>Ga0160423_10001804_pt1 | contig 17913 bp, 19 predicted proteins | sample CRUFie14St8metaG_FD_108191 | JGI IMG/M metagenome (GOLD analysis project Ga0160423, IMG submission 108191) | Marine microbial communities from the Costa Rica Dome - CRUD Field 142mm St8 metaG | ecosystem: Environmental > Aquatic > Marine > Oceanic > Photic zone | place: Costa Rica: the Eastern... | reverse complement strand
GGGGGGGCCCGCGCAGGTGCGTGCGGGGGCCGAAAGTTTGAAAAAAAAAAGGGGGGGGGGCGAGGGCTGCCCCCCCCCCCCCCTCTCAGTCTCCGCTCCTTCTCTCGGAGGGCAGCAACCCCACGTGTAAATCTCATGCACTACAATAAGGAAAGGAAAGCGGTTTCCCCCCAACCCAGCTGGGCATCATTCGCGACCGACCGGACTCCGGTCAGGACAGGTGCCGTCGCAGGAGCCTCCTTGCCTCGGACTCCCCCTCCTCCCCCGGCAGCTGCACCGCGCCCTTGTCCTTTCCGGTCAAATTCAATATTATAATCACGATCACCCCAATCCCGATCAGCCCGATGAGGAACTGGAAGCACTTGTCCGTCGCCACCGACCGCGTGAGGTGCCTGATCAGCACTCCCGACTTCTTAAGCGTGAACTCGATCTCGTCGAGCTTGTTCACGATCCGTTCGGCGGTCGCCGTCTGCTCCTGCAGGGCAGCGGCGGTGTCTGCCCCGATCTGCTTTGTTTGCTCCAGAACCCTCACGCTCCTCATCAGCGAGTTGTCGGTCTCGTCCATCATCTTCCTCCCCTTCTGGATAAGGTCCTGGTTCGTAAGATTCTTGCCCCTCATCGGGTTGGTCGTGGATGAGGAGGCCTCGAGACCCGCGCTGGGTCCTCCAGACTCAAGGTCGAGGGCTGCTCCAGCGCTGGTGGAGGAGGCGAGTGGGGCACTCTTGACCCTGTTTAGCTGGGACACCGCCAGCTTCTTCAGGCCCACGTACGTCTGGATCTCCTTGACCTGCAGGCGGGCGGGTGGGGAGCGAGCGTGTGTAGTCACGGGGTCAGCATCAGGCGAGGACAGAAGAAAGGGAAAGGGACGGGGCCAAGCGAGACGCACCAGTGCGGCCTTGCGCTGAGAGAGCATGGTGGGCGACATGTCCTCAAGGCGGGCCTCCCTCTCGAAGTCCTTGAGCAGCCTGCGGAGGGAGACGGGACGCGGCGAACACGGGCAGGTAGGAGGCTCGTGCGTCAGCGAGAGAGAGACTTTTGGGTAGGCGGAGGGAGGGGGGCTGGCTTTTGATCGTAAAGCGCGGGAGGCTCACCTCTTGCATTCCGCGATCTCAGGGTTAAGCTCATCCAGGACGGCCCTCTTGTCCTCCGAGCTCTCAATCCTATCGAGCTTGTTGAACCTCTGCTCGAGTTTCTTGAAGAGCCTCTGGAGCTTCTCCTCTACTTCCTGGGACTCAAGCATAATTCCACGCCGTCTCGCTCGCGTGGGCCTCTCGCCGGGCCGGTTCGGTTTCGATCGTGCGAGTCGGGACCGGTCCGTTCAGCCTGGGGGCTTTCCTCTCCTCCGCGCCCGTCTCGCTCCGCCCTTCCTCGATCGCGAGGACCCCAAGGCTTCGTCTTGTTTTCGTTCTTTAGACAGAAAACTTGGAAACTTCGTAAACTTGGAAAAAAAAATGCTCGAGAGAGAGAATCGAATCGAGTAGACCGCGGGGGCGACCGCGGTAGGAAGGTGGGACGCGTGGTCGCTTTGTCAAGCCTAGCGCAGATGGTCTAGGGAACCCCGAAACCGATCACCACCACCCGACTGTCATGTTCAACAGTCCGAAGGATAACTTTGGGCTCTACGAGGGTAACCCACTGCTACGGAAGGAGAGCAGTCAGAATGGGTTTGGCAAAACCTTCAAGGTGTCCTCCGAGCGGCTCAAGAAGCGGAACCGCAAGTGGAAGTACCTCCTGGTCCTCTCCTTCTTCGTGGACTGCGCGGTGAGCCCCCAACAGACCTGGAGCTCGACCTCCGCGGTCGAAAACAAAACCTCAGGCCGTCGTGCGCTGACTCCGAGAACCCCTCCCAACCTCATCCACCCCAGGCCGCTTTCTTCTTCGGCTACCAAGGCTTCTACATGCATGAGGACAACACGGAGCTTGACCCTATCGCGTTCAGGCTCGCCTTTGGGGTCATCGTCGTCCTCATCGGAATGAAGCAGGCCCAACTGGTGACGGGGAACGTGAACTACCTCACCGTGTGGCAAATCCTCACCGCCCTCATGGTCTTCGGCCACTTTTATGGCTCCGTCAGGAACTTCCTGTGGCTCTACGACCAGGACTTCCCCTGCTTCCTGGGTGAGTCGAGCCGGACACCACCTACAACCACCACTGGTGGGTCTAACACCCCTCCCCTCTCCCTCTCTGTCTCTCTCCCTACACTCATGTTGCGACTGCAGGCGACCAGACCAACAGCGAGCACGGGTTCTGCTTTAGGGGCGAGTTTTTCATGGGGACGATCTCCGCGGTGGTGTACCTCATTTGCTCGTCCTACTTTCTGTACGCGTGGAAGAGGCACAAGGTAGAGTACAGGCTGAAGTTCGGACTCATCAAGGAGAAGGCCACCCTGGATGAGCTGCTGGAACAGGTGGACGAGAAGATGCAAAAGTACAGCCAGTGAGGCCGCGCCACGCGAAACCAAAGGCGGGATTGTATGATAATAATTATAACAAAACAAAAGTACATTAGCTAAGTGACAGCCCGGCGGGTCCTCACGTATAGTACAAAAACTTTTGCGAGCTTTGCCCGTAGTAATAAGTCTTGCCGTCCATGGAGATCTTCACGAGGTGCTGCCTCGGCGTGGCTGCCGGGGTCTGGCACACGAAGGCCCTGCCGTTGTCCGACAGGTAGTAGCTCTGCGAGGGGACGGCCTTCTCGCCGAACTTGCACCAGAAGTTTCCACTCGGGTTCTCAGGAAACTTGTGGCTAAGGGTGAAGGTCACCATGGTCCCGCCGCCGGCCTGGCCCTGCAACGGGGCGAAGGAGAAGTTGTACACCTTCTTCTCCTGCTCGTCGTCCCTCGCGGAGTCCTGCGCCTTGCCCTCCTCGGAGATGCTGTGAATCTTGCTCACCCTCGCGCGATTCACCCGAGACTCCGCGAGCTCCCGTGTGGCAGAGGCGGCCGCGTGCTGCAGCGACAGGACCAGAACGACCCCAACCAGCCCCACCGCTAGCCCTCTCGGCCTCATGCCCTCTCACAGGGAAAACCCCCTCCACTGTTCTTCTGCAGCGCAGCAGCCTACGATTACGATTGACATTCGCGCCAAGACAGAAGCTTGTCAATTGACAGATCCTGGTGAAGGTGGTTCAGGGAGGGGCCCACGGTAAGGATGCCCGTCGTGCGGTCCGCGCCCGGCGCGAGGGCGGCGAAGCCGAGGGCCAAGTCGAAGTCGAAGCCCTCGGAGGAGAAGGCGGAGGTCACGTGGTCGGCCACGCATCGGTGCACCTTGGGCGACCTTTGTGCGCAGGACAAGAAGAAGGTCTCCAACCTCATCTCCAAGGTTGTCGAGCTGAACCGCGAGAACGCTGCGATGGAGAAGGAGCTCACCGCGTTCAGGCGAGAGTCCGAGAGGCTCAGAGAAGAGAATATGGAGCTGCACAAGCTCAGCGGCAGCCTGCAGACGAGGCTGATGCAGGCTCTCGTCCTGGCAAAGAGTGCGCAGGACCAGCTCAAGCTGAAGAAGCCAGTGTTCACGGTAGAGACGCAGACGACGGCTCCTCCGAGGGCTCCCAGGCCCGCCACCGGCGTGGTCCACGACTTCTCGTGCCGGGGGGAGAGGGGTCCCACTCCCTGCGCCCCGAGCGGAGGAGTGGAGGAGGAGGCCGCGGAGGCCCCCGGGAGGCAGGAGCAGCTAAAGAGGACGACCTACGGCGACCGAACTCTGTACTACGAGGGAGAGACCGGGACCGGACGCGTGCACAGGTTCCAGATGCCAGGGGTAGTGGACTCGGAGGACTTAGAGCCGGTAAGGGTGAGGGCTGTGGAGCGAGAGGGGGCGGCCCTTGGGACCCCGCCGAGGCCGAGGGGGGCAGGCGAGGTCCCAAGGGCCGCGAGAGCCGCAGGCCTGTCCGACGAGATCGAGGACATCATCGGGGTGATCAACTCTGAGCCACCGCTCTCCGGGAGGAGGCGGAGCGCTGTGAGGTAGGGTGGAAAGGAGAAAAAAACACACGAGCTTTCTGTAAAGTAATGTACCATTGTAAGAGAGGAGCGGGTGGGCGTCCTCCCGAATCGCGGCCTCCCCCACGCCACTTTCTTTACCCCTTTGTGTTACAAGTGCTAGGTCACCAGCGGTGCCGCCCGCTTGACTTCATGTAGGAGTCCAGCCCAGGAAACCTGTGGATGGAGGTTGTGCCCCCGCCGGCACCCCTACCTCCCCCCGCGATCGTCTTCAGCAGCGGCGTCGAGTACTTGCCTTGCGAGATCCTCCGGGCGCTCTCGTTGTAGTTGTTTCCCTCCCTGAGCAGCGGCGACTTGCCTGTGAAGCACTTGACCTTGGGCTCCGGGGACTCCAGGCCGCCCTGAAGCGACTTCTTTTTGGGAACCTGAATCTTCGGCAGCTTCAGCTTCCGCTTCGACTTGAAGTACATCATCATCGACTCCTTCCTGGCCTTCCTGATCTGCTCCATCGTGGGCGTCCCCGTCGAGTCCACCCTGCGGTGGCCCTTTGCCACGGATGGCTGCTCTGGGATGGGCCTCAGCCCCGAGGCCAGCACGCTGTTCCTCAGCCTCCGCTGCTGAAGGTCGAGCCCCTTGTAGTCCTTCTCGAGCAGGGCCTGCAGAAGGTTTCTGCGCCGCAGCGCCCCCAACACCAGGTTCAGCTCGTTCGTGTTGAACCCAGAGTCCTTGAGGGAGTTGATGTCGAACTCGTCCCCCTCCTCGGCCTCGGCGTCCTCCTGGTCGACGAGGTGCTCCGTCATCATCTGGATGAACTCGTCGATGTCCAGGTCGCCCGAGTCGTTCACGTCGTACTTCTCCACCAGCTTGGCGACCTGGGACTTGGTGGCGCGCAGGCCCAGGAGCTTAAGGGCGGTATGCGCCTCCTCCACAACGATGGCTCCAGAGTCATCCTCGTCGAAGAGCTCGAACACCGCCGTGATCTCCTGGATCTTTTTCGTCGACAGGCTCGGCCTCACGCTCACTCCGTGCTTCTGAAGCCACACCGTCGTTCCCGTCCCCAGACCTTGGGGCTTGGTGCAAATGAATCTCGCCTTCGGTCTCGACATCTTGGTTGTTCTCTAAGCCTCGTCCAATGCGGCAACTTTTCGCGTCCCACCCCGGGTACTAGGCCGCGCGGCCGGGCGTCCTCATCGCTGGGGTCTCTTCTCCACAACCTCCTCCACCGCTCGCCTCTCTCTCTCTCTCTCTCTCTGTGTCTGTCTTGCGCGCCTGAGACGTCCCGGGGTGGAACCCCTCCGTGACCTTAGCATCCGTCGACTGGCGTCGTTTTAAGGTCAGCGCCAAGGTCTCATCTTGTCGCCATTTTGGTGTTCACTTTGTGTACACCTATTTTCCGTCTCGATTTCGAGACGAGATGGAGATGGAGATGGAGACGGAGAGGAGCTTTACGATTCCTTCCCCCCGGGAAATCGATCAAAAGGACAGACTCGGGCCAGCGTGGTCCCAGCTCAGGAACAGAGAGAGAGAGAGAGAGAGGAGGTTGTGAAGAAGAGGCCCAGCGATGACGAAGAATATGGAGATCAAGGAACGCCTCCTGGCCGATCCGTGTGCCAATGAAGACCACGACCCACACTTGTACGGCAACAAGCTCGAGGACTCCCCGGCCTACGCTGCAATCAGGAAGGCCAACCTGCTGGTGGGCGAGTACCGCAGGGAGGATCTTGCCGACCTGGACCTGCTGAAGCCGAACACGAGTAAGAAGACAAACCTCTGGAGACGGATTTTGTACTACCTGCGCTATCCAATTTGTGGCTGCTTCCTTTATGATATGTTCAACAAAGAGTTCCTCGTGCCTGCCGCGCACGTCCTCAAGCTCAGGGACGAGGAAGGGGGGTATTTCCTGGCAGGACCTGGCATGCACTACATCAACTCGATGTACGTGTACTCCCAGGGTCGTGCTGTGCCGATCGAGGGACACGTTCAGCACGGCGATTGTGCCATCCTCTTCGTGGACCAGGGCTACATCGGGTTCGCCATGGACCGCGGCCAGCCCGTCCTGCTGCCACCAGGTCTTCACCAGTGGAAGTCCGACACATTGCAGTTCGTCAGACACATCGACCTGCAGGACCACATCATTAAGATCGGGCCGTACACCTTGCTCACAGTGGACGAGGGGTACGCCGCCGTGACCCAGAACAACGGAAGGCAGGTCATTCTCCCTGGCGGAGAAGTTCACCTTCTCGATCACAAGAATTGGAAGTTCGAAAAATTCATGACGATGAAGATCCAGACGGGTGTGTGTTTCGCCCCCCTGATCCCATCCCCAGAGGCCAACCTCTGATCTTCGAAACAAACTGACCTCTCTCCCTCTCTCTCCTGCTCTCTGCTTCTGACGACACAGACAATCTTGAGAGAATTCAGGCCACCTCGGCGGACAACATCATCATGAACGTCACGTCGACGGTGAACTGGCGCATTGTGGACGTGGAGTGCGCCGCGACGCTGGCGGCGGAGACCATGGCCATCTCGGGACGGCAGGAGGACACCAGTGCGGACATCTCGAAGCTCAGGGACGACGTCCTGAAGCAGGCCATCGCCTCCCTCTCGAGCTTCATCGCCTCTGTGAACTACAGCGACAGCTTCCACCTCGCCGCGGCGGCCCAGGCCAGCGCCTCGAATGCCGAGGGCATCCCGGCCGCGGCCGCGGCCTCATCCGGAGCCCAGCATGCCAACTCCAGGGACAACCCAATGTTCGATGTCTTTAGAATGAAATCTGCGGTGGAGCACGCGAACGTGGTGACCATGAAGTACGGAATCGAGATCATGTCCATTAACATCATCTCGGCCAACCCCTGCGACGCGAACTTGACCAGGGCCCTCGCGAGCGGCGCGGTGGCCGCCGCGGAGGCCCTGCAGGCCGAGACCACCGCCAGGGGAAAGGCCAAGGCGCTGCGGATCAACGCCGAGGCGGAGGCCCAGGCGAAGAAGATTCAGGCGCACGCGGAGGCCAACGCCATGGAGATTAAGGCCAAGGCGGAGGCCGAGTCCGTCAGGATGAAGGCGGAGGCGGACATGGACGCCGCCAAGATGCTCTCCAGCTCCGACGTTGCGGTCGATTTGGCAAAAATCAACGCCAGCGCCGGCGCACTCGCCACCAACTCGAAGCTCTTCTTCGCCAAGGAGCCCGAGTACATGAAGAACCTGTTCTCCGTGCAGTGAGGGGCGAAAAGACTAACTTTCTTTGTATTTATTTTTCTGTTGTTGTTGCCACGCGCACGAAGGAAGAGAGAGAGAGAGAGAGACCCCTCACCGCCCTGCCTTCTGAAAGGTTTTCAGGAGCTTTTCTTGCTTCAGCACCTTGGTCCGGCCCACGACGTAGTCCAAGAGGTGGGCCGCCACCGCCACGAGCTCGGCCTTGTCCATACCTCGCAAAACGTCCTCCGCGGTTTCGGACCTTTGGGACCTGAGCTTGGCCTGGATCCCCTCGATAGCGCGCCGCCTCGCGGGAGTCGCGCTCGCGCTCCTCGTAGTCCTCCTCGCCGCACCGTCCGGCTCCCCGGCCAGGGCCCGCGCCCGGCTCTCCGTCCGCAGTGCAGGCCTGGCGCTCTGCACTTCCCTCGGTGTGGCCCCACCTGAGCTCCCCACTGGACCTGTTGACAAAGTTCTGATCTTTACCTCCGGCGTCCTCGAGAGCGCGCTGAACAAGTCGTCCAGCTCCTCGGCCTCCACGTCCAGGTACCCCTCGGGCCTCGCCTCCGCCTCGGGAGTCTCCATCCTAAACAACACCCACAGCACGCCCTCGCTCAAGCGATCTACACACTTTCAGTTCTGGGCTGTCCTGTCTGAAACTCAAACAGAACTGGAGCTGCTTCGAGCGAATTTCAGAAATTTCCACGTCGTCGAGGAAAATTTCCCGTTTTCCCGCAGTAGATTTCCCGTGTTGGCTCCAGCCATATCCATTCCCGAGAGATCGTTCTTAGATTGGGTGCGGAGTGCAGGATCAGGAGCGCCAGCGCGGCCGACGGCGAAGACGACGACGACCGACGATGAAGGGATCTGTCGGAGCCTCGAGGCTCAGGGCCGAGGGGCGGGCGGCATCCAGACCCCGGCCAAACAAACCAGCGCTTCGGGCTTGCGCCTTTGGCTCCCGCAGGCAGCCCGGGACCCTGGCCGAAAAACAGTATGTTGTCTCGCAGCAGAGAGGTCACGCGATGCGGTTGCAGAAGAGCCGCGCCCTCGCGGAGGCGACCTCCGAGGAGGCGGATGTGAAGGCCGGGAAGAAGGCCTTCCCCTTCACCCGCGTCGTGGGACAGGAGGACATGAAGCTCGGGCTCCTTCTCAACGTCATTGACCAGCGTATCGGTGGACTCCTCGTGATGGGGGACCGGGGGACGGGCAAGTCCGTCGTGGTCAGGGCGGTCATCGATTTGCTTCCGGAGATCGACATCGTGCAGAACGATTCCTTCAACTCCTCGCCCACGGACAAGAGGCTGATGAGCAAGGAGGTTCGGGACCTTGTCAAGTCCGGGGAGGACCTGAAGACGAGGCGCGCCAAGACGCCGTTGGTGGAGCTCCCCTTGGGCGCCACGGAGGACAGGGTGTGCGGCACCCTCGATGTGGAGCAGGCCCTGCAGCAGGGCTCGAAGGCCTTCTCGCCCGGGCTCCTCGCCAAGGCCAACCGCGGCATCCTTTACATCGACGAGGTCAACCTTCTGGACGACTCCTTGGTGGACGTCGTGCTGGACGCTGCCGCGGGCGGGATCAACACGGTGGAGAGGGAGGGCATCTCCATCACGCACCCCGCGTCCTTCATCATGATCGGCACCGGAAACCCGGACGAGGGCGAGCTCAGGCCGCAGCTCCTGGACCGCTTCGGCCTTTACGTCGAGATCTCCACCGTGAACACCCCGCAGGAGAGGCTCCAACTGGCGCTGAACAGGACCCAGTACGACCTGAACCCCGAGGCCTTCTACGCCGAGGCGGCGGAGGAGCAGGACGCGCTCAAGCAGAAGCTCCTGGCGGCGAAGGAGAGGGTCAAGGACTGCGAAGTGAGCAAAGACCTCAGGGTGAAGATCTCCACGGTGTGCTCCCTGCTGGACATTGACGGCATCAGGGGGGACATGGTCGTCGTCCGGGCGGCCAAGGCCTACGCCGCTTACGAGGGCAGGACCGAGGTCACGGACGAGGACGTCGGCAGGGTCGTGGGCATGTGCCTCGGGCACAGGACGAGGAAGGACCCGCTCGACCCTCTGGGCGGCATCGTCAAGGTCCAGGCCGTGTTCAAGAGGATCTTTGCGGACGGCCTTACGTACGAGGACGTTCGAAAAATGCAGGAGAAGAGCCAGGCGCCCGCCAAGCCCAAGGAGGCCGAGGAGGGCGGCGAGGATGCAAGTGAGAAGGACTCCAGGGCCGGCCTCAAGAAAGGCGCGTGGAAGGGGCTCTAATCATTCTCTCTTTTTTCGTTCTGTATTTTTCTTCCAATTCAACCCTCCTCCAAAGATGGGGTTTCAGCAGCAGGAAAGGGGAACGTGGGGCGGGGTGGATCTTGTAACCGCCCCACTTCGCGATTTCTACTCTCCCCGGAACCCCAAAAAGTGTGATTTTCTCGTGACATCAAGCGTGGTTGCAGCAGCAAGAGCAGAGAACGAGCTGCCAGCCGGAGAGCGCAGCACAACCCCGACAGGAAGACGCGACCAAGGTGAGCGGAGCTTTTGATGGCGGTGCCCGTGAGGCCGTCGGATCCGCCGCGCCCGCTTCCCGTAACGCCCGTCGGTCTTATGCTTACCCACCCCACCCCCACCCTTTCTTCGAAATATCCTCTGTCGCGCAGGGACGTTACAAGGGATGGGAAACGCTGCGAGTTCAGGGTGCTTCCCGTCGAAGAAGAGGGCCGCCGCGGAGGCGGCGGCGGCTGAGGCCGAGGAGCCCGCCGCGGAGGAGCTCTCCGACCTCGAGGAGGAGGAAGTGCAGCCCGAGCAGGCCGCGCCCTCCACTGCAATCGAGTCTTCGCCCGCCCCGCCGCTGGTGATGGTCGACATCAAGGAGAAGAATCAGCTCTCCGCCAGCTCGCAGGTCAAGAACGAGTGGTACGAGTTCGGAGTGGACGAGAAAGTTTGCGGTGAGTGCCCACCACGACGACAAATACGCAACACAAAAAAAAAGTTGTTGTTGGGTTGGATGCAAAGAAGGAAAGACCTGACGATTCGCCTCGTGCCCGCCCCCGCGTCGACGCTGCCAGCCCTCCTGAGGAAGGCGGAGATGGAGCACTACATTCCGAACTTCGCCTTCCACCAGATTGAGTTCGACACCCTCCCCTGCCTCACGGTGGATGGTAAGTTGTTCCGAGCCTTGTTGCGTCCCTCGTCGTCATTTTTTGTTTGTTTTTTGAAATTAGCTGGGACTGACGGCGCCCGAACTCCAACCGCAGACCTCAAGGACATGAACGTGAACCGCGTGGGCCACCGAAGGAAGCTCCTTTCGCAATTCAAGGGCATCGAGACCGCTTGAAGTGGGAGGCCAGTCTGACGAAGAAGAACACACCACCTCTGCCTTGCGCGACAAGAAGATCTCGATGTAATCAAAAGTGTGCGTCGTGCCCCTCCACCTCCATCGCTCGACCTCTCTGCCCTCCGCCACCCCGCTCGCGAGGCCCCCCGATCGCAGCAGTCCGTCCGCATCTCATCGAGATCATCGATGCCCCTGAGCACGAGGAGATTTCGCCCGCGTTTTCACGCAAAAAAAGAGAGGGAAAACGGCCGAGGCGGACGTTTTAGACTCTTCAAGCCGCAAGCACGGTCAAGGACGTGGTGCGCGAAGAAGGCCACAGCGAGAGGTATCATGGGAGGAACCCTTTCATGCCTTCCGTGCGTTTCGGCGCCGGGCGCGGCGGAGAAAGAGCAGGCTATGGAGGACTTTCGAGGGGGCGAGGCCCCGCAGTTCACGAAGGGGACCCAGGATTCCCCAACGAGGACCGCGAGGACCGCCCCGTCTCCCGCGTCGAAGAAGCGGCGCAGGGTGGGCGGCGGGGAGATCTCTTCCACCCCCGCTTCATCCCGTCCCAAGCCTTCAGAGCCCGACACGACGACGACGACGACGCACGTCCCGCTCCGGCCGAGGAGAATGGGAATTGGATCGAGCCTGCACGACGTCCTTCGCGACAAGCAGATAACGACCCTCGCCATCCTGACCTCCACAATCGTTGGTTGCGTCGTCGCGGTGACGACCATGTCCGGGTTCCTCGGGTCCGTGGCCTACCTCCTCCTCCTGTCCATCCAGTTCACCTGCGCCGCCCTCGCAAAGTCCGTGGCCGGTAACCGTGAGGAGGAGGGGACCCCGAAGTCGGTCCTCGCGGGGGCCGAACTCGCCCCCCCCGCCACCGCCGCTGCCACCACCTCCTCCTCCAAGGACGCTACCGTCGATCCTGCGCCCTCCTCCGCGCCCAAGCCGGAGCCTGCCGCTTCCAAGAGCACTGAGCCCACAGCCTTGGAGCCCAGAACGCGCCACGAGTACCCCCTCTCAATAGGAGAGGAAGTCCTTTGCGGCCTCGGGGTCAGGCAGAAAAACGTGATCGTGGCGACGCTCGACATCTACTCGTGCGGCCTGTACGCGTGCCCCTCTCAGCTCGGCTCGAGCGGCCTTGCCAAGAAGCACGAGGGGGGCCCCAGCGAGGGCCTCTTTGCTGACCTGGTGCGTTCAACCACCACAGTGGGCCGCACCATCAGGATGGTGATCCAGTTTTCGGGTCTGACGCCCAAGTTGTTCTTGTCCGCCTTCGACGAGCGACTGGAGAGGCCCATGAAGGAGAAGGGCGCCTCGGAGGTGTACGAGGAGCTGAGGAAAGGGCTTGGGTCCATCGCGCTCACGCCGGGTAGAGTCATCCTCCTCAAGATGACTACGGACGGAAGGCTGCTGGCCACCTCCGGGGACGAGGTCCTCGCCGACTGCAGGAGCCACGTGCTGTGCTCGGCCGTCACGGACATCTACCTGGGCAAGGCGACCCCCACCCCCACCCTCAAGCAGGACTGCTCCAAGAGAATAATGCCCGTGTTGCAGCGCGCGGCGGCAGCAACATCTCAGTTCGAGGGCCCGAGGGACGAGACCGAGGCTGGGCCGGCCGACTCCAGCGCCTCGGCAAAGGGCCTAAGCGGCACGTGGGAGGTCGATTCGGCGGAGAACGTCGAGGAGTTTCTCGTTGCTCTTGGGATCTCCTTCATGGTGCGCAAGATCGCGGTGTACCTGTACACCAAGGACGCTAAGGTGATCGACCAGCAGGGCACCGCGGTTTCCTTCACGGACTTCAGAAACCGCAGGCTGGGCCAGCCCGTGAGGTTCGAGGAGGGCGAGGTTGTGAGGAGGAAGGACAAGCAAGGGAGGGATCTGGAGGACGTGGCGGCGTGGGAGGGCGAGGAACTCGTTGTTATCACCAAGGGCTACGACGATGTCATCCGATCGAGGTACCGCAGGGAGGGCGGAGAGACGATGGTCTCCGAGACCTCGGTGAAGGGGGTGACGATGAGGCGGAAGTGGAAGCTGGTCAGCGGGTAGGACGGAGAGTGAGAGAGAGATAGAAAAGAAAGGACACTCTGCTGTTTAAGAAAACATGGAGAAAAATATTACACAAAGAAACAGACGAAGGGGTGGTGCGCCGCGCTACTTGATGAACTTGAAGTAGACGACGAGGCCTATGGATCCGACGAGCATGGCGATGATGCCAAACATGATCGCCTTGTTCTGCATGATGCGCCTGGCCATCACGCTCAGGATCTTCCGGCTCTTCAGAATGTTGTCGTCGACGCCGTGAAGGGTGTCCCTGGCGTGCGTGATGGTCTCGCGCTGCCTGTGGAGGTCCTGCAGGATGCTCACACCGAGTTCCTTTTTGTTGGGAGGAGAGAGGTCGACGTCAGCGCCTCTAGGGTCTCTTCTTCTTCCTCTCTTCTTCCTCCACTCACCTCAGTCTCCAGCAGGGTCTGCTTGCTCTGCCTGATGTTATCTCCGGTCCTGTTGATCCTGTCCGTCGTCTGCAAGAGGCGCTCCCTCTGCGCGGCCGAGGAGGCGGACCAGCTATCCCCCACCAACCCAAGCTCGGCGCGGTTGGACAGGTCCGGGTTCGTGCTCGTCGACTTCTTCGCGTCGCTCTTCAGCTTGCTCAGGTCCGCCTTGTACTCCCTGAGCTTGCTAAGCAGAGGGTTCTTCTTGTCCGGCGGGAGGCTCCTCGCCTCCAGGTCCATGCGCCTGATCAGCGCATCCGCCTCGGACAAATCGTTCGTGATGTCCCTCGCCTTCTGGTTCCTCGAGTCTCCCGCAAGGGCCCCGAGCTGGTTTATCTTTCGTCCCAACTGCGTCGAGAGGTCGCAGTACTCGCGCTCATACCCGTCGAATATCGCACTCATCCTGTGACACACACGCCTCGCCTCGCCTCGCCTCGCCTCTCCTTCTTCTGCTGTCGCCGCCCTCGCCTTTGGCCCGCTGCCCTGCCACCTGCGCTCAGTCCCTTCGCCACCGTGGTTTGTCGTTTTGGCCTCCCCGTCTCGCTGCGTCCCCCAAAACGCCCGAAAACCAAAAAACGAAAAGCACGAAAAACGGACATTTAGATTTCTTTCTGAAGTGAGGATCTCTGTTCTGACGGTCGTGAGGTGGGTGGTAGGCAGGTCGGAATTGACGTCACCGAGCAGCGCCGAGGGGCGGGGCGGGGCTGGGAGACAATGGGGGCCTCGACGAAGACGATGGAGACCTTCGGTTCGACGGCCGCGAAGGCCTTGGGGTTCGCCGTGTTTTGCTTCGGGGTGAGGCAAGTCGTTCTTGCGACGACGGTGTCCCACAAACACCAACTCAGAGATCTCACAGTGTGGACCACACAGTCTACCGTGGGCAGAAACGAGACGCTGGGGGTCGCGAAGAGCGTGAAGCTGCCGGACTGGATGTCCGACTGGGAGCTCGAGCACGACGGGAGGCGCGCCCACGACTTTGCGAAGCTGGACGACCAGGCTTTCCAACGGTATCTCTTGGAGCAGGAAGCGGAGTGGAAGAACGAGCTGGCGTTCTGCTTGTTGCCTCAAGCGTTCAAGGAGAAGATCAAGCTCGACACGTGGCCCCTGATCGCTAGGGCTTGGCTCCGGAGCTTCATGCTGGCGAACCTCATCTACCTCGGCCTCGGACTCACGTGGGCTTACTACATCTACAACGTGTACGGGTTTCGCTTCTTCCCAACGGGCGCGACCCCCAGGGTCGGGGACGTAGCGGAGCAAATCAAGGTCAGCCTTGGCGCCCTCCCGATGTACAGCTTTTTGCCCGCCTTGTGCGAGAACATCGTGGAGAGGGGCTGGACCCTTGCTTATGTCAGGGTGGACGAGTACGGCTGGGCAAACTACTTGTTCTACTTTTTCGCATACATGGCCTTCGTGGAGTTTGGCGTGTACTGGAACCACCGGCTGCTGCACGACCTGAGGTTCGGGTACGACAAGCTGCACTACATCCACCACAAGTACAACAAGGAGAACACACTATCACCCTTTGCTGGACTGGCCTTCCACCCCATTGACGGCATCCTGCAGGCCATCCCGTACTTTTGGACCCTCTTCGTCTTCCCGATGCACGCGCTGACCTACGAGCTCATGCTGTTCAGCACCGCCGTTTGGACCACGAACATCCACGACTGCGTGGAGGTGGAGTGCCAGCCGATCATGGGCGCGGGGTACCACACCATCCACCACACCACCTACAGGCACAATTATGGTCAGTTCTTCACGTACATGGATAGAGCCTTTGGCACCATCCTGTACCCGGACAACTCTGGGAAGAAGCACTGGAACAAGTGACGGGGGGCGTGGCGGAAGGCGGTCGGGAAGAGAAGAAAGACACCAAGGGCCGTTGTAGTGTACGAGTAAAAAAGTGTTTTAAACAAAGAATTTGATTTTTTTTTTTTGTTCAGGCTGTCGCGGCAGTCAGGCCGCTGTGGCGCAAGAGGGGCTCCGTCGACGGGTCCCTCCCCCTGAACTCCTTGAACACGAGCTCGGGTGCCTTGCCCCCGCCCAGAGCGAGCACGGTGTCCCTGAATCTCACGCCCGTGTCCGCAATCTTGGCGTCGTCCTCCAGGCCGGCGTCCTCAAAGGCAGAGAAGGCATCGGCGGACAGCACCTCGGCCCACTTGTACGAGTAGTATCCCGCGGCGTACCCTCCGGCGAAGATGTGGCCGAAGGAGCAAAGGAACCTGTCCTCCGGGAGAGGCTTCAAGATCATGGTCTTGTCCGCAATGGAGTTCTCGAAATCGTAGATGGTGCCGTGAACGGCGGGGTCGTAATCGGAGTGCAACCCGAGGTCCGTGCACGCAAAGTGCAGCTGCCTCATCATCATGGTCCCGGACCTGTAGTTCTTGGCCGCCACGAGCTTCTGGTACAGCTCGTCGGGCAGTGGCTCGCCCGTCTCCCAGTGCTTGGCAAAGCCGAGGAGGGTCCTCTTGTGGTAGCACCAGTTCTCCATGAACTGCGAAGGGAGCTCCACTGCGTCCCACTCAACTCCGCGGATTCCCGCCACCAGGCCCTCCTCCTGCTGCGTCAGCATATGCTGCAGGGCGTGGCCGAACTCGTGGAAGAGGGTCTCCACCTCCCTGAAGGTCATCAGCGAGGGAGCATCCCCGATGGGAGGGCTCTGGTTGCACACCATGTGGGCCACAGGGAGGCGGACCTCCGCGCCCTCTGGGGCCAGGACCTTGCTCCTGCCCACGACCTCGTCCATCCACGCGCCGCCGCGCTTCTCCTCTGGCCTGGAGTACGGATCGTAGTAGAAGTAAGACTGAAGAAAAAGGGATCGTCAGTCGTCACTCGTCGGGCGCGGTTTCCTCTCCCCTCCCAAAACGGCACTGGCGGCGGCGGCGGCCTCATGAAGAGAGTTATGTCATCACGTTTATCTCAGGAAGATAACGTAGAAAATGGTATTTTAATCATCGGCCGCGCACGCGGCCGCACTTGAGAGGTGGCTTGGATTCGGGGGGTTTGGGCGGGGTTTGGGTTGCTGGCTCACCTGTGGCTTTCCGTCCTTGGAGATCTTGAAGAACCTGACGTCCTTGTTCCAGATTGGCGTCATGCCGTCCGCGGCCTCCACCTCGATGCCGAAGAGCTTGTTCACCAGGTCGAAGAGCCCCTGCATCACCTGCGGGAGGGGGAAGTAGGGCCTGAGGATCTCGTCGTTCACGTCGAACTTGGCCTCACGCATCCTCTCAGCCCTAAGAGAGAGGGCAGGAGGGGAGGGAAGGGGAGAAAAAGCCCGTCAGTTTTGGGAACAAGTGGGAGGGACGCCCTGCTCGCCAAAGCTCCGGGAGGAGAGAGCTCAGCTTCGGGAAAAGATGTTCTTCAACACTTTTGTTTTCTGACGACTGTTTAATGAAAAGTGTGTTTCGATCATCGCTCTCTTGTTGTTTCGGATTTTTGGGGGATTCGCGAGAGAGATGGAGGGGCGGTGAAGGAGGGAAGCACTCACCAAAAGTTCACGTCCCAGTGCTTGAGCTCATCGTCAAACCCGTTCTCCTTGGCGAAGGCCTTGACCTCCTCCATGTCCTTCTTGGCCGCGTCGTAGCTCGCCATCCTGAGCTCCTCAAGAAGCTGGTTCGCCTGGTCCAGCGTTGCCATCTTAGCGGCCAGCGAGACGTCCGCGTAGCACTTGTAGCCCAGCAAATTGGCCTGCTGCTTCCTGAGCTCAAGAATCCTGGTGATGACGGGGGTGTTGTCGATCTCACCCTCGCTCGCCCTGGTCAGGTAAGCCTTGTAGGTCTCCTCCCTGAGCGCGCGGTTCTTGGCGTGCAGCATGACGGGCAGGTACGACGGGATGTCCAGGGTGAAGACCCAAGGCCCCTCCTCCGCGGTGGATCCCTCGTGTCCCTTTGACACCGCGGTCTGGGAGGCCAGGGCCAGGGCGGAGGCGGGGAGGCCATCGACCTCCGCCTTGTCGGTGATGGTCTTGACGAAGGCCTTGGTCCCGTCCAGAACGTTGTTGCTGAACTTTGTGCTCAGCTTTGAGAGCTCCTGCTGGATGGCGTTGAACTTCTCCTTCTCCTCCCCCTGGAGGGCAACTCCAGCAAGCTCGGCGTCCCTCAGGTTCTCGAGCACGATCCTCTGCCTGGCCTCGGAAAGCCCGTTCCACTCGGCGCCCTCCCTAATGGCCTTGAAGCCGCGGTACAGGGGCTCGGACTGAGACAGCCTGAGCGAGAAGGCGACCTGCTCGGGCTGCACCTCCTCCACTGCGTCACGCAGGGCCTTGGTGTCGCACACCGCCTTGAGGTGGGTGACGACGCTCCAAGTTTTTCCCAGACGAACCACAATCTTCTCCAAGGGGACCACGAGGGTCTCCCAGCTCACGCCACCGCTACCCCCGACGCTCTCCTCCAGGGCGGTCAGCTCCGCGTTCAACTCCCCCAGAAGCTCCTTCAAAGACGGCACGACCTTGTCGGTGGTGTCCTTCACCTGGTCATACAACGGAGTTCCGAGATCCGTCTGGGCCAAGAGAGGTTTCTCCATCGTGGCACCTGCGGCTGCCATACTGACGAACCGGCTCCTTCCGCTCGCGCTGGCGAAGCACGCAGAGAACCCTCTCGCGTGTTCGTTCGGGTTGCCGCCGGCCTTGGCCGCTCCGCTGGATCTAGTCTTCCCGGTGGTCGGGTTGAGGTCTCTCCTGGTCAAAAGTACGGCCCTCGTTCTCTGGGCGCCACTGCCTCTGCTCGGTACCCTCGTTCGTAAGTGTTGCGCTCCCCTCGTGGTCAAGATCCACTTCATGTCCTTCCTCCGATCGATCAGCGATCGCTCAGCGAGGTCACGCCCTGATCTATTCGTTGAGCCGTGTTTTTCCTCCCGTCGCGTCAGCCTTCCCTCCGCTAGTCTCGATTTTGTGATTCTTCTTAACATGCATGGCCATGCGTGGAAATTTCCACGGCGCAGCTGCCCCACGAAAGGGTTCAAAAACCGAGAAAGGACAGTGTGGACAGGGGG
>Ga0160423_10001803_pt1 | contig 17913 bp, 20 predicted proteins | sample CRUFie14St8metaG_FD_108191 | JGI IMG/M metagenome (GOLD analysis project Ga0160423, IMG submission 108191) | Marine microbial communities from the Costa Rica Dome - CRUD Field 142mm St8 metaG | ecosystem: Environmental > Aquatic > Marine > Oceanic > Photic zone | place: Costa Rica: the Eastern... | reverse complement strand
CCGCCTTCTTGTGGTGGGTCTTGCTTGAGCAGATTGAAGACTTGAGCCGTGTCCATGCCACGATACTTCTCGTCATAACAACCTTTGGTGAGTGGGCCTGTCATGGTAGCGAAGCCGTCGTGCTTGTTCTCGTCAACGATCTGCAGGTTGATGACATAGTCCATGGCCATGTTGGCAAGGCGTGGGTTCTCGTCCCACAGATGCTTCCAAGTCTTGAGATGACGGTACAGCTTGTGGCGAACCTCATGCAGGATAAGGAAGCGGAACTCTGGATCATTGAGACTGTCACAGAACGCACGACCATACACCTCGTCACGTCCGTTGGTGTAGGCTGTTGGCGCTGTCTCGCAGATACGCTTCTCGCCCAGCATGAGGACACCAGCCAGCGCGATGTATCTGTCCTTGCCCATGATATCGACCACACACTTGTTGAGCCGTTGCTCGGTGGTCAGTTGCTTACCGATAGATAACATTAGTCTGTCCTTTCTGGGTGGGACACACGCCCCACCCTGTTGTTTACGGAATTCCGTAAAGATTACTTCTTGTCAGCCGCGAACATGTAGTTGTTGTTCATGGCCCACTCGGTGAACTTCTTGTTGGTCATAACAAGTGACTGCTTGGCATACTTGGGTGCGCGTACGCCATTGGCGAACATACCCTGTGCCTCTTTGTCGAGACGGACTAGGTAGTCCATCCATGGATCGACCCAGTCTTTCTCCAAAGATGCTAGGGTGCGATACACCACCATGCAGATCCCAGCGGCGCTGTTCGGCACCTTGGCGTTCTTGGGGTCTTGCTTGATCGACTCGGCACTTGGCAGTTGGTCAGCCAGCTTGACAAACGCCATCAAGTCCATGGCACCACGCTCACCGATAGTACCCATGAGTGCGGCTGTCACAGTTTGATCGTCTAGCCCATCCCGCGCCTTGAGTATGTCACTCGCCGCTTCCAACGAGCGGGGTGTAACAAACGCGGCTCTCTGTTGCTTGGGATGGAAGATGTACGGATTGTCGTCGGGGTCTTTGATGTCCTCGAACGAGTAGAATAGTTGCGGGTTGTCTTTACACCAGCCCAGTAGCGTGTGGTCGATTTCATTGTTGATACCCCATTCGATCCATTCCATGTTGGTAGGTTTGCGTGTCTGCACGACAGTCATGCGGTTGCGAGCGTGTGGTGGTAACAAGTCACCGACACCCTCGGAACCTTTGTTTGTCGTGGCAAAGATTATGCTGTCAGGATGTAGTGTGTAACTACCGATCTTGCGCTCCAGTATGAGACGCAACAGTGCGTTCTTGACCGCAGGGTTGGCCTTGCCGAACTCGTCAATCATGATGATGACAGGCGTGTTGTTGTGCGCGCCCAGTTCCTCGTTGGTCAGGTAAGTCACATACCCTGTGCCATCGTCCAGCTTGGCGATGTTGGGTATGGTGATGTCACCCAAGTCCTTGGTCGTGCAATCGAAGTAACACGGTGTGTGGTCAGGCAGTGCCTTGGCAAGCACGGTAAGAAGCGTTGACTTGCCTGTGCCCATGTCACCCTGCACAAGTATGGTGCGTAGTGCGCCAGACTTACGGATCAGAGCCTCGACTTGGTCAAGTCCCAGTGCATACATTGTCGTTGCTGTATTCATGATAGTCTCCATTTCTTTCAAGAGTTGTTTACGGAATTCCGTAAAGTTACATGCCGATTGATGGTAGTGATTTGATTACCTCATCCACGGTACGCTTAGTCTCTGACCGTAGGTGGGCATCCTCGCGCAGTGCATCGGCATTGACACCACGAAAAGCCTCTTCAAGTTTCATCCTTGCGGATTCCATCTGGCTGTCGCCTGTGACGTTACACACAGTAAGAAGTTCGACCATGTCCAGCACATTGCCAACGAGACTGTCACGGAATGTCTTCTTGCCATCTGCCTTGGTCTTAGCCAGTGGTGAGTAGTCGAGCCGCTCGGACATATGCGAGAGTGCGTCATGTAAACGTGTCCACACGTCATTCATTGCATTGTCCAGCTGTGCCGAATAGTAGGACTGATAGTGTTCCTTGACTTGCTCGGTCGCCTCGGTGCCGATGTCGATGCGGAAGTCACCAGCATCAGGCAGTGGGATGTACGACAAGCGGAACCCGAACTTGTTGCGTAGGCTGTCAACGGATGGGTACTCGTCGCGATGGAACAAGTCGCCCAGCTTTGCGGACGCTCGAGTGATCTCCCATTCGTAACCGGACAGAAACAAGTCAACGAGTCTGTCGTACTCGTTCTGGATGTCAGTCATTGTCTGATGGTACTTGAAGTATTGAGCCGTTGGCAAAAGACGCAAGCCTGTGTCTGACCATGGCATTGTCATGGCGTAGTGTATGTTGCGGCTGTTGGCTGTGAACTTCTGTACTGCAACGAGTTCCTGACAATCGGCAAGCAGCTTCTTATGTACAGACGCAACGCCCGATACCGCATGGTTGTCTGTGGTAACGTCTTCTGACGCACGCTTGTCTTTCTTGCGTCCAGTCCATGTAGAGATGGACAACTCGCAAAGCATGGATGATGAACCGATGCTTGGTGCGGACGGCTCAGAGTTTACGGAATTCCGTAAAGTTTCGGTTGAGATAATCTGTGTCATGTCGTTCTCCTGTATGACAAGTTTACGGAATTCCGTAAACTTTGGTTGGTGGCCTGCAAAATTTTGGCCTTTTTTGACGATCAGGAATTGTACCACAGGTACCGATTACTGTCAATACGTGGTGAACAGTTTATACGTGTGGTTAAATGTGGTAAATCTTGGTAAACCAAGCAATGTTCTGTAATGTTCTTATGTGTAGGCGCGCAACGCCTTGGAAATACAGCAATGTTCTATTGTTCGGTTTTTGAGAGAATTGGACACCTGCCTCGACGCCCTCTTAGACTTTACGGAATTCCGTAAACTTGCCGTGCCCCTCTCTGATATACCTTTATACTTTTTATAAAAACGAACATTACACTACTAATACAAGATTAGATAAGAATAGATAGAAACTGATAGGCAAAGACTGGCATTGCCTGACACGCGCCACCACACCACACCACCAAAACACAATGTTCTAACATGCCATAAAAAAAACGAACATTGCGGAACATTACAACGAACATTAGAACATTGGCTCAACGCGACACGCAGAACTGGTTTCTTTACGGAATTCCGTAAACTTGTTATGACGCACAACGCTTCCGCTCGACGCGACACGCAGAACTGGCTTCAACGCCCAGCGATGCGCTTTGGCTCAACGCGACACTAAGAACTGGCTTCAAAATATGGGCACAAAAAAAGGCAGGGCCGAAGCCCTGCCTGATCTTTATTTGTCGCCATATTCCCTGAGATGTTGCTGTATCATCAGGGCCAGCTGGTGGCGTGAGATGCCCATGTAGTGACCAGTCTCTTCAGATTTGGTCAGCCATTCGCGCAACGTTTCAAGCCGTTGTTCCGGCGTCACTGGTAGCTGTGTCATGGTGCAAATCCCCACCATAGCCCAGCCATAAAGACAACCAGCCCCATGCAGATCAAACCAGCTTGTATGGGGCCGGTTAATGGTACAGCTAGAAACGTCAGGATGAGACCAAACAGTGCGACACAGCGCCCAGACTGTTGCCGCAACCATTTTGCTTTAGCTTGGCGGCGTTTCTCTTCACGCCATTGTTGTAGTGTTTGCATCATTCATTCTCCATGATGATAGGGCCGGACATTGCTGTCCGGCCCATGGTTGTTAATGCTTGACCGATCTGGCCGGAGTCTTGGTGAGCTTGGCCAGCTCTTTGAGAAGCTCGACTACCTTAGCCTGATTCTTCAGGCTGTCAGGATTAGTCTTGTCAGCATTGGCCGCTATCTGACCGAGGGCCTTGTTCACATGAACGTTAACACGTTCCTGCAGAGGCTTGACTCTAGCTGGTGCTTTGACGTGACCAGCCTTGAGCTTGTCATTCTCGGCAGCCTTTGCTTTGCGAGTGCTGATCCAAGCGCCTACTTTCTGGCCAGCGCTGGTCCGGTCAGCCTGTCGGGCTTCTCTGACAGGTAAGCTAGAGCGCTTCTGCAGCGCCGTGAAGCTAGCCTTGTCTAGCTTGAACGCTGCTTTTTCGGCCCGTGTCAGAAGGCTTTTCTTGTCTTTGCCTGTAGCATTGACAGCAACCATCTGACGCATAGTTTCCCATGCGGTAGGGCTGAGTAGACCGCCAGCCTTGGGGCTGGTGAAAGTAAGCTCGGTGAAACCGCGCTCGGTCATGGTGGACATTACCGCGCCGTCGGCTTGTTCAGCCTTATTGACGATGCGAACGAATGCTACATCCGGAGTAGCCACGTTGGAAATGTTCTGCATGATGCAAAACTACCTTTCGCGTTGGTTTACGGAATTCCGTAAACTCTGGGTTGAGAACGGACACCATGTCCGTTCGATGGTTATATAATCTCACATCCTGACGTGTTTTGATATAGAGCTTTCCCTGTCATGGTAAAAGTTTACGGAATTCCGTAAACTATGCAGCACGCTATCAGACGTTACCAAAACTTGCCAGACGCTACCCATACCCTACCCCCATGCCCCGCTTTGCGCCGCAGGTGCCATACGCGTGTATGTATGTCTAATTTACACAGACAATCCGGTTTTTTCTGAGTTCGACCCCCACCCCCTCTCACACAGGAACACCCCCCGGTAGGAGTCCCAACCTCCTTGCACAAAAAAATATTATACTGTATACGTCGTCAAGATATGGCGATCATACTAGAACCTGAACTGGGTGTGGCAGTCCCTGAAGACCTGCCACCCATGGATCTGAAGAAACGTACGGACGCGGCAAGCCGTACGACAGAATTGCTCGCTGAACACGGCTTGGATGTAGAGCCGACCAAGGAAGACAAGGACGTGGCCGCTAAAATAACGCTGGCCTACGCTGATGATCCTGAAACCACCTCTAAAAAGATTACCAGTAGCAAGGTTGCAACCCTTACTCCGGCCTCTCTAAGGCTAACGAACAACATTTTGCAGGAGTTTGGCCACTCTGTTGTGCAGAGTGCGGTCCAAGTTCGGCATCTAGTGACCAATAAACTGATAGATGAGACCGAAAATCCCGATCCTAGAGTGCGGATACGGGCTTTGGAGCTGCTTGGTAAGATATCTGACGTTGGTTTGTTTGCAGAAAAGTCCGAAGTGACCATAACTCATCAGTCTACAGACGATTTGCGGGCAAAATTACGTGAAAAACTGCAAAAACTAAGCACGCCAGAAGAAAAAATAGAAGATGCGATCGTAATAGACGGCGAATCGCTCGATGTTGACGCTGAACTCGGCCTAAAAGAGGACGAAAAGTTCGACGATGACTGAAAACTTTACTGAATCAGAGATTCAGCAGATGCTGGACAACCTAGATCAGTATACTCCCGACGAAATCGTGGAGATTGACCGCCTCGTCGATGAATTAAGCACCAGAAAGACAAATCAGGCGGCTTATGATGACCTGATAGAGTTCTGCAAGCGTATGCAGCCCGATTATATCGTCGGAAAGCATCATAAAATGCTTGGAGATCTGCTCATGGACATCGAGGAGGGTGATAAAGACCGTATTTGTGTCAACATACCCCCCAGACATGGCAAGTCACAGCTTGTTTCGATATTTTTTCCTGCTTGGTTCTTGGGGCGCAACCCCAACAAGAAGGTTATGATGGTGTCTCACACCACTGACCTTGCGGTGGACTTCGGACGCAAGGTGCGTAACCTGATATCGACGGACGAGTATGCTGCCATCTTCCCCACAGTAAAGCTGGCAGTGGATTCAAAGTCTGCCGGGCGTTGGAACACTAACTCTGGAGGTGAATATTATGCGTGTGGTATTGGTTCCTCTATTGCTGGCCGTGGTGCTGACCTCTTGCTCGTTGACGATCCCCATTCCGAACAAGATGTCATTAACGGAAATTTTGAAGTCTTTGAAAAAGCATACGAATGGTTCACCTTCGGAGCGCGTACACGACTGATGCCCGGTGGTCGTGTGGCCATCATACAGACCAGATGGCACATGGATGATCTGACTGGACGTGTCACTCGCGACATGGTGCAGAACGAGCGGGCCGATCAATATGATGTGGTCGAGTTCCCAGCAATACTAGATATAGTAAACAAGAAGACCAAGAAGTCAGAACAAAAACCTCTATGGCCTGAGTTCTTTGACCTCAACGCGTTACTACGCACGAAGGCATCCATGCCTACGTTCCAGTGGAATGCGCAGTATCAACAGGAACCTACCGCAGAAGAGGCCGCACTCATCAAACGAGAGTGGTGGAGCATCTGGAAACATGAGTACCCGCCTGAGTGTGAATACGTGATAATGTCTTTGGATGCTGCAGCAGAAACACACAACCGTGCTGACTTTACAGCCCTGACCACTTGGGGTGTGTTTTTGAATGAAGAAGTGAATAATTATAATATTATATTGCTAAACAGCATAAAGAAGCGTATGGAGTTTCCAGAACTCAAGCAGTTAGCCATAGAAGAATACGAAGAGTGGGAGCCAGACGCGTTCATCGTCGAGAAGAAAAGCGCAGGCACCGCGTTGTATCAGGAGATGCGCAGGTCAGGATTGCCTGTGCAGGAATATACCCCTCATAGAGGATCAGGCGACAAGTTGGCTCGATTAAACTCTGTATCAGATATTGTGGCGTCAGGAACGTGTTGGGTTCCTGAGACTCGGTGGGCAGAAGAGGTCGTCGAAGAGATTGCAGGTTTTCCGTTTATGAGCCATGATGACTTGGTTGATTCAACGGTTATGGCCCTCATGAGATTTCGTCAGGGGGGTTTCATACGCTTACCCAGTGATGAGCCTGAAGAACAACAATACTTCAAGCGTCGTGGCACTGGGTATTATTAGGGGTTAGATCATGGCTATTGAAAAAGGATTGTATCAAGCTCCAGCGGGCATAGACGAGGAGTCTCAAAAAGAAGACGCACCCGCACTGGAGATAGAAGTAGTAAACCCGGACATGGTCACATTGGACGACGGCAGTGTAGAGATAACTCTGGTGCCGGGAACCATGACAGACGGTGTGCCGTTTGATGGCAATCTGGCAGAAGTCATGGAAGACAACGATCTTGCCAGTCTCGCAGATGATCTTATCGGACTTATTGATTCGGATCTGGACAGTCGCAAAGAGTGGGCTGAGACCTTTGTTGATGGTCTTGACGTGCTAGGATTCAAGTACGAAGAGCGCACAGAGCCGTGGGATGGAGCCTGTGGAGTGTACTCTACAGTGCTGGCAGAGGCAGCGATTCGCTTTCAAGCTGAAACCATGAGCGAAACTTTCCCTGCTCTGGGGCCGGTGAAGACAAAGATTCTTGGTGAAGAAACCAAACAGAAAGAAGAAGCCGCCGCCCGTGTCAAAGCGGATATGAACTACGAGCTGACGGAGAACATGGTCGAGTATCGACCAGAGCATGAACGTCTGCTTTACAGCCTAGGACTTGCCGGATCGGCGTTCAAGAAGGTGTATCACGATCCGAACATCGGACGACAGGTGGCACTCTTTGTGCCTGCAGAGGACTGTATCGTACCGTACAGCGCCTCTCACATAGAAACTGCAGAGCGTGTGACTCATGTCATGCGCAAGACAAAGAACGAGCTGAAAAAGCTCCAAGCCAACGGGTTCTATCGCGACATAGAATTGGGCGAGCCAGAGCCATACCACTCCGACATCGAAATTCGTAAGGCTGAAGAGGGCGGATACTCTCTGACTGACGATGACAGGTACGCGCTGTATGAGGTACACGCAGACCTTGTCATAGAAGGATTTGATAATTCAGAGGACGAGATTGCCAAACCATACGTTGTTACAATGGAGCGTGGGTCTAGTGAGATCCTCTCTATCCGTAGGAACTGGAACCCTGTAGACCCTCTGATGCTGAAGCGTCAGCACTTCGTACATTATCCATATGTGCCGGGATTCGGCTTTTACGGACTTGGGCTTATTCACATCATCGGTGGATATGCTCGCGCAGGAACCTCCTTGATACGCCAACTTGTCGATGCCGGTACGCTCGCTAATTTGCCCGGTGGATTGAAGTCCCGAGGGCTGCGTATCAAGGGGGACGACACTCCTATTGAACCGGGTGAGTTCAAGGACGTGGACGTCCCATCAGGCAGTATCCGTGATAACATCATGCCCCTGCCTTACAAAGAGCCGTCCCAGACGCTTCTGGCGTTGTTGGATAAGATCACAGCAGAAGGACGTAGACTGGGCGCTATCAGCGACATGAACATCTCTGACATGTCCGCAAACGCTCCGGTGGGTACAACGCTGGCACTTCTGGAGCGCACACTAAAGCCCATGGCTGCAGTGCAGGCTCGTGTCCACTACGCCATGAAGCAAGAGTTTAAGATGCTCAAGGCTCTCATGGCAGAGTATGCACCCACGGAATATTCCTACCAGCCTGTGCGCGGTGAGGTCACCGCCAGACAGGATGATTACGCAATGGTGGACGTGATCCCTGTTAGTGATCCTAACAGCTCTACAATGGCGCAGCGCGTGGTGCAGTATCAGGCTGTGCTGCAGATGTCGTCTCAAGCACCGCAGATCTATGACCTGCCGCAGTTGCACAGGCAGATGATCGAGGTGTTGGGTGTGAAGAACGCAGACAAACTTGTTCCTATAAAGGACGACATGAAGCCTGCAGACCCTGTCAGCGAGAACATGAACGCGTTGATTGGAAAACCTATGAAGGCGTTCATCTATCAGGATCACGACGCGCACATCGGAGCGCACCTGTCGTTCCTGCAAGATCCACAAGTCATGGGCATGATCGGGCAGAACCCACAAGCGAAAAACATCATGGCATCCCTGCAGGCCCACATTGCAGAGCATCTTGGCTTCAAGTACCGCAAGCAGATCGAAGAGCGGATGGGAGCCGAGCTACCGCCACCAAACGAGCAGCTTCCAGAGGATGTGGAGGTTCAACTCGCACGCGTGGTTGCAGAGGCTGGCAAGCAGCTTACACAAGCAAACCAGCAGCAGGCTGCACAGCAGCAAGCACAACAGCAAGCACAAGACCCTATGTTCCAGCTTCAACAGGCAGAACTTCAGGTCAAGGCACAAGAAGTGCAGCGTAAAGCACAGAAGGATGCTGCAGATATGCAACTAAGGCAGGGAGAGCAGGAACGTAAAGTTGCTAAAGATCTGTCTGACGCCAAACTTGAGAAAGAGCGTATAAACCTTGAAAAGGTTGAACTCGGTATGGACGCTCAAAAGGCTGGAGTAGAAATGAGATCTAACATGCTACGTGATAAGGAGTAGCCATGGCAAAAACCGTCTTTGACGTGCTGAACGAGAAGTTGAACGAGGACAAGTCCTCTGCATTAGAGTTTCTTGGGCAGGGTGGAGTAAAAGATTTCGCTCAATACAAGGAAACTACAGGTTTTATTCGAGGTCTAGAAACCTGCATGAATCACATATCAGACCTTTCGCGCAACTATTTGGAAGATGATGATGACTGAACCAATTAAGATTCCTGACACTGCTCGTGTGGTGGAGGCTCCCGTTTCCCCTGAAGAGTGGGAAGCACAACTACCAAAGCCCTGTGGCTACAGACTCCTTGTAGCCCTGCCAGATGTAAGCGATCACTACGAAGGCAGCACTCTCCTCAAGACCGACAGCGAGATAAAGAAAGAGTACATCATGTCTATCATGGGTGCTGTCATTGACATGGGGTTAGCCGCTTACACAGACAAAGACAGGTTCCCCACCGGCCCTTGGTGCAAGGTAGGAGACTACGTCATGTTCCGTATGAATACTGGCACCAGATTCAAAGTAAACGGAAAAGAGTTCCGTCTAATGAATGACGATTCCATCGAGGCAGTAGTTCCTGACCCTCGTGGCATTTGCAAAGTGTAGGAGTGAGCTATGGGTTTTGAAAAAGTCGAATACAAGTTTCCTGATGAAGAGGGTAAGAAGCCAGAAATTGAAATTGAGGGTTCCGATGCTGTTGAGGTTGACCTATCTGGCGAGAAATCTGAGAAGCGCGAGGCAAAATCTACGCGTGAAGAGGACGATAAAGATGCTGGACTTGAAATTGAAGTTGTTGACGATACGCCAAAGGCTGATAGAGGACGTAAGGCTTCTGAGCCGCCTAGTGATGTCACTGATGAAGAACTTGAAGAATACTCTGACAAGGTCAGGAACAGGATCAAGCACTTCAGCAAGGGCTACCACGACGAGCGCCGTGAAAAAGAAAAAGCCCTCCGTGAGAGGCAAGAACTAGAAGATTTTGCTAAAAAACTAATAGATGAGAACAGAGAGCTGAAAGGTACGGTTGGCAAGAATCAGTCAACCATGCTTGACCAAGCTAAAAGATCTGCCGCAGGAGAGTTGGAACAAGCAAAACTTCTATACAAAGAAGCGTATGAGGCTGGAGACGCAGAAGCCGTCGTAGAAGCACAAGAAAACCTAACAGCTGCTAAGATTAAGGCTGATAGGCTAAACAATTTCAAACTTCCTGCTTTACAGGAAGAAGAAACTCCTGTTAACTTGCCAACAGAAACCGCCCAACCGCCAGTAGATGCGAGAGCTGCAGAGTGGGCACGGGATAACCCGTGGTTTAACTCTGACGAAGAAATGACCTCACTGGCGTTAGGGTTGCACCAAAAGCTCACAAATAGCGGCGTAGCCGTTGGGAGCGACGAATACTACGAGAAGATCGACACTCGTATGCGTCAAGTGTTCCCCGATCAGTTCGAGGACATTGAAGAAGCCGAAGAGCCAAAGAAGCAGCCAAATGTGGTTGCACCCGCAACGCGGAGCGTAGCGCCAAAGAAGATCAAGCTAACGCAAACACAGGTGAACATTGCTAAAAGGCTCAACGTACCATTGGAATTATACGCCCAAAAGGTTGCAGAAGAGATGAGGAAAAATAATGGCTGAGAATCGTATAAATCGTGACCAGACCACCCGCGAAAAAACGACCCGTACCAGAGCTTGGCAACGACCTGAAGTTTTGCCGTCACCGAACCCCGAGCCGGGTTACGCATTTCGTTGGATTAGAGTCGCCACGCAGGGGCAAACCGACGCCACTAACGTTTCCTCAAAATTTCGTGAAGGTTGGGAGCCTGTAAAGGCAGCAGACCACCCAGAGATCACTGTAGTAACTGTCGAGAACGAACGTTTCAAAGACAATGTTGTGGTCGGTGGGTTGATCCTTTGTAAGGCTCCAAAAGAACTGATTGAAGAACGCACCGCTTATTACGAGCAGCAAACCAAAGGCCAGATTGAATCAGTTGATAACAACCTTATGAGAGAGAACGATCCTCGGATGCCGCTTTTCCATGAACGGAAAACAAAAGTTACTTTTGGCTCCGGGGGTTAACATCAAACCCTTGTTGTCTGGAGACAAATAGATGGCATATCCTACTATTGATGCCCCCTATGGCCTTCGTCCGATTGGCATGATCGGTGGTCATAGTTATGCGGGTTCTACACGTAAGATCCCCATCGCTTCAAACTACGGCACGGCTCTTTTCTATGGAGACGTGGTGCAGTACAAGAACGATGGTACTATCATCATCACCACACTACAGAACGACACTTCCGTAGTAGCTGGTGTTATTGGTGTGTTTATGGGCTGTAGCTATACAGACCCGAATACAGGCCAACTGACCTTCCGCCAAAGCTATCCCGGTAGCATCGTAGCTTCTGACATTGAAGCCTACGTATGTGACGATCCGAACGTGCTGTTCAAAGTGGTGAACTGCACGGGTGCTTCTGCTGACGGTGCTGCTTCTGGGCTGCTTCCTGCTTATGTTAGCCGTGCTAACGCAATCTCCTGTAATGCGGAGCTTGTGCTTAACACTGGTGTGACAGCGTCAGGTAACAGCCGTATGGGCGTCTTTATTAACAACGTGGCAACAATTCTGCCGTTTACTGTTGTTGATGTCGTGCCTGATACAGCAAACAGTGATGGTAACTTTGTCGAGTTTATTGTTAAATTCACGCAGGGTTATCAACGTTATCAGCAAACAGCTGGCGTATAAGGAGGGGTAGGTAATGGCTATTTCACGCGCACAACTACTGAAAGAACTCCTTCCCGGCCTGAACGCTCTGTTCGGATTGGAGTACGCAAAATACGGTGAAGAACACGCAGAGATCTTTGAGACAGAGACCTCTGATCGCTCTTTTGAGGAGGAGACCAAATTATCGGGCTTCTCAGCAGCACCAGTCAAAAACGAAGGCTCTGCCATCGAGTATGACAATGCACAAGAGGCGTTCACCGCTCGCTATACACACGAGACCGTCGCAATGGGCTTTTCAATCACTGAAGAGGCTATTGAAGATAACTTGTATGACTCACTGTCAGCTCGTTATACGAAGGCACTCGCTCGTGCTATGGCGTACACAAAGCAAGTCAAGGCAGCGACTATTCTTAACAATGCCTTTTCTAGCGGCACTACATACGGCGACGGCGTAGAGCTTTGCTCCACGGCTCACCCGCTTGTTAGTGGCGGAACCAACTCTAACGAGCCTGCAACACCGGCTGATCTTAACGAGACTTCTCTGGAAGCCGCTGTTATTCAGATTGCTGGTTGGACTGACGAGCGCGGTCTGCTGATTGCTGCAAGGCCACGTAAGTTGATTATCCCACCGAACCTGCAGTTTGTTGCAACTCGCTTGCTGGAGACTGAAGGACGCGTGGGTACAGCGGATAACGACCTTAATGCGCTTCGCAATAATGGTTCTATCCCTGAAGGATATACGATCAATCACTATCTGACAGATACTGATGCGTTCTTCCTTCTGACTGACGTTCCGAACGGCCTGAAGCACTTCGTACGTAGCCCGATGGCTACCGCTATGGATGCTGACTTCAGCACTGGCAACAGCCGGTACAAGGCCCGTGAGCGTTACTCATTCGGTGTATCCGATCCACTGGGCATCTTCGGATCGCCCGGAGCATAACGATGAGGGGGGAGTGGCTTGCTACTCCCCTCTTTTTATTATAGCATACAGTATCCCTGACAGTTACATTGAGTAGCTGACACTTGCCACGACAGGAGATAGACATGGCAAACACGACCTTTAACGGTGCAGTCCGCTCCGAAAACGGATTCAAAGTTGTAACCAAAAGTGCCACCTTGGGTACTTTTACAGAGCAGCTTAATGCCACCAGCGGTGGTTCTCTTGAAGTTCAGAAAGTTGCTACATCTGGTAGAGACAACATCGTTGCAGCGGGCACCACTGTAGGTGCAAACAACGCCAGCTTAGGCACAGCAGCCACAATCTTTAACATCGCTCCTAACGCGCACGGTTCTGGTATTGCCGATGCAGCAATCAACACCTTCGTCAACAAGATTGGTGGAGATATCGTCACCACGATTCTTGTTGATCTGCATGGCGGTCTGGCATCTGGCGGCGCTGCTAACGATGTTATCGGCACTGATGGCGGTGCAGCAAACGCGTACATCGCAGAACTCACAAAAGAAGTTAATGGCATCCCATACAAGATGGAGTTCATCTGTATCGAAGTGCCAACTGGCGGTGATCCAGACATCAATCTGGTGTGTTCTGCAACAGGGACCACAGCTGAAAATGCTGCGGTTACCAGCGGCACTGTGCTGTTTAACAATGGAGACCTGACACTGGGGCTTCACAACGAAGCTGACGCAGGTTCCACATTGGCGGCTCTGAGCAAGAAGTTTCTGTATCTGACTTGTGGTGATGCCACTGAAGCCGCTTACACGGCTGGTAAAATCGTCATCAAGATTCACGGTGCAGCTTTTGACTTCAACAATGGCTAGTATTAACAGAGAGGGGGTTTGACAGCCCCCCTCCTTTCGTAAGGAGCTTAATATGGGCCACAGCTCAGATATATCAGCAAAATTCATCAGTGATGAAAATGCGTCAGATGACGATCGTCTGGTAACCGCTGCCAGACCAAACACTAGCGCAACCATGGCTAACACCACCTTTGCAGGGGGAGGTGCTAGGAATGTTATTGTCACAACCACAGGCACGGGTGACAACGCTAAGACTTGCACAATCACAGGCACAGATGTTTTTGGCAACGCCATGACAGAAGTAATAACTTCTACTGGTAGTGCTGAAGCTGTGGCAGGCACTAAGTTGTTTCTCACAGTGACTGCAGTAGAATGCTCTGCGCAGTATGCTGCTAACATCAAGGTTGGATCTGGCAGTCTTTGTGCAGAAGCAATCAACGGTAGCAATAGGGTGCGATTGAAAGGCTTCTCTATAGTCTCTGGTGGTTCAGCTGGAGTTGTAGAGTTCTTTAACAATACTCCAGAGAATGGATCTGCCCTTTTCAAGTCTCGCACCATAGGCACCGACAACACCACATTGGACAGGACCATCCCAGCAGATGGTGTTCTGTTTCAAGACGGTATGTCGGTCAAGTACACTGTGGCTACCGTAGACATGATGACATTCTTCCATGGCTAGACGTAAAGGCACCATGAAAGGTCATACCATCAAGGGTGGGCACAAGCGGCCCACCAAGTCTGGTGCGGGTATGACAGCGAAAGGTGTCGCCAAATATAGAAGAGACAATCCCGGCAGTAAGTTAAAGACTGCCGTCACTGGTAAGGTAAAGCCCGGTAGCAAGGCCGCAAAGCGTCGTAAGTCGTTCTGTGCCCGCAGTGCTGGACAAATGAAGAAATTTCCGAAGGCTGCTAAAAATCCTAATTCAAGACTACGGCAGGCAAGGAAGAGATGGAAATGTTGAATGCCGTATTTACAGTCAAACATACCTCACTTTAACGCATGGGTTCGTAGGGAGTACACTAAGAACCTAGAGGAATATCATGGCGAGTTTCTTCACGCCATGGTGGTTGCTGTAACTACGATGCCGAATCGTACTCTAAGTTTCCAAGTCATATTTACTGGTTGCGAATCAGATGACACTGATGAGCCTAATGTGCATGGTGGCGCAATGTGGGCGCGTATGCCCCTCACAGCGCTTGTGGCAGACACACCGTACGAGCAGTGGCCCACAGAGCTACCACCCTACCTAGCACAGCCATGGGACTGCATGTCCCATTATCATGCGGTTTACAAGATAGAGAGAGCATCACCTGCACCTTGGATTGCCAAGGTAGATGGTGAGTTCTACCCTGCTAAGTATTACTTCACCGTGGACTACACGGACAGCGAGGTGGCAGATCATCCTGCACAACACAAGCAGAGTCATGTATTAGAGCTGCTGGACGCAGGAGAGTACACAGGCAACATTGTAGCGTTGCCGAACAATCGGGTGCGAGTCACGCATCCTGCATGGTTTGAGACAGGGCAGGGCGCGCCCGACTTCAGACCAAACCAACATACCTTCAACTCAAAAGAGGATGTGGGGTATGTGTGGGATACTGAGCGCGTGTTCAACAACCTGTATAAGGATGAGTCTGATGACTGACAATAAGACGATGAAGAAGGGCATGAAAGATCTTATGAAAAAAGGTCTTGGCAAAAAGCCCGGCAGTGGTGTTAAGCCGAAAGAGCTAGATCTCAGCCTGTTTGACAAGCTGCCAAAGAAGGCTGCTGGCGGCATGATGAAGAAAAAAGGCATGGCTGCTGGGGGTATGACAAAGAAAAAGGGCATGGCTAGAGGTGGCATGACCAAGAAGGGCTACCAAGCTGGTGGCTTAATGGCCGCAATTAAAAAAGTAGACAAGAAGAAAAAAGGTGCGGCTGCTGGTGGCATGATGAAGAAGGGCATGGCCAGAGGTGGCATGACTAAAAAAGGCATGGCCAAAGGCGGCATGACCAAGAAGGGCTACAAAAAGGGCGGTAAGGTCCGTGGTGTAGGCATCGCTTCTAAAGGTTTTCGCCCTGCAAAAATGGTCACGATGTCCAAGGGTGGCAAAAAGGGTGGTAAGAAATAGTGGCAAAGCGTAGGGATCCAAAAGTTGGCACAGGAAAAAAGCCAAAAGGATCAGGACGTAGGCTCTACACTGATGAAAACCCTAGAGATACAGTTGGAATTAAATTTGCTACTCCAGCAGATGCTAGAGCGACAGTCGCAAAAGTTAAGAAAGTTAGAAAGCCTTTTGCAAGAAAAATTCAAATCCTGACCGTAGGCGAACAAAGAGCCAAAGTGATGGGTAAGACTGAAGTTGCAAAGATCTTTCGGCAAGGCAAGGAAAGCATAAGGAGGGCTAGAAAAAATGCCTAAAGACGCTTGTTATCACAAGGTTAAAGCCCGCTACAAAGTTTTTCCTAGCGCTTATGCTAGTGGGGCCATAGCTAAATGCAGGAAGGTTGGTGCTGCTAATTACGGCACTGGCGGCAAGAAAAAGAAGAAGGCTGAAGGTGGTGTTGTGCGAATGTCCAATGGTGGTCTCGCTAGAAGGCGTAGAAAACGTGCTTCTAACAATCCTAATGTTGCTAGGGGTTGTGGGGTAGTCAAACGCCGCAAGGTTACAAAATACGTGTGAGGCACCATGGCTGTACGCAAAACCAAAAGCGGACTAGCGTTAAAGCGGTGGTTCAAAGAGGATTGGAAAGATGTACGCACTGGCAAAAAGTGTGGCAGACAAAAGGGTGAAAAGCGTGGAACTCCTTACTGCCGCCCTTCCAAACGGGTTTCTTCAAAGACTCCAAAGACGGCGTCCGAGATGTCGTCCGCAGAGAAAAGAAAACGCATCAGCCAGAAAAAACGTCTTGGTCAACCAGCAGGTAAGCCGAGGCGGGTAGAGGCAGCACGCCGGAAAAGGAAAAAATAAATGGCTACGTCAGGCACCACCGCGTTCAATATGGATTTCGCTGAGATCGCTGAAGAGGCGTGGGAGCGTGCGGGCCGTGAAATGCGTTCGGGGTACGACTTGGCCACCGCTCGTAGATCCATGAATCTGATGACTATTGAGTGGCAGAATCGTGGGATCAACATGTGGACGATCGACAGCGGCACCATATCTGTCGTTGCGGGCACGGCCCAGTATAACTTGCCTGCTGACACCATAGACCTTCTAGACCACGTTATACGCACAAATGCAGGCAATGCAGCAACGCAATCCGATTTAACTATAACCCGTATCGGTGTCAGCACTTATGCCTCTATCCCTAACAAGTTAACGTCTGGTAGGCCAATACAAGTATTTGTAGAGCGTCTAGCTACACCTAGAATAAATCTGTGGCCCGTACCCGACACCACTTACACGTTTGTGTACTTCAGGATGCGCCGTATCGAAGACGCAGGTAGCGGTGCGGAGACACCCGATGTGGTGTTTCGCTTTCTGCCTTGTTTGGTTGCTGGACTGGCATATCACATAGCCATGAAGGTGCCGGAGCTGGCTGGAAGAGTTGAAATGCTAAAAGCCGCGTATGATGAGCAGTACAATCTGGCCGCAGGTGAGGATAGAGAGAAGACGTCTGAACGGTACGTCCCGAGGGTGGCTAGGATCTAATCATGTCAAACAGATTTGCATCAACAAAACGAGCTATCGCAGAATGCGATATATGTGGGTTCCAATACAAACTCAAAGAATTGCGCAATATAATAAGAAAAGGTAATGATACTAATATAAAAGCATGTTACGAATGTTTTGATGGGGATCACCCACAGAATGAGTTAGGTATGTTTCCTGTTCATGACCCGCAGGCTATTAGAGACCCTAGGCCAGACTTTGCAGGGTATGCAGCAAGCAGGGCATACATTTACTCTGGCTCGTTAGATAGCAAGCTAGAGTTTGTGATGACTGCATCTTTAGGTTCAGTCACAGTGTCAACTTCGTAGGTACAACAATGGCAATATCGAGGGCAAACATGAGCAAGCAAGTACAAAATCCTCCTTCTAAATATAAAGGATTTTCCAAGCTACCAGAAGCTGTGCAGCAGAAGATAGACCCAGAGCTGGCTAAGACTTATAGCAATGGCGGTATGGTAAAATCTAAAGGTAGAGCTAGAGGGGGCATAAAAATTCGTG
>Ga0160423_10001802_pt1 | contig 17922 bp, 15 predicted proteins | sample CRUFie14St8metaG_FD_108191 | JGI IMG/M metagenome (GOLD analysis project Ga0160423, IMG submission 108191) | Marine microbial communities from the Costa Rica Dome - CRUD Field 142mm St8 metaG | ecosystem: Environmental > Aquatic > Marine > Oceanic > Photic zone | place: Costa Rica: the Eastern... | reverse complement strand
GATCTCAAGATCAATCTCCATTGAGATATATTCACTCAATAAAGAAGTTAACTCAGCCTCAGCGTCAATGCTGTGGTATGCGTTAAGATCTTGAGCGAACTCAGGAGTCCATTGTGCTTTTAACTTTCTAGTTTTAGCTACGATAGCCTCACTAGCTAGTTTTACGTCGATTTCAGGAATTCTGAATGCATTAGATACTGCAGCAGATCCGTCATCTTCGAAGTCACCTCTTGTGTTATCAGTTGGTTGTTTGAAGTAAACAACAGAACCAGTAATACCACCGTCAGCTGCTAAACTTACGTTAGAAGCAGTTACAACGAAAGTAACGTCGTTTCCTGATACAGTAGTTAATTCTGGGTGAGAAGTAATATCAGTAGATCCAGATAAAATTCTGAATGCTCTTACGCCTTTTAAATCAGCGTTAAGACCTGACATTGACTTAGTAATAGTTTTGAAATGATCGATGTTTAAGTCGTCATTGTAAGCAATTGAAGAAGATGCTGCAGATCCTGTGTCTGTTTGTACAGCAGCAGATGCAGATTTGATTGAGTAACCAAACTGGCCAGCGCCATAAAGACCACCTGAAACTTCCTCATCAACACTCATTTTTGCAGAAGCAGAAGATACATTACCGTACATGTTATCACCATCAGTTCTTCCACTAAAAGAAGATCCATATTTAAAGTCTAAGTAAAATACTAGACCAGATGGTAAGTTCATTGGTTGTACAGAAACGAAATCTTGAGCAACGATTTGAGCAAATACTTTTCTAACTAAAGGTAGAGCTACACCAGCCCACTGCTCTCCTTCTCCTGCTGAGAAAGATCCACCAGCTCCTGTTACGTTAGCTTCAGCAACGATTTGTTTTGCTTGGTTTTCTAGGATAACTGCCATGTTATTTTTGACTCTGTTATCTTCGATACCTTCTAACAAACCTGAATCGTTCCATTTATTAGCTAACTTTTCAGAATCCTTTAGCATGCTCTTATAAGTATTTGAGCTCTCTAATAGGTTGTTAATTTCCATGATTAAGTTTAAATTAAAATTGTTTAAAATTATTTAATAATACCGGCTAATTTTTGCATTCTTCTAACAGTATCAGATACTTCATTAATTACTTCTGGTTTAGAAGCAGTTGTACCTGTAGCTTTAGAAGCCATGCCTAATTTAGTTTTACCTTCTTTGATAGTATCCGCAGATTCTTTTTTACCTGGTATATTATCAGATACAGTTTCATAAACTAGTTTAACCTCTTTAACAGTTTCTGCTTTATCGAAAGCAGCTATAATGTTAACTTTTTGTGACTCTGTTAAGTTGTTAGATTTGAAAATTTTGTTAACATACAATAATTTAGAATTAAGGATATTTACTTCGTTTAATTCAGATTTTAGAGTTTTGATAGTTTCTAAAGCTTGAGCTAGGTCATTTTTATCTTCACTTAATGCTTCTTTTTCAGCATCTTCGATGATATCATTACCTTCTTCAAAAGCTTCTTCTGCTTCTTTTTCTCCAGGATCTTTATCTTCGTTAACAGCTTCTTCAGATTCTTCCATCTTTTTCTTTTTATCGTCACCATGAGCCTCTTCTACTTCTTCTGTTGTAGCTTCTAGCTCTTTAAGAAGTTCGTCAAGATCGATTTCTTCTTCGTCTTCTGCGCCATCCATAGCAGGTTCTTCAATAGGAGCTTCATCGCCCATACCTTCGATATCACCGCCATCCATGTCCATTGCAGGAACTTCTTCACCAGCGCCCATTTCTTGATTAATAATATCTCTAATTAAGTCTTTGAATTGATCAACACTTAATTTAGAAATATCCTCATCTCCATCAGGATGCTCTTCATGGTCGTTAGCTTCGTCATCAGATTCGTCTGAATCATCCTCAGCTTCGTCTACTTCAACTTCAGCTACAGCTGGTTCTTCTGTAAGATCTTCATCTACTACGTTTTCTTCAGTTGCTTCTTCAGCCTCTTCCATCTTATCTTTATCTTTGTCAGCTTCTTCCATATTATTATGGTCCTTCTTTTTAGGAGCTTCTTCCATCTTCTTCTTATCATCAGAATGATCCTTTGCAGGAGCTTCGTTGATATCTTCAACTTTAGAATCTTCCATTTCTTGAAGTTTTGCAGCCAACATATCTTTTAGATGAGGTGTCAGAGTTTCTTCTAAAGCTTCCTTAGCGTTAGCAATAGCAGCTTCTCTTACAGATTTAGCTTCAGCAATAGCTTGCTTGAATAAATCTTTGTTTGCCATTTTTAAAAAATTGTGATTGTACGATTATTAAGAATCGTAATTAGGATTATACTTTTTGAATGCAATATAAGGATTGCATATTCTTTATATAAATATATAGTATTTCTGGAAACCTAATTAAATATATTTTATCCAGTTTTCTTCTGCTTTTTGAGCTTCTAATTCAAATGGATGATTTTCATATGTAGCTCCTTCATCGTAGAATTGTTTGAATTTTTCTTGGTCTTGTAGAGTATGTGTATGTTCGTGTAACAGCGACCTTATAATATCTTCCTCTGTGTTTGTTTCTTCAGAGTAGAGGTATATTATATTATCATAAGGGTCGTATTCTGCATCAGGATTACCTTGTTCTCGTTTTAAATCATCTGCTCCTACAGCTCCAAGTCTATCCCAAATACTTGGATAAACCTCTATCGTTTTAGCTTGACCTCCTAAATCGTTTACTATTTGCGGATATACTCTTTTTGCTACTTTTTCAATATCATTTTCAGATAAACGTTCTAATAATAAATCTAAAAATTTTATCATAAAAATTTATTTATAAGGCATAAACTCAGCAGCACGGGTTCCTAAAGTCTTTCCTATGTGACTAATATCTCTACCCTTTAAAGCAGCTTTAGTAGCTGATATACCTGCTTTACTTAATTTAGCCTTTCTTAATGCGTTAACAGCACCAACACCAGCTTTAAACCCTAACCCAGAAAGTACTGCTATAAAAAATCCCTGAGCTATTATATCACGTTTTTTAGGGTCTTTTATAAATGGAGTCATAGATTTATTTATAGTAGAAATCATCTTTTTTTCATTTTCATGAGCCCATTTACTTATAGCTGTTGCTTTATCAGCAGCTTTATTAAATTTTAATTTTTTTAAGGCTTTTCCTACGTATTTACCTAAAATATCTAAAACTGTATTAGATGCAAGAGCCCAGCTTAATACCCCTAAAACAGGTAAAGCTTCATTTAACTCTCCATCTTCTAACTCTTTTTCAAAAGCATTTTGTAATTCTGCTCCGAGTTCGTCAGTTTCGTCTTCTAATAAAATTTGTGAAAGTTTCATTATGCCCTTAATATATCGTTAATAATAGAATTCAGGCTATTGTATTTAGATACTTTAGCTTTTCCTTCATTTAACGATACAGGGTTCATAAATGCACCATGAGTTGAAGGATTAGATACGAAGTCCCAACAAACTAGTTCAAAGTCAGGTTGTACTTCTAATGTTCCTTCATTAGTCTGTTGTACTGATCCAGTACCTCTTGAAGAGATACCTATCGTATGACCAGCTTTAATAATTTCTTTTACTATATTACCAGCAGGTGTATTTAATAACTCAACTTTACCCATTAAGTCATTACCTTTCCAATATAGTTCTTTGACAATATGCGAAGCATTTTTTAGGGATACTACTGGAGTTTCTGGATGGTCTAGTTCTCCAAAAGCATTGCCTCTTTTAACAAACTCTTCTACATACTTTTTTGCTTCTCTTTGTAGTAGTTCTTTACTATAAACTCTACCGTTTTGATTTTCAGCAGTAGCTCTTTGCATTACTCCTTCGACTTCAAATACTCCAGGTCTACCTTTAGCTTCTCTAATGGTAGGTTTAAATGGAGTTACGTCTACTAATAGTTGTGCCATATTATTTATTATTTTCGTTAGGTCCGAACACTGTTCTTTTAGGTGTTTCCTCCATACTAGGAGTTTTCACATCTTTAGGCAAGAATTGTACTTTAGGAATATCTACTCCTTTCATGTACCCTTTTCTAGTTACAGGTCTAAGGTCTTTAACAAAGGCAGCTTCTATAGCTGGAGCTAAAAATCCTCCTACTTTTAAGCCTTCTTCATTTTCTACTTGTCCTACTTTATTAAATACTGATTGTAATTTTTCTTGAGTACGAGCATGATAAGATTCAATATCAGTAACGATATTTTCTAAGTCATTAAGTATTACTTGCATACCTTTAAATCCTCCATAACTATCAGCCAATGCTGCTAATGAGTTAGTTGCTGCCTCATTAAGAGTATCCTCTTTTAATACTTTCTTAATTAATTTTTTAATCGCTTCATCGATACCAATATCACCTGTTCTAAGTTTTCCTTTACTTACTGCTTTTTCATTATCCTTATCGAACCCTTGAGTAGGATCATCAGCTAAATCTTTTAGCATATCTAATGCTCTAGCTAATTTTTGATTTTTAAATAAACTAGGATCCTCTTTATCATCAACTGCATCTATATACTGTAATATAGATTGAGCCATAGTTTTAGGATTTTTAATATCTGTATTTATTCTAGTCAAAGCCGATTGAGGAAGTTCTAACTCTTCATTTTTCTCTTCTTTATCTTTGCCCATAGCTTTTTTAATAGCTTTATCTTTTGCAGCTAAGTAATCGTCTGAGTCAATATCACCATCTCCGTCATGGTCTTTCTTTTTTTCTTTTAGAGGTTTTTCGTTACCATCATCATCAAGATCATACATTGCTTCATTAAACTTATCTTTTACTTGATTGTAAATATTATCTAAATCGTCAGCTAAATCTTTATCACCTTCCCATCCTCTTTCATTAGCATAGTAATCGTGAACATCGTCTGGTGTTTTTAATTTTTTAATATCGTCTAAAAACTTTTCTGCTTCCTCATGTCCACTAATATCTTTTTCGTACTTATAAACATGTTTTTGAAGAGGAGTTAAATCGTCTTTGTCAGCTTCATCTATTCTATCGTAATTTGCTTCTACAAAATTATCAAACTCAATTATCGGATCTGCTCCATCCATAATATCTTTAGAATGAGTTTTTATAAAATCTTTTATAAGTCCATTGATACCGGGAATTTCACCGTATTTTTCTTTTATTTTACCTATAGCAGATGCTATTACTTCTTTTAGTATAGGAGTCTCATTAACCTCTACTTCTTCTTCAACTTCTACTTCATCTAGCACATCTTCCATTTTAGCTACTTTCATAGCATCTCTTTGAGCTTTTTCTCTTTCCATATCTCTAATCTTATCAGCTGCTGCTTTAAGTTTATCAACAGGAACTCCTAATCTTTTTGCTAAATCTTCTAATCTACCTTCTTTGAGCATTACTCTAGCTTCTCTTAGATCAGCTTTTTTTAGTCCGTTAAATACATCTACTTTTCCTTCTCCTCTTTTTACTTCAGTATTTTTATCATGTTTATCAACATTATCAGATTCTCCAGCAATTAAGTCTAAGTAATGAGTAGGATTTTTTTCTAAATTATCTTTTGCTTTTTTTTCAGCTTTTAAAAAGTCTTCTGGGTTTATTCTATTAAATACGGTTCCTAGTTCTATTCCCATAGCACCTAATTCAGCTCTAATTCCTCTATCTAAGGCATCTAAAGAGTAATTTAAAGCAGGTCTTTCATCATAAATCTTTACTTGAGTAGGTTTAGATTCAAATAGTAAACCTCTGTTTTTAAGTATTTGAACTGAATCGTCAAATCCATTAAATTGAGTAATATGTTGAGGGTGTTGTTGTCTCATTTGTCTAACAAACTCTCTCTTAGCCATTTTGCCTTCTAAAACGGCTCTATACTTTTCTGTTGCTGTTACTTGTCTCATGTCTATAAATAGTCGTATAGTTTAGTTGAGTATGGCCGCTTAGGACGGCTTACCTGCTTGAAACCTAATTTGGTTAAACTTTTTTTTGCTCTTTTACCTTTGCCAAAAGCAAATGGTGTCGCATATTGCTCTCCTTCACCAGGAGTAAACGATGCTCCTCCGCCTGTTACATTAGCTTCTTGTAACTCTTGAAGAACTTCTCTTACTAATTTTACTATATCAGATCTTGTCATAAGTTCTTTAACTCATTAACTAGATCGTAATATTGCATTAAATTTACAAGATGAGTATCATTTACTTTTTCACTCTTTTTTAAAGGTTTAATACCTTTAACTACTTCTTGTAATTTTATTTTTACTACGTCGTCTTTAACTTTTTTTATTAAAGAATTAACTTCTTTAAGAATATTATCTAATTCTTTATTAACTAAGTTAAAAAGTCTTCTATTAGAATTTACTGATGTAATAAATTCTTTAAGAATATTTTTTTGTTCAGGAAGAAGATCTTTATACTTATTATTGAATTTTTCTAATAATATTTTAAAAGTAAGCATTTTTAAATCTTTATCATACTTACTATAGTCTTCTATTAAACTATCTTTTACAGCTTCTAATTCTTGAGGATTAGATGTTAAATGTTCTAAAATAGTAAATTTATTTTCTACTAATATTTTAGGATCAACTATCTCAGAATTATTTTGAGCTTCTAATAAACAATATAAAGCAGCTAAAGCTTTATAATCTCTAACTTCCATACCGAAAAACTCATCTAAGTCGTAATGTTTCTTAATTTCAGATATCAATTGGTACTTCTGGCTTTTAAGCGTATCTTGACTTAATTTTCTTGAAACCTCAGTAATCGTTGATAGAACAGCCTCAGCTTTACTTTGAGTAAGCTTGCTATTTTTTAATACGAATTCATATAATTTATACTCCTTAGCTAAAGATGTTTTATTACTAAAGTACGTTTTTAATATACCTATAGCGTTTGAATCTTTATTATCCAGGGTATCTGCTGCTATTTGTTTAACTAGCAACTCAAATATAAGTCCAGTATTACGATACTTTGAATGCTTTATTTTCATTATATACGTTTACTATTATAAATATGTATTAGTTACCTAAATCTTTAATATTATCTTCTTTCAGAAGGTTGCTTTCGGCCTCTTTAGATTTTTTAAAGACTATATTTTTCAAATCCTCTTTATTTTGTAGGTAAACTGTCTGAGTAGACGTATTTTCCATAACGTTGTCGTTATCTGAAGGATAACCACCTTTCATACCATGTTGACCTAATGGGTCTCTACCTCCTACAGGATTATCGTTAGTTCCATAAACTGACATTTTTTCTCTAGGTCTGCCTCCTTCAGGTCCTGGTTCTCCATGTTTAGGTATCTCTTCATAGCCCATAGGTACTTCGTCAGGTCCTGCCCCTTTAGGTGTAGAAGTAGATCTTCTACCATACATCGAAGCTAAGTCGTGAGGTGTACCGTAAGTAGTTCCTGATTTAGCTGGATCGTTTCCTTCGCCTTCTATTTGAGCTAGTCTAAACATTCTCTTAGAATCTTCTCTAACTAAATCTCTCATTTCATTATACTGATCTTCTGACATATCAAATATCTTTTCGTAGATATGGTCTGAAGAGAATAGTTTGGTATCTTTCATTTGATTTGCTAGATCAATCTTTTCTTTTAATAAAGCTATTTTTTCTTGTTCAAATATAATAGACGGAGTAGTTAGTTTAATTTCAAAATTAGTTAAACTTTCTCCAGTAAATCCTTGAGAATATAAATGTACTAATGCTATTTTAGTAAGCTCAGATTCCATTATTCTTTGAATTCTCTCTACCGTTCTAGCAAATCTAATATCTTCTGCGGCTAATGTAGCTTTACCTTGAAGCTCTCCTTCATAACCAAAGTATGCTTTTGGAATTTTTAGAGCAGCAAACATCTTAGCTTGTAAATATCCTACATCGTTTGTACCATCGTATTCTAAGCCTTTAGTGGTTTCTATCCTAGTTGCAGAATCGCCTCCTCTTACTGGTAGATAGAAATCTTCCATCATATTTTGAATGTTGAATTTTAAATTATACTGACCATTTTTATCAATATGAGGAGTTTTTTTCATCTGATTAATAGTCTTCTGCATAAACTGTTCAACTTCGTTAGGAGGTACATTTCCTACATTAATATAGAACATTCTCTTTTCCGGAGCTCTCATAATTCTATGTATTAACATAGCATCCTCCATTAAAGTAACTTGTTTAAATATTTTTCTAGCTGGTTCTAAATATGATCTACCATAAGGTAAATAAGAAGTATCAGATATTAATCTAAAGTGAGCTACTTCGTAATTATCGAATTCAACTACTTTTCTATCATTTTTTCTTTTTGGTAAATAATTAGGGTGTTGTGAAGAAGCTAAACCGTCTGGGTCTAGTTGAAAGATTACTTTAGCAGGATTTTCAGGATCTTCTCCTTCTCTTCTTACCATATGATAAACTGTATATGGTAGTACGTTATATACTCCAAACTTTTCAGCTATTTCTAACTTTAAGAAAAAGTCTCCATATTTACACATATTACGAGTCCAAGACCAGAGGTTAAATTCTATATTTAAAACATCGTAAAATAAATTATATAGAACTCTTTGAATATTTTCATCAGATGATTTAATTGCTAATATTTCATTCTGATCATTTTTTACTGTTGCTTCATCAGCTATGATATCTAATGCTGATGCTATAATTGGATCTGTATCCATAGCTTCATAATCCGAATAAAGCTGTATTCTTAATGTTTGATAGTTTAAATTAGGATTAAAAATATTTTTATTATTGTAAATATATAATCTACTGAATCTATCAATTAATGAGTTAGTCTGGTATCTACCTGTGGTTTGGATTTGGTTTACATCTGCTATTTTAAGCTCGTTACCTCCAACATTCCTAACAACTATATCGTTAGAAAATAATCTTTTTAGTCTACCAAATAATGATGTATCTGCCATTATAGTTTAAATTTATATATATAAATAGTCAATTCTATTTTAGTAACCAGGATATGTCTTCTTGACCACCTGGCGTCTTAATAAGATAAGGATTTTCTGTCTTATTTCCAACTGTTTTTATAATTGCTTTGTTTTTAGCATTTAAATTAGAAAACGAAGATAGTTGAGCTCTAGCTAAGTCCATTCCCTGCTGTCTTAACCTTAATGCAGTATCTCTAACATATAAAGCTGTTGCACATGCCATAAGTAAATCGTCATTATAACGATCTTGAGCTTGTGCTTTTCCATTTTTCCATATAAAAACTCTCATTTCTTGTAAAAGCCTTTTAGATTGAAAAGTTACACCTTTCTCTCTAACGTATTCTATCATCTTTGCTACTACTAAAGGCCTTGTTCTAACTGACATAGTAAATCCTGGTACTAGTTTATCTCTTTCATACTTATGCATATATGATTCTACAGTATCCATTTGATTAGTAGGGCTATAATATAGGTTTCTGTACTCTCTTTCCATTATCTGTTCTATAGTAGCCCATCCTATATTAGCGTTTTCCACTACTAAAAGTGCGTCGTTATATTCAGATGCTATAGCTACTAATACATTACCGAAATCTTTAGGAGAAATTTTACCTTTATACTCTGCAACTTGAACACATTGATCTATATCAAATACATGAAAAGCAGAATAATCAGTAGAATCTCCTCTAGCTACGTCAGCACATACCATATAAGACTTTGTATAATCAGCTTGTTCCCAAATCCATAAATTACCGTCTACTCCTCTTCTTTCCATTGGATCTTTTTCATATGTTTGCTCATAATAAGTCATATCTTCTGGTTCAAACACAGTATCTCCAGAAGCTAAAAAGTCACAATCACATTCCTGACCAGCCATTCTAGGTCCAAGGTCTGAGTCTTGTTGATCTCTCCATTCTTGATTTCTTTCAGGATGTACAGTCCAAGGTAATCTTATAGGACAAAAACTATTTTCCTTTGTAACTGCTTTTTCCCAAGTCAAATGAAACCAGTTACCAACACCGTTAGGAGTAGATAGAGCTAAACATTGTCCACCAGTAGCTAAGGTTTGTTGAGCAGCAGTAAATGTTTCATCAATATTATCTATAAAAGCTGCCTCATCTATTAATAGTAAAGATACTGCTTCTGATCTTGCAGCATCAGTATTTGATGATTTAGCTGCTATTCTTGAACCATTTTTTAACCTTAATGATAATTTATTTTTTTCTACATGAGGTAATCTTAACCATTTAGGTAATTGGTCGTACATAAAGATTACTTTAGTAACTAAGTTTCTTGCTGTTGCTTGAGTAGTTGCTAATGCTAGTACGTTTTTATCCTTATGAAAAATCATCAACCATAGAGAATAAGCGGCTGATAATGTTGATATACCTAATTGTCTTGATTTTAAAACAATATTATATTGATTATCTTTAAATAAATGTAATATTTTATCTTGAAAAGGGTATAAATTGAAAAGTATTCTTCCTCTAGTAGGATGTTGGATATAGCAATACTTTCTCATAAAGTATGCCGGATCTTTAGCGCACTTAAGATATTCTTGTGCGATTATTTTTTTTATGTCTTGTGCCATAACTATTTAACCTTAATTCCACTTCTAAATACTTGAGGGGCTAACTGATTGTACCTAATAGGGCTACAGAAACCTGTAGGGTTCTTTTTAATATACTCTATAGCTTGGTCATAATTAAAGGACAGGTAGTTACCAAATCCATTATTTCCTGTTGCTACAAATATTATATGCTTTACTCCTTCGCCAAACCAGTAATTAGTAAAATAGGCTAATCTCATCTCAACAGATAAGTCTTTTATATTTTTAATAAGTTTAAGAGCTTTTTCACTATATACTTGACCGAAGTCACCTTTTAACGCAGTTAATATAGTATTTTGATCAACTCCTTTTTTAAGCAATTCACTTGCTAAAATTTCAGGTGCATTATAGATACTAGTTCTACCTTGAGTAACATTTTCGATATCATTAGCAGTTGCTAAATCTATAAGTTTTTTACCTCCTGTAAATTCATGATCTCTTTTTCCTAAACGAGCAGCAGTACCTTTTACCTCTAAGTATCCATTCCAATTCAAATCACCTGCTTGTCCTTTCATCATTTGTACATCTCTGCATAAAGTAGCTATACCTAATTCAGCTTTTCCTACTCCTCTTCCTCCTTCCATTCCACCTAATCTTATTAAAGCGTTAGCTGATTCTTTTGATACTATAGAATCTAAAGCAGTCACTAAATTACCGCTCGTATCTAAAGATTCAAACCCTGGTAGTTTATCAAGGTTGTTCATATAAGTTTCTAAGTCTCCATTCTTTGATAAGATATTAAAAATAGCATCAGGTGCATCGGTATCTTCTAAAGTATTACTATCTATATTCTGGTTAGCTATATATTCATCGAATGGAGCTCTGAATCTTCTATTATTAACATATCTATTTAGAAAATCAACTGCTTCAGGGTCGTCTTGAATTTTTGATATATTAGTTTGTAGTTGAGAGTAAGGTGATTCAGTTTGTTCAGTTAGTTCAGCTATAATACTATCTAATAAAGCTTTATCTTCCGGATCGTTAATATCCGGTGTGCCTGTTTTAGATCTCCAGGCCCATTCGGTATATAATTTATCTGTTACGTTCATTATGCTTCAGGTTCTTCTCCAGCTTCAAAATCGATAGGTTCATCTGTTAGATCCGCTCCTCCTTCTTCTCCTCCAGCATCAGGTGTTTCTAAATCACTACCTGCTCCAGTACCTGCATCAGCTCCAGGAAAGTCTCCTCCTCCTGTGTCTGCTGATCCAAAGTCATCATCTGCTCCTTCTCCTTCTTCGCCAGCTGGGTTTGATAAGGGTGATTGTCTATACAGAACCTCTAATTTATCTAAAGCTTGTTGATAGTCGTTTATAGTATTTAAGTAGTATCTTTTACCCATTATTTGAGCTTGAAAACCTTCTCCCATCCATTTTAATATATAGTCTTGACCATTTTTAAGATTTATTCTAAAAGATGTTGGCCTTGGTGATATCCAATCTATACTTTCTACAAATTCTTTAAAGTCTTCAGTTTGAAGCTTAACAATAGCGTTTTTTAATGTAGGAAATTTATTTAAAATTTTATCTGTACTGTCTTCTAATACTGTATCTTTAGGAGCATCTGTATCAGGAGCTTCTTCTGGTTCAGGTTCTTGTTCTTTAATTTGATCTAATAAACTTTCATTCAATAGTCTAAAATAAGAACCAAATGTACCGTTTAATTTTGTTCCTGCTTCAATATCTTCTTCCATCACTCTTCTCATTTTAAATCTTTCATATTGTTCAGGATGATTTTTCCTTAGATAACTTTGAAGTTTTCTGAAGTTAGTTTTCATTAATTCAAAAAGATCCTTAGCATCTTGATCTGCTTTTACAGCATCTCTTCCCATAAGTACTTTTATATCCTTAAGTATTTTAGAATACCTATTATATAAATTTTCAAATGATGGAAGTCTTATAATATGGTGTTTTACAGATCCAGTCACTTTATCATATGCGACAGTATAATAATATGTTTCATATTCCGGATCTACGTAATCTCTAGTTGGATCACCAGGAGCTGGTCTACCTCTATATTTTACGGTTTTCTTTAGTCCTCTTTTAATATTATCAGGAATATTTTTCCATTGTATAGTTTTAGGCTCTTTTAAATCTTTTTCTAAATCAAAGCTATCGTCATTTTCTTGTTCTAAAAGAATCTCAGTATAAGCCTCTAAAATAATATTTTCTAATTCTTTTTTCTTCATATTATTTTTTTCTTCTTTTATGACCATGATGAGAAGATGTAATAATGTTTAATTCATTTACTGGTATATTTTTTACTGTTTTACTTCCTTCTTTAAAAAATACATCATAATGAGTTACTGTTCCATCTTCAAGTAAAGTATGTTCACCTTCTAGGCATATACCATGTCCATATTTTTCATGCATAACATGATTAGCACAATCATGCTTTATTTCTTTTTCATCTACATTAGGGTCTAATTGTTGACCTCTACCTACATTAGCAACGGCTTTTTCTAAAGCTGCTTCTACTTGTTTCTTCTTTTTAGTTAAAGATATTAAATGATCTTTTACTGAATGTTTACCTGGTTCAGAACCTCCTTGGTACATATGATCTAATCCTTTTTCTTTTCTTAGATTATTTAGCTCTTTCATTTTATCAACAATCATTCCATGTACTTTCTGTAATTTATCGATCGAGAGTTTACCCTTTGGTAAATTACTATCCAGCCCTTCTCTTGGATAATTATCATCATCTAAATCATCATAATCACCATCTTCTAGTCTATCAACAAATTTACCTAATGTAACATTATATCTATTGCCTGAGTAAGCTACATCAAAAACTCCGTATCCATCTAATCTTGATAATTCATTTGGAAAATATTGTCTAATAATTTCTCTAGCTTCGTCTGCTTTTTCTTCTAATTCATCTACTAAATTTCGAAGTTCTATAACTGCATTATCTTGAGATGTATTTTCATCTACTCCTTTATTTTCTAAAGCTAGTTTATCTAACATAGGTTGTTTTTCTTTAGAATCAATATAGTGAAAAGCTTTCGATAAATAATCTTTTGCTAAGATTAATTTACTTTGCCACCAATTAGGAAAATCTACTTCTCCATCAAACTGATCATACTTAGCTAATTTTTTATATAATTTAGCTGCATAAGCTGCAGATTCATAAGCAGTACTTTTTAACATACTAGGCTCATCGTCTTGATGACCAACGTCCATATCTTCTTTTATACTACTAGGGTTTCTTAATAAACTAGCTAAAGCTTTTATAGCTTCTTTTCTATATTCAATATCTTTAGGCATTTCACCTGATTTAAGAATATCAATTATTCCTTTAATATATGCATATTGTCCATCAGTAATAGATACTAAATCATCTTCATTTACACTAAATGGATTAACAGGTTCGTCTGAATCCATATAGTTTTGAATCATTTTAAGATTTAACTTATAATGATCAGCTATAGCAGCGATTACTTCTGCAGCTTCTTCTCTTGGTTCAAATCCTGATTCATCTGCTCTATCATCTATAATACGAGTGATCATATCCATATCACCTCTACCTTCTTTAACTAATGTATCTAAATACTTAGCTTGAGCTCCATGACCTTTTACAGACTTTTTTAACTGCTTTACTATCTTTTTTACTTTACCTTTTTCTGCTTTGGATAATTCTGCTTCTTTTACTTTTTGGGTATAAGCCATATTAGTAGGATCGCCATCTGATAATTTTATCTTAGTAGTCATTCCATCACCTTCTTCTATATCTTCTACTGATGAATCTACTACATCTACATCTGAGTTTCTTAAATAAACAACTGCATCATAAGTAATAGCTTTTTCTTCAGGTCCCATAAAATAAAATACAACGTTACCTCTACCATCATTATCTACTATGTCGTGTTTATGTCCTCCGTAGACGTCATTACGTAAAACATCATCAATAACTCTTTGTGCTTTTTTATATTGTGATCTAGGTACTTTTATATAGTGATGATCATCTCCTTCTCCTTCTTTTATTCCTTCAGCTGCGTCTTTAATTTTATCAATATGACCATCTAAATAATCTACTTCATCTACAGGAAGTCCCATAGCTTGAACTTGACCTTTTATTGTATCGGCTAAATATTGAGCTTGACTAAGTATGTTAGCTGCATATTCAGAATCTTTAAGTGCCTTTATTTCGTATAAAAATAATAAATCATGAAGTTTAGCTAATCTTATTACTTCTTCTTTATTAAGCTCTCCATATTCACCACCAACTACTTTTTCCATGAATGCTTTAGCACCAGGGCATATTTTATAGTACTTTGTTTGGTATCCATGTACATTAACATTATACTTATCAGCAGCATATTCTCCTTCTTCTACTTCTTCTTTAGTATTTTTAAGTCTTCTTTCTCTAGCTATTAAAGCCTGTATCTTTTTAATAGTATCTTTTTCTGGATGCTTTTCTAATCTATCTTTTTCTTTTGCATCTCTAAATTCTTTATCGGTCATAGTTTCTGACATTATACTTTTTAACTCTTTACCAAATGCATCTTTAACTACATCTATATTTACAACAGCACCAGAAGGATTTTCTCCTACATCTGCTAAATCTCTATCATAAGACTGATGCTTTAAAATAAGTCTATCGTCTTCGTTGATAAAAAATTGATAAATTTCTTCATTATCGTTTGCAAATGTAATTCTAACGTCGAAGTTATCTGGTTTAATATTAATAACTCTAGCTTTAGAAATATTTTCTCCCATAGAGTTTAAAGCTAGAACAACTGCTTTACCTACTCCTGCTGCAATTTTTGCAGTTTCATTTTGATCAAAACCTCCTTCATTTGTTTCTAATTCATCTTTATCTACTAACTTAACGTTTACTCCTTTATCAGCTAATTTTTCTGCTTGGTTAGGATCAGCAGTACTCACAGTTCCATCAGCTTCTTTTAATTGTTTTTGTAAAGATTCTCTAAGAGTAGTAAGTTTTTCAACTTGAAGTTTAGTTTTTTCTTGAGAGATATTAGAGTAATTGCCTGCTTTTAAATTTTTAAGTGTTGCTTCGCACTTAGACAAGCGGTCTTGTATTTCTTGATAAGTCATTTTTTGATCCTTTATATACGTATATAAATAAATAGATTACTCTTCCCAAATAACATTTTTAAATTTTTCTGGTGAAAGACCAAAAAAATCTGTACGCCATTTAGTTTGCTCAAAGAAATCTAAATATAACCATTCTTTTTTTCTATTCCATAACAAAGTAGCAATATCGTCCCAATCTTTATGTATGATGAATTGCTCTATTTCTAATTTTTTTTCTTGTACTGCGTCATAATCAAATGAATCCCATTCGTAATGAAAAACTTCAAATACTGCATTTTCAGATACATAATCTATAGAAATATCTATTCCCCATTTAGGTTTCATTTTAATTATTTTGTAAAGCATAGGATTAAGGATAGCCATCTTTTCTAGCTGTAATTTAGCGTTGCCATTAAATCCTTTTCTTTCAAATATATCTGAGTGATTAATATGTGCTCCTTCTCTCTTATCCCAAATTATCCAGTCTTGTCTAAGACAATCTTCGTGTCTTCTTTCAATAGGGTCATATCCATTAGGTATTAAAAAAGCTTGTTCAGCTTTAGTTAAATGGTAACCGTTTTGATCAAATAAGTCTACACATTTAGGGTCTCTTAATATATCGACGTCTAATGTAGGTTCTGAATAGTATCCTTCTTTCTTAAAGTGAGTATTTGCAATTTTCATTTTTTCTTTCCGCTTTTCATATTAGCACACCAGTGGTACATTTTTCCTTTTTCACCACCATATTTCTTAGCTTTTGCTCTTAAAGAGGTAACTGAACCTTTACAGCTAGCTCCTGATTTTTTTACTCTTCCGGGTCTAGACTTACCTTTCTTTTTACCGTCTCTAAAATTTTCATTTAATTTAAGTAACTCATCAGCTATATCTGATTTATCTATAATATAGTATAAAGCTGCAAATATTTTAAATTTATTAGATAATCCTAAAAAAGTTAAGTAGCCAAAATCTTTCAATTGCTCTACTATTTTTTTTTGTTCAGCAGGAGTTGGTTTTTCTTTTCTAATTACCATTTCTGCTATTTCTTTGATAGCGTAAATAGTTTGTTTAGTTTCTCTTTTTAATATTTTTAAAAGTTTCTGACCAGCTTTTTGTACTGTACCAAATAGCTTATCAATAACATTTTCAGATATAAAATCTTCCTTTTTCATTCTTTGAGTCTTTCTTTTAGAAGCCTCTTTTCTAGAAGTAATATAATCTAAAGCAGATTTAAGTCTTTTTTTCTTTTTTGGATCCTTGGTTCTGCCATAAGCAGCTCTAGTTCTTTGATGAATTAAATTAATAACTTGTGATTGTCTAGCATGAGATTTAGATTTAAAAGTTTTTTTAGCTAAAGTATCAACTATATCTTGCCTTGTACTAAATTTAACTTTTACTGTATCAGATGGATCTTCATCAGTATACAACCTTCTACTAGAACCTTTAGGTTTTTTACCAGTACCTTTTTTAGGATCAGCCTCATTTATAGCTTCTCTTATAATTTGAGCTAATTCATTTTTATTAGAAAGATAGGCAGCTATTGCCATTTGACGTTTCTTTTTCTTAGACTTACCTTTGAATTGAGGAGCCTTAGATTTACTGAAGTCGTCTACGTAATCTCCTGCGTCTGATTTTTTAGTTAAAGGCATTTCTTTTTATTAACTCTCTTTTTATTAAGTTCTTTTTTCTTTTAAAATTACCTCCTTCATACATTTTTTTTAACTCTTCAGTAGATGTATTATGAGGAGTATAATGCTTCCAAGTAAACTTATTAGTAAGTTTTCCTCTTGCATCTCTAACATATTCTTTAGTACTTGGTTTAAGTTTAGCAGGCATTATTTTTCTTTTTTCCAAATTTCACCTCTTCTACATCTTACTACTGCTCCTGAAGCATAAGCTGATGGCCAGGTATCGTATTTACGTTTTGCTATTCTTGTACACCTGTCATCTTTTTCCATAATAACTTCCTTACCTTGTATCTCATGTAATATACCTACTGTTAGATTTTTTATATCTTCTATAGTCATTTCATTTACTTTTTTATACCCAGAACCGAAAGGTGCTGCTTTACCGTCTTCAGGGTTAGGAGTTTCATTAACAGGTAATTGTCTGTCCATATCCTCAAATTCTTGAGCAACATGAACTGCAGCTCTAGCAAATTCTTTAACATCACTTCCGTCTATTTGTATATATTCGAAACCTCCTCCTTTTAATTTACGAGCTGTTACTTGTAATGCTATACCATTTGGTCCTGAAAATCTTTTCATTGAGAATTTATCTCCTTCGTACATATCAGTACCTTCATTATATTGTGTTACAGGAGGTACTTTAGATCTTTGTTTATCCTTTGGATCACTTAATCTAGCTCCTCTTTCTCTAGCGTCTTTAGTTAGCCTTCCTTTGACTAAGTTACCGCTTTTAGT
>Ga0160423_10001801_pt1 | contig 17924 bp, 11 predicted proteins | sample CRUFie14St8metaG_FD_108191 | JGI IMG/M metagenome (GOLD analysis project Ga0160423, IMG submission 108191) | Marine microbial communities from the Costa Rica Dome - CRUD Field 142mm St8 metaG | ecosystem: Environmental > Aquatic > Marine > Oceanic > Photic zone | place: Costa Rica: the Eastern... | reverse complement strand
GTCTGCCAGATGCCGTGCTCCGTGCCCACGAGAATCGTGTTGCCGGTGGCATCGCCCTGGTCGATGACCACGTCGTAGACGGGCATCTTGCTCAAGTCGTTGTTGCTGGGGAACCAAATGCTGCTCCAATCCGGGCTGGCATCGAGGGCATTGAAGGTCTCCTGAACCTTGCCTCCGCTGACCGTGCCATACCCGCCAACGGTCACCACCACGTGGTTGGGATCGTTGGCGTCGACTGCGACGCCGGTCACCACGGCTCCGGTGGCCATAATCTGGGTGCGGGTCACGCCGTCGGGAACGTCACAAGTGCCGTCGTGCTCCCACACGCTGTTGAGGCCACTGAAGCGGTACACCTTGGAGTCCCAACCGGTGACGAAGATGTGGTTACCGGCTTCGGGATGGTCGCCCACGGCGAACTCGATGGACTTGGTTCCGGAACCGGCGGGGGCGTTGCCGAGGAAGAACCAGCGCGGCTGGGCGTTGAAGTTCAAGCCATTGCGGGTCATCCACACGCCATTCCCACTGTTGAATCCAATCACCGTCATGGAGGTGTAGGGATCCTTCACCTGGATTGTCTCGTGCACATCGTACAGCGTGTCAGCCGCATAGATCCACGTGGTGTCGCACACCGTCACCAGGGAGGTGTCTCCCTCTTCGATGACCTCCACGTCATTACAATCGTACAGGATGGTCAGGTCCTGATCGTCGAGCCAAGGGTATTCGGTGTTCTCCACCGGCCCGGTCTCGGAGACGATTTCCGGACGGATGAGCACATCCCAGTAGCGCAAGGGCTCCTCGAGGGTGTATTCGAAGGGACGGTTGAGGTTGGCCGTCTCCATCGTGAAGGTGCTGTCCTCGATGGTCTCATCAAATGGGTTGACCAGCGGGACGGTCATGCCGCTGTTCTCGTCGTTGAAGTTCTCGTAGAGGTTCATGCAGGTGTAGAACCCACCGAGCTCTCCTTCGTCGTTGAGGATGTCGACGATGCACTGGTCATAGAAGGACCCTCCCTGGGTGAACGGAGCCCCCGCCACGAAGAAGCCGCGGTTCAGGCGACCGTTCTGGGAGGTGGCGAAGAAGGGAATCCCCTCCTGAAGGTTCGTGGCCTGGGACAGGGCACAATCGAAGCCGTCTCCACCATTGACGGACGTGCCGTCCATGTCGTTGAAGAAGGTGCCGTTGGCCGGTATCAGCATGGTGCCGTTGTCCTGCATGCCACCGATGACCTCACTGGTGGGGCCGTGGGCGATGCCATAGTACTGGGTCGTCTGCAGTCCCCGGTTGCACTCCTGATAGGTCACGCCACCATCGTAGCTGCGGAAGATGCCGCCGTCAGTGGCCACGTACATGGTGCCGGCCGGGGTGAACATCACCTCGTGGACGTCGGCATGGATGTAGAACGGGCTGGACGGACCTCCACCCATGGAGGCGGCTTGCTCAGCCTGGTAGGAGGGACCACAACGCCAGAAGGACTGACCTCCAACGAAGGCCATTTCGGGTTCGCCCTTCTTGACACCGAGGGCGAGGTCGTAGCGGGCCTGGTTGTTGGTCGGGCAGATGTCATACCCCTCCACACCGGATGGCCAGATCTCGTCCCAGGTCTGTCCTGCGTCCGCACTGTGGAAGACGCCGCCGAACTGGCTGCCGGAGGTGGCGAGCAGGGCGAAGGCACTGTTGGAGTCGTCCGGGCTGATGGCCACTCTGCAACGGCCGAAGCCTTGCGGGATGGTCGGCTGACTCGGGCTGCCTGACACGGTCTCCGTGGTTTGGAAGTCGGCGCTGCGGTAGACACGGCCGTTGGTCGTGCTGATGAGCATGTAGCTGCCGTCGAGGGCGATTTCGATGTCCTGCACGCCGGTGGTGCCACTGATGCCGCTGACGGCATTCTCGGTGACCTCGCCGTTCTCGATGTAGCCGATGCCCTGGATGCCCCCGTACCACACACGGGAAGCCACGTTGGGGTCGGCCACGAGCGCGTCCGTTGCACTCCAGTCCCCGCCTTGGAACAGGCCGGGATCGGTGCCCTCGACGCGGGCCCAGGTGGCGCCGTTGTCGGTCGAACGGTAGATGCCGTCTCCGCGGAAGCCACTGCCTCCCACACCACTCACGCCGTCGAACTGCGTGCCGGTGCCGACGTAGAGGTCACCGTTGCCCGCCATCGCGATGGACGCGACCATGGCGCTGGGGAAGCTGGAGATGCGTTCCCAATTGTCGCCTTGATTCCAAGAGCGCCAAAGGCCACCACTCACACCACCGGTGATGAGCTGGACCTCGTTCACCGCCAGAATGCATCGGGTGCGACCACCGAGGTTGTCAGGTCCCAGTGGGTTCCAATAATGACCACCACTGCGGTTGGCGGACTGCACGGCCGCCACCTGACGGGTGCGCTCTCCGAGCTGGCGGAGGCCTTCGTGGTTCATTTCACCGGTCTCGATGTCTGCGCGCAGGGCGAGCATCACCTCCTCCATTCCGGAGGCATCGGCAACAGGCGTCTCGGTCTGGACGGCACGCGGGGCATAATCGGCCTGGGTGGCGCGTTCCGTCTGGAGGAAGGCCAAGGTGCCGGCGAGGCCGGCGGCGGCCAAAAGGAAGACAGTCTTCTTCATTGTGGTTCGGTTCCCGTTTATAGGAGGGCGGAATTTAAGCAAGGAACACCGCCCGACGGGAACCGGTTCGACGACGCGGCATACCGGAGGGTCCAAGGGGCATGAACCGCCGCCGGAGACCCTTAGACGACGTGCTTTTCGGCGTGATAGCTCGACCGGACCAACGGCCCGCTTTCCACGAACATGAAGCCCATGGCCAACCCCTCTTCCCGGAGCATGTCGAACGTATCGGGGTGCACGAACTCCGCCACAGGCAAATGCTTAGGCGTCGGCTGCAGGTATTGGCCAAGGGTGAGTACCTGACAATCCACGGATCGCAAGTCCTCCATGGTCTCCCGGACTTCCTGCACCGTCTCGCCGAGACCGAGCATGACCCCGCTCTTGGTGCGGATGCCGGCCTTCCTGAGGCGCATCAGCACCTCGAGGCTCCGGTCGTACTTGGCCTGGATGCGCACCTGCTTGGTGAGGCGACGCACGGTCTCGAGGTTGTGGCTCACCACTTCGGGGGCGACGTTGATCACCTTCTGCAGGTTGTCCCACTTGCCCGCGAAATCGGGGATGAGGGTTTCGAGAGTGGTGCCGGGGCTTTGGTGGCGAATGGCGCGGACGGTCTGGGCCCAGATTTCGGCTCCGCCGTCGGGCAGGTCATCGCGGTCCACGGAGGTGATCACGGCGTGCTTGACCTCCATCAGCTTCACGCTGTTGGCCACCCTGCCGGGCTCAAATGGATCCACCTCTTCGGGCCGTCCGGTCGACACGTTGCAGAACCCGCAGGACCGGGTGCAAACGTTGCCGAGGATCATGAACGTGGCCGTGCCCTCTCCCCAGCATTCGCCCATGTTGGGGCAGTTTCCGCTCTCGCAGATGGTGTGCAGCTTGTGCTCGCTGACGAGGCCGCGCACCTTGCGGTAGGCCTCTCCCGTGGGCAGCTTGACCTTGAGCCAGGGCGGCTTGGTGCGGCGGGGGCGATTGGGGCTGCCCTCCGGAGTGGGATTCGCCTGCGTCATGTCTTGAATTGTTGTCGTCCGAAGCTCCAGTGCACGAACAGGGTCAGGAACAGCCGGTCATTCTGGCCGGTCGAGGCCGCCATGATCTCGACCGGAGTCAGGAAGGCGTCGAGGTTGACCCCGACCGATGCCGTTCTGAGGTATTCACGTCCGGCACCGTATTCGAAGTCGACGGCCACCCGGGCGAAGGCGCCGGGTTGGGGCGTCAGCTCCAGGATGCCGTTCAGGGCTCCGGCTCGGCCGTAGATGTCATCCGTTCCGTGGATGGTCGGGTCGTAGCGCTCGATGAGCACGTAGCTGTACGGGATGTCGGGGTAGCCGATTTCGAGGTAGACCGGCTTGGTCAGGGACAGGCTCGGACCGAATGCGTACTTCCAGCCGATGGCCACGGCCCCGTTCCTCAACTTCGGGGTGGCGATGGTTCGCTTTCCCCAGCCGAGGCGCACCATGTACGCCGAATTGACCTTGCCGAAGACATAGCTCTTGGCCTGTTCATAGACGGGATTGAAGCTGCGGACCTCCTTAGGGTGCTTCATGCTGACCACCTCGAGGGACCACGTGCTGACCTTGCCCACGCCGCGGTAGGCGCCGCGCTCGATGTGTCCACCCATTCCGCGGGTGTGCAGGGTCAACCCCATTTCCCAGCGGTGCGTGAAAACCGTTTTCTTGGCCTCGCCAGACCCGGCATTGTCCCCCTGTCCCCATGCCGCCATCGGCGCGCACAACGCCGGCAGCATCAGCCACACAATAAGAGGAAGGAAGAAGCGGGTCATCATGGGGGAAACGCGCAGAAGCCGTACGAAATTAGCGCACGATGAAATTTGAACTCACCTATCCTGAACCCTTGAGGACCCGCGCGGTTCACAAAGGCAACGGTCAGGTCCTCCTGACGGACGCTCCGACGGACAATGGCGGACTCGGGGAATCCTTCTCCCCCACGGACCTCGTGGCGGTCGGTCTCGCGAGCTGCATCATGACCATCCTGGGGCTCCGAGCGGCTTCCCGAGACTTGCGCATCGTGGGCATGACGGCGGACACCGAAAAGAAAATGAGCCCGAATCCACGGCGCGTCGGACGCGTCGCAGTCGGGCTCACCGTGCAGTTGGAAGGGGGGACTGAAGACGACCGGAATTGGCTGCGCGAGGAGGCGCTGGCCTGTCCGGTGGCCCTGTCCCTGCACCCGGATCTCCGTCAGGACATCCGGATTGACTTCATCTGAGGGGTCATCAGTTGGACTCCGCCTCGGCATCGGCCGGGTCGGACTCCGTGGAGGCCTGTTCGAACTCGACACCGTTGTAGGCGTCGCAGTAGGGGTAAGACAAAGCACAGCTGCTGAGGCCGATGCTGATCAGAAGGGCCGCAGCCCAGAGGTTGACGTTCTTCATGACGGTTGAATGTGGATTCGTGCAGAACACACTCCGCCTTACGGGCACGAATCCGAAAAGGTTACAGACTTCCTCCCCAAATTGCCGCCGCATGTCGCGCCACCCCGTCCGACGCTGGTCCCACCCTGTTGGCTCCCCTGCCCCATTCCGGTCTGAGCGCCGGATGCCGCAACCGACTGTATTGGCGATGGTCCTGCTCGCCGTGGCCGCGTGCGTGTTCTCCGGGTGTTCGACGCCGGCCCGGCTCGGAACGAACGCGCAGAAACCCTATGAATGGGATGCGCTCTCCCACCACCCCCGCCTCGCCTGGCACCGTCATCGGGCGGACTCCGCGGCGCTCTACGTCCAATTGCCTGCGCATGAACTCCTCCACCTTCGGGAAGGGGCCGACCGCCCTTTCCGCTTTTCCGTCGAGGTGGAGCTGTTGGTGACCGCGTTGGAGTGGCCTGAAACAGAAACCGGCGACGCCCCCCTGCCCGTGCTCCACCGGTTCCGGTGGGAAGGCAGGCCCACCCCGGAAGCCCGCGACCTCACCGCGCGCTTTTCCTTCCCACTCAGTACGGGACGGTACCGCATCGTGCACACTGTCCGGGATGCCCACCGGGGCGCTGATGTTACCGGAACGGTGCTGCTGGATGGTTGGGCCCCCGCAGCGCCTGTCCGCTGTCTCGCCTTCGACCCGGAGACCGGCGGTCCGGCTTGGGACCATGCCCTGCCAGCGGAGGGGCGCATGGCCCTGCTCGTGCCCGCCGACCTCTCTTCGGGTCTGTGGTCCCACAGCCACCTCGCTCCGGTCGACTCTTTTCCGTCTGCCCCCTTTCTCGACCGCACGTTGGCCGCGTTGGCCTTTCCCGACCCCGAAGCCCGCCAACTCCCACTGACCCCCGCGGATGCCGATGGCCTGATGCTCCCCGAGGGCGACTGGCTGGGGTGGAAAGTCCTGATTTGGGATGGAGAGCCCGGATTGCATCAGTGGCTGGAGCCGCAGGGCGACCGCCCCGTCATCGTGGCGGCGCGGCGCGCCCATTTCCCCGAAATGCGGGACCTGGATGAGATGATCCGCGCCACCCGGTTCATCGCCAAGCGACAGGAATACCAGAGCATGCGGGAAGCCCGGGACCCCAAGCGGGCCTTGGATGAATTCTGGCTCGGCTTCACCGACGATGCCGACGCCTCCCGTCGGCTCATCGCCACGTATTACGGCCGAGTCCACGAAGCCAACGTGCATTTCAGTGGCCTCAAGGAAGGGTGGTGCACGGACCGCGGCATGGTCCACATCATCTTCGGTCACGCCGACCGCATCCGGAGGGACCGCTTCGGAGAAACGTGGATCTATGGAGACGAAGGGGATGTCAACGCCCTCGTTTTCCGCTTCTCCCGACAGGATCGGGGAGACGACTTCAACGCATTCGAATTGGAACGATACCCGGGCTTTCGCAGTCCATGGGAAGCCATGGTGGGCAGCTGGCGCCGGGGAAAAGTCAGAAAACGATGAGGCCCAGACCGAAAAAACAGGACGACAGGATCATCGGGTGGCACCCGGTGCTCGAGGCGCTCGAGGAGGGCATGGAATTGGCGCGTGTCCTGATCCAGCGGGACAGCCGGGACGACCGGACCCGCAAGCTCCTGAGCACGCTTCGGGCCCGCCGGATTCCGGTCCAGCGCGTGCCCCGCGAGCGGCTCGACCGCATCACGAAGAAGAACCACCAGGGCATCATTGCCTTTTCCTCCCCCATCGCCTTCATGCCGTTGGAAGAGCTGGTCCAGCAAGGGTTCGAATCGGGTGAGCGCGTCTTCCTCGTCCTGCTTGATGGGGTCACGGACGTGGGCAACCTCGGGGCCATTGCCCGATCGGCCGAGTGCTTCGGCGCCACCGGACTGGTCATCCAGGATCACCATGCTGCCCCGGTCAATGAGGACGCGGTCAAAACGAGTTCCGGCGCGCTACTTCGGCTCCCCGTCGCCCGGGTTCCCGATGCCGCCAAGGCACTGCGCTACCTCGGACAATGCGGCCTCGAAAGAATCGGACTCAGCGAGAAGGCCGACATGGACCTCCTCGATTGCCAGACTCCGGATGCCGCCTGCCTGGTCCTCGGCGACGAGGAACGGGGCATCTCCATGGACAGCTGGGCGCAATGCGACCTCCATGCCACCATCGCGATGCAGGGAAAAACAGGGTCGCTCAATGTGAGCGTAGCGGGTGGAATTGCCCTTCACCACCTCTTGGGAAGGGCCTCTGTCTGACGGACGAATAGGCAGAATACTACGGCTGAACCCGCAGTTTCTTCGACGAATTGAAAAAACATTTGTCGGTTTATTCTATTTGTTCGTATATTCGATCTGCCTGCCAATCGTCTGTTTTCAGTGTTTGAACCGAAATCAAGCTGAAAACGTTATATGACTCACATTCGCTACGTTCGCAGTTCGGCCGGTCGTCCCTTTGGGGCGCCCGTTTTCCGCACCCTAATGTCACGTGTCATGCCTGCACGACTTCTCATGACCGGCACGCTCCTGATTTGGAGTGGCCTCGCCCTGTCCCAACAGTTTCTCGTTGCGGGTTGCGACAGCAGCTGCCAACCTGCGGTCTCCACCATTCCGGAGGACATCATGGTCGATTGCCTGGCTGACCTGCCCGCTTTCGATCTGCCTGCCACGGAGGGCTGTGATGGCACCCCGGTGGCCAATGTGCCCCACGTCGAACTGAACGAGGACGTCATCACGACCTACGACCTCGGGACGGCATACGGGCCCGGAGACGATTGGGCCTTGTGGTTGGGCAACTTCGAGGCCATGGGACTCGGCGCCAGCGACCACTTCGTGCCTGATGCGAGCGGCGTGCAGCTCAACCTCTACGCCAACGGAACGGCCCGGATCACCGGACGGGTGGTCAACGACACCGATGCCAACCAGCAATTCGACCTCGACCTGTTCCTCCAGTACGGACAGGACTACGATGCGTGGACGGCCCAAGGCCGCTTCCCGAAGGACGACCTCGGCCTCATGGCCTATGTCGACTGGACCTTCTTCGAGATGGTCGACACCCTGAGCCGCATCGAAGGCGCGGGGGCCTTTGATGGCGACGTGCTCTACCTCGATCACATGCCGGTGTCCCGGGCGTTCGGATTCCAATTGGGCGCGGACGGCGCCAACAACCGCAACACCAACTTCGGCATCAGCGGATGGTTCTGGTACCGCGGCATGATGAACGGTTCGCCCGTCACGGGCACCGGTGACGTCAACGCCGACCTGACCAATGCCTCCATCCAGGAATTGGACTGTCCCCTCATCGAGTCCGTCGAACGGCACGCCATGGCTTGGTCCTCCTGCGGTCACCACGCGGTCTCCTACTCCGTGGAACGCCATGACCTGGAAGCCCCGACGTTCGTTTCCTTGCCGGCCCTGGCGTCCGCGGACTGTACCTCCCTCCCGGACACGGCCGACTTCTCCGAGTTCGTCGTCACGGACGACTGCGGCAGCGACCTCAGTTTGGAGGTTCTCTCTGATGTGGTCGACGGCGTGCCCTGCAACCAGCAACTGACCCGTACCTGGCGTTTGACCGACGCCTGCGGCAACAGCACCGACACCTTCCAGGTGGTCACCCTGGTGGATACCACCGGCCCCGAGTTCCAGGTCCCTGACACCACGATCGCCTGTGATGACTGGGACGCCTTCGACCCCATCGACATCACGCCCACCGATGCCTGCAGCCCTGCAGACAGCATCACGTGGACCTTCGCTGATTCGGTGACCTCGGGAATCTACCCCTACCAGTTCACCCTCGACCGCGTCTACAGTGCCACCGACCTCTGCGGCAACACGACCACCGACACGATGGTCATCTCCGTGATCGACACGGTGGCCCCCACGTGGACCTACCTCCCCCCGGACACCACCATCCTCTGTGACCAGTGGGAGGATTACCTGATCATCCAGCCGATCGCCACGGACAACTGTGACCCCAATGTGGAGACCCCCGAAGGCGAAGGCGCATCGGACACCACCATCATCGAGGGCGAATGCATCGGTGAGTTCCTCGTCTTCCTGACGTTTGAATTGGAGGACGAGAGTGGCAACACGATCACCTACGTGCAGGAGATCGAGGCCGTCGACACCATTCCGCCCACCTTTGTCCAGTTCCCGGAAGACACGGTGCTGTCCTGCGAAGGCAGCTGGCCACAGCCGACCGACTCCGCCATCTGGATGGCCACCGCCGAAGACAACTTCTGCCCCTTTGGCGTGAGCTGGAACGATTCGATTGCGCCGGGAGACTGTCCGGGCGACTCGGTGCTCTACCGGACGTTCACCGCCATCGACGATTGCGACAACATCACAACCCAGGTGCAGACGATTTCCATCGTGGACACCCTCGGCCCAGTACTCAGCATGGTGCCCGAAGACACGCTCATCGCCTGTGGCGCCGACCTGCCCACAGGACTTCCCGTGGCGATGGACGCCTGCAGCGCCGTGGACAGCCTCTGGACCACCGTGGACACGCTCGACGTGGAATTCGGCGATCCCTTCCTGGCCGATTTCGAATCCTGCTCCCTCGACGGATTCGTCGCTGAGGGGGGCACCATCTCCATTTCCAACGATGCGGCCGACGGCTCCTGCGGAGTCAGCATGCTCCACTTTGCGGGCGACGACCCGCACAACTTCTACCCGGCAGATGTGCTGGCCGGTCGCGGTGTCTACCGCGTGACGGCGCGTGCCGACAACTTCATCAGCGACAACGGCATCGAGCTGCTCGCCGGAGACAGTGTGTCGGACAACGGCATTGGCATCAGCCTCCGCCCGAACGGCACGGACAACCCCGGCATCTCCATCACTGGTTTCGGCCTCGATGCGACCGCGGACGCCGCGATGGAACAGGGCGAGTGGTACGAAGTGGAAGTGGTACTGGGCGAGACCCTGCTCGAGCTGAGCATCGACGGAACGGACGTTCTGTCCGTCCTCCTTCCCGAGGACCTTCCCGCCGCTGGCCGCGTCAAGTTGTGGTCCGCCTACGCCGGCAGCTACGACAACTTCTCCTACCAGCCGGAAAACCCCTGCCCCGTGGTGGAGCGGTACCGCCGCAACTTCCACGCGGTGGATCTCTGCGGCAACGAAAGCACCGCGTTCCAGATCGTCGACGTCATCGATACCGTGGCGCCCGTGCTGGAGAACCTGCCGGCCGACACGCTCATCGCCTGTGGCAACATGCTACCCGAACACGGAGTGACGGCCTTTGATGCCTGCTCCGACGCCGACGTGATCACCGTGGTGGACACCCTGTCCATCTTCTGCCCCGGAACCTACACCCTCCTTCGCACCTTCACGGCGACGGATGGCTGCAGCAACGCCGCCCAGGCCCAGCAGACCATCGAGGTCGTGGACACCGTGGCGCCGGTGACAGCCTTGCTGGCCGTGGACACCATCCTGTGCGATGAGGCCCTGCCGACGGAACTCCCCTCCGCCACGGATGCCTGCAGCAATCCGGTGACCGTGGCCCTGCTCAGCGTCGACAGTGTGGCGGGCGATTGCCCCCAGGCCTGGGACGTCACCCGGACCTTCACCGCTACCGATGCCTGCGGCAACACCGACACCACGAGCCAACTCGTCCACGTCGTGGACACCGTGGCCCCCGTGCTCATTCTCGAACTGGACACCGTCACGCTGGAATGCGGCACTCCCCTTCCGGTCAACCTGCCCAGCTATGCCGACGCCTGCGACATCATGGTCAACGTGATGGAGCTCATGCCGGACACGACCGCCGGCGACTGCCCCGGTGAATACGCTGTGACCCGCCATTTCGAGGCCATGGACGCCTGCGGCAACACGAGCACCTCGAGTCAGACCGTGCTCTTCATCGACACGGGTGTCCCTGCGTTCGACAATGTGCCCGGACCGGTCACCATCGAATGCGACATGAATCTGCCGACCGAGTTGCCCCTGGGACTCGATGATTGCAGCGGTCCGGTCGACGTGGTGCTCTTTGCCGTCGACAGTGTCGCCGGCGACTGCCCTCAGGCTTGGGAAGTCACCCGGACCTTCCGCGCCACCGATGCCTGCGGCAACCAGGCGGACACGACGCAACTCGTGACCATCGTGGACACGACGGCTCCGGTCATCGACACCACGACCGTTCCCGAGCCGGCGTTCTACTCCTGTTCCGTCGAGCATCCCACCTGTGAGGATTTCGATGTTTTGGCCTTCGACAACTGCGGCGGCACTGAAGTGAACTGCACGGTGGACACCCTGTTCACGGACTGCCCGGCGACGTTCACGCTGGAAATGACCTTCACGGCCACGGACGAATGCGCCAACGACGCGATGCTGACCGTCCAATTCGACGTGGCCGACACGACGGCTCCCGTCCTGAACCTCGACCTCGCACCGGTCAACGACACCATCCAGTGCACCCCCGATTATCCCGACCTGTTCGACGCCACCGCATTCAGTGTGGAGGACGACTGCAGCGAATGGACCCTGGGGGCCTCCCGCGAGGTCGTCGGTGACGATGAGAACCCCTGCGATTACGTCCTGATTGACACCTACACCTTCACGGATTGCAACGGAAACGAGACGGTGTTCGTCCACACGCGGACGGTCATCGACAGTGAGGGTCCCAGCCTGCCGACCTCGGTGGTCGACGACGAAGACTACTACTGTGCCTTCGAGGTGCCGGAATTCGCCATGCCGATCACGGCGTCTATGCTGGCCGACGACGACTATCCGATCGATGCGGTGAGCGACAACTGCGCGGCACAGGACGAAATCCTCATTGACTACTCCGACTCCATCCTGGTCAACAACGGCCCGAACAGCTACACCGTGCAGCGGACGTGGACATTGACCGACCACTGCGACAACAAGACGGAGGTCGTGCAGGTGATCATCGTGGCCGAGCCCGAACTGATCCTGCCCAATGCCTTCAGCCCGGGCAACAACACCTTCAACGACCGTTTCGTCATCGAGGGCCTCGGCATCGTGGACGATGGAGCCGATGAAGTCTACCCGCCCTGCGATTGGGGGCCGGATGACCAACAGCACTTCATGGTGTTCAACCGTTGGGGAAGCGAGGTCTACTCCCTGCCGCCAGGAGAGCCGTACCGCAACGATTGGAACGGGCGCAACAACAACGACGAACCCCTGGTGGACGGCACTTATTTCGTCCTCCTTCGCCTCGGTGAGCGGAAGCTCGGCCAGTACGTGGACCTCCGAAACGACAAGTGATGCGCAACGAATTGACCTTCTTCCGCTTTCTGGGTGTTGCGCTGTCCTTCGGTTGGCTTCTCCTCGGTGCCGGCCTCCCGGAGGCACGCGCCCAGCAGGACGTCATGATCAGCCAGTACCTGTTCAACGGATTGCTGATCAACCCCGGCTACGCCGGATCCCACCCGTACACCTCAAGCTCCCTGCTGCACCGCAGCCAGTGGAACCAGTTCGACGGAGCCCCCACCACCAGCGTGGTGGCCGTGGATGGTGCACTGCGGAACAACAGCATGGGCATGGGCGTGCTGATGCTGCATGACCAGATCGGCCTTACAACGCAGACCGATGTCTCCCTGAATTTCGCCTATCGCATGCGCCTCGGTGCAGGCCGTCTGGCGTTTGGCCTCAGGGGAGGGCTCTCCAACACGCGGGCCGACCTGTTCGCAGCGGAAACCACTGACCCTGGCGACCCGAACTACAGCGAAAACCAGCAAATCACCCAATCTGGCCGTTTCGGCTTCGGGATGTACTACCACCTCCAACGGTTCTACCTCGGGGTGTCCATTCCAACCCTGACGGTGTTGGGACCGCTGGCCCAAACCGTTGACCCTCACCTGCTGGCCACGGCTGGCGTGGTGCTTCAGGCGTCAGACGGGGTCATGCTCAAACCGAGCGTCCTCGTCAAAGCGGTGAACGGCGCTCCCCCCCAAATCGACCTCAACTTCCACGCCCTCTTCCAGGAGAAAATCTGGGTGGGTGCCGGATGGAGGACGGGGGATGCCATTGTCGGCATGATGGAAATCCAAGTGACCCCCGAGTTGAGAATCGGGTATGCCCGAGACTTCACCTTGAGCGAGATTCGCGATTATTCTTCCGGCTCCAACGAGCTCCTGATCGGATTCGATTTCGGACAGGGCATCACGGCCAAGCGTTCACCCCGTTACTTCTAAGGACATCTCCATGCTTCGATTCCCCTCGCTGCCGCTGACGACCTGGGTGCTGATTCTGGCCGGTCTGATGTCCGGCTGTGCCACACTGCACCTCGAAGAAGGACAAGCTGCATACGACGAACTCCGCTATCAGGACGCCATCCACCATTTCGGGAGGGCCGTCCAACGCAACCCCGACGCTGAAGCCTATCGCAAACTCGCCCGTGCCCATGCCCTCGTCAACGAGCATGAGGAAGCCGCTGCCGCCTTCGCGGTGCTGGTCTCCATGCCGGATGCCTGTGACGACGATCGCATCGGATACGCCTCTGTCCTGTTCAAGGAAGGCCGGTATGCGGAAGCCGAGAGGCTCCTGGACGCCGTGAGCCAACGCGACCCCGGCAATGAGGTGGCGGCCGCCCTTCGCCGCAGTGCAGTCCTCGCCCAGGACGACCGGCGGGACACCACAGCCTTTGTGCTCCATCCGATTGAAACCCCCGGCATCCGTGCCGCGTTTGCCCCCCATCGTTTCGCCAACACCCTGTACTTCACCGGAGCGGTGGAGCGTCCCGGTGCCAAGGATCCCTACACGGACCTGAGCTACACGGACCTTTACCAGATGCCGTCCCAAGGGGGCACCCCCCAGCTGGTGCCGGGCGTGAACGGCCCATACCATGACGGGATGGCCGCGGTGTCACCCGATGGCAGCACCCTGATCTTCACCCGCAGCAACCACGAAGGAGACAAGGCAGGCAAGCTGCTCACCGACGATTCCGATGTGAACAACACGACCCTCTTCTATGCCCGAAAAGGCATGGAGGAATGGGAACGGGTGGTCGAGATCGGCCTGAGCGAAGGCGCCAACATGTTTGCCCACCCAGCGTGGAGTCCGGATGGCAGCCGACTCTACTTCTCCAGCGACATGCCCGGAGGTCAAGGCGGCATGGACATCTGGTACATCCGCCGTAATGGAACGACCTGGGAGTACCCCCCCGTGAACATGGGATCCCGGGTCAACAGTCGCGGAGACGACGTCTTCCCCTCGATGAAGGGCAATGACACGCTGTTCTTCGCCTCCGATGCGCAGATCACCTATGGCGGCTTGGACATCCTGTTCTCCGTTCGGGACTCCACGGGCACGTGGGGCAACCCCATGCATCTGGACTACCCATTGAACAGCCAGAGCGATGACTTCGCCGTGACGTTCAACCCCAACGGGCGTTCCGGCATGGTGTCCTCCGACCGGTATGGATACGACCGCATCTTCAACTTCAACATTGTCGAGCGCCCGCTGATGGTCGGAGGCATCGTGGTGGACAGCATCACCGGGGCTCCGATTCCGAATGCCACCATCAACCTGCTCGATGCCGATGACGGCAGTGCGGTGGCCCTCCATTCGGACATGAACGGCGCCTTCTCGCTCAAGTTGCCCCACGGCAAGCTGTACCGGGCCGAAGCGCTCATGGACACCTACTTCGCGCGGAACATCGAAATCCAGACCCCGGCCGATCCGCTCGTGAGTGACCTGCGGGTTGAGATTGTCCTTATTCCCATCAGCGAGCTCAACTCCGATGACTACGCGAGTTCCATCCAGGAGGGCGACCGGTTCGAGCTTCCCGAGATCCGCTGGGACTACGACAGCTATGTCCTGCGCGACGAGGCGAAGCCATCCTTGGCGCTCGTGGCGGAGTTCCTTCAAAACCGCCCCAGCATCGAGGTCGAGTTGCGCTCGCACTGCGATGCCCGCGGATCGGACCGCTACAACCAGAAGCTCAGTGAGCGCCGCGCCGAATCCGCGGCCCGTTATCTGACGGACCTCGGTGTTCCCGCCAAGCAGGTCCACCCGGTCGGGGTAGGCGAGGGCGAACTGCTCAACGAATGCCGCAATGGGATTCCCTGCTCCGAAGCCAAGCACCAAGAAAACCGCCGAACTGAATTCCTGATCGTCCGGACCGCCGGATCGGACGATTGACCCCTTCGTCTTGCCACCAACCCATGAAAAAAGGGGACCCTCAGGGGTCCCCTTTTTCATGATGGGGTCCATCCGGAAGTCCGGACGGTCAACCGGTCACGCGAAGTGCGGTCCGGGGTAGTAGGCCGTGTCGCCGAGCTCCTCCTCGATGCGGAGGAGCTGGTTGTACTTGGCGATCCGGTCGCTGCGGGAGGCACTGCCGGTCTTGATCTGTCCAGTGCTGAGGGCCACGGCGAGGTCGGCGATAGTGGTGTCCTCGGTCTCGCCGCTGCGGTGACTCATCACGCTCGTGTAGCCACACCGCGTCGCGAGTTGCACAGCCTCGATTGTCTCGGTCAGGGTGCCAATCTGGTTCACCTTGATGAGGATGGAGTTGGCCACGCCTTCCTCGATGCCGCGGCTCAGGCGCTCCACGTTGGTCACGAAGAGGTCATCGCCAACGAGTTGGGTATTCTCACCCAACGCGTCCGTCATGAGCTTCCAGGTGGCCCAGTCGTCCTCATCGCAGCCGTCCTCGATGCTGATGATCGGGTACTTACCGCGGAGCTCCTTCCAGTAGTCAACCCAGGCAGCGCCGTCCATCTCCTTGCCCACGCCGGACAGGATGTACAGGCCCTTCTCCTTGTCGTAGAACTCGCTGCTGGCCGCGTCGAGAGCGAGCTGGAAATCCTCATCCGGCTTGTATCCCGCCTTCTCGATGGCCATCAGGATGGTGTCGAGGGCCTCCTCGTTGGAGTTGAGGTTGGGGGCGAATCCGCCCTCGTCTCCCACATTGGTGCTCAGCCCTTTTCCGGACAACACCTTCTTGAGGTGGTGAAACACCTCGGCGCCCATGCGCAGTCCTTCAGCGAACGTGTCCGCGCCAACCGGCATGATCATGAACTCCTGGATGTCGATGGCGTTGTCGGCGTGGGAGCCGCCATTGATGATGTTCATCATGGGCACCGGCATCAGGTTGGCGTTGACGCCGCCGATGTAGCGGTACAGGGGCTGACCAAGAGAACCCGCGGCGGCCTTCGCTACGGCGAGGCTGACGCCAAGCAGGGCGTTGGCCCCCAGGTTCCCCTTGTTGTCGGTGCCATCGAGGTCGATCAGGTGGTGGTCAATGCCCACTTGGTCGAAGATGTCCATGCCGACCAGCTCCTCGGCAATCGTGGTGTTGACGTTGTCGACGGCCCGCAGGACGCCCTTTCCGAGGTAGCGGTCCTCTTGTCCGTCACGCAGTTCGACGGCCTCGTGGACGCCGGTGCTCGCTCCTGACGGAACGGCTGCACGACCGAGGACCCCCTCACCGGTGACGACTTCGACCTCGACCGTCGGATTGCCCCGGGAATCGAGAATCTCTCGGGCGTGGATGTGATCGATGTATTGCATGATCAGGCGAGTTGCAGTGTGGTGTGGTGTTGAATCTGCTGAATGAACTGGTCGAAGAGGTACCGGCTGTCGTGCGGTCCGGCACTGGCTTCCGGGTGGTACTGCACGGAGAAGACCGGCTGGTCCTCTAGGCGGATGCCCGCGACGGTGCTGTCGTTGAGGTGCTCGTGGGTGATGGACACGTTGGGCACGGCGTCCAGCGATTCCCGACTCACGACGAAGCCGTGGTTCTGCGAGGTGATCTCGCATTTGCCGGTGTCCAGATTCTTGACGGGGTGGTTCACCCCACGGTGTCCCTGGAACATCTTTTCGGTGGTCAGGCCCTGGCTGAGCGCGATGACCTGGTGACCGAGACAAATGCCGAAGACCGGCTGTCCGAGGGCAATGATCTGCTTGACCAGCGCGATGGTGTCCGTCATCGCGGAAGGGTCCCCGGGGCCATTGGAAATCATCCAGCCGGACGGCTTCCAAGCCGTCATCTCCTCGAGGGACGTACCCATGGGGAACTGGCGGACAAAGGCGCCGCGCTCGGTAAGGCAACGCGTGATGTTCTGCTTGTTGCCCAGGTCGAGGAGGGCGATGCGGACCTCGGAATCGGGGTTTCCGGCATCCTCTGCCTCGGAGCGGGTCACTTGGCTCGAGAGCTCGAGGCCCTCCATGGACGGAGTCGCCTTGAGGCGGGACAGCAGTTCCGCCTCCGGTGTCCCGTCACTGCTGATGAGGGCGTTCATGGCGCCGCAATCGCGGATGTGCTGGATGAGCCCCCGGGTGTCGATGTCGGCAATGCCCACGATGCCGTCCCGCTCGAGGCGGTCCGCCAAGGGTTCGACCTCGCCAATCCGGCTGGCCACCTCGCTGAAATTCCGGACCACCAACCCGGCAATCTGGGTCTGGCCACTCTCGTTCTCCTCGGCATGGACGCCGTAGTTCCCGATGTGGGCCGTGGCCATCACGAGCACCTGCCCCTTGTAACTGGGGTCGGTGAAAATCTCCTGATAACCGTACATACCGGTGTTGAAGGCCACCTCGCCGGTGGTGGTTCCGACAGCCCCGATGGCATTGCCTTCAAATCGGGTGCCGTCCTCGAGCATGAGGACCGCGGGGCGGGCCTCCTGTGATTCATGCTGCGTCATGGCCCGGCGAAGATAGTTTGAGCCACCCGGCAAGCGCCCACCCTGGCGCGCCATCTTGTCATCGTCTTTGAACAGAAGGGACGAACCGGTCCACAAGGGCAGGAATGAAAAAAGGGAAGCCCACTGGACCTCCCTTTTTTCATCGTTGGAGAAGCGCGATTATTCGGCGGGCTTCTCTTCATCACCGGCCTCATCGGCGGGCGCATCGTCGCCAGCCTCTTCAGCGGCCGGAGTCTCCTCAGCGGGCGCTTCCTCGGCAGCAGCCTCAGCGGCCGGAGCCTCCTCAGCGGGCACTTCCTCGGCAGCAGCCTCAGCGGCCGGAACCTCCTC
>Ga0160423_10001800_pt1 | contig 17925 bp, 22 predicted proteins | sample CRUFie14St8metaG_FD_108191 | JGI IMG/M metagenome (GOLD analysis project Ga0160423, IMG submission 108191) | Marine microbial communities from the Costa Rica Dome - CRUD Field 142mm St8 metaG | ecosystem: Environmental > Aquatic > Marine > Oceanic > Photic zone | place: Costa Rica: the Eastern... | reverse complement strand
TTTTGTAGAATGATAGGTGAAGCATTATTATGTGGTGTTGAAGAAGTAATAGGCGAAGTAAATAAAATCGGAGCTTACTTAGAATTTAGTAAAGTTGGTTATGATGAATTTAAAAATAAATGTCAAAATGCATCTGAAATATTTTGGCAAAAAATAGAACAATGAATTTTTTAAACGGAACATATTTCAAACATAAATGTAAAGTTCAACTTACGGATTATAAGGATGAACGAACTCCAGTATTCAAACTAAAAGTAAACGAAGATGTAAAAAATAATTTTGTTTTTTGTATGCCAGAATTTTTACAGTTATTTGAAAAATCTAGAACGATTGGTTCTTCAGAATTTACTTTAGTGACACATAACTCTGATATAAACTTTACTTATGAATATGTTAAAGCTGTTGTTGAATTTTTTCCTAAAATGCAACATTGGTATACTCAAAATTTATTATGCGAACATCCTAAAGTTTCTCCTATACCAATAGGAATAGCTAATCCTAAATGGTCTCATGGCAATCAAGATAGATTTAAAAAAATCATAAATGAAAATAATGAAAAGGATAATTTGTATTACGCTAACTTTAATGTTTCAACTAATCCTCAAGAGAGAAATTATTGTTATAAATGTTTAGGAATCGAATCTCCTGTCATTTATCCAGATGCAACATCTATAAAAGATCACGATAATTTTGTTAATGATACTCAAGAAAAATATTTAAGAGACATATCTAAGTCTTATTTTACAGTTTCACCTGATGGTAATGGTAAAGATTCCCATAAAACATGGGAGGCTTTATATATGAAAAGCATACCTATTGTTACAAAATGGTATGGAGCAGAAAGATTTAAACAGTTAGGTATACCTATTCTAATTTTAGATGATTGGTCTGAATTTAAAGATTTAAAATTAAATAAAAATCTATATGATAGTATTTGGGGTGATTTTAAAGTTGAATCACTGAACTTTGATTTATTTAAAAAACCTAAACTATGAAGAATATAAAAATAAAATTTGCATGTCATTGGGATACTCCAGCGGGTTTGGCCGATAGAGTGGTTAGAAATTGGGGTGAACCACCTCAAGGACTAGAAATAACTTCAGAGGGTCAGTTTGATTACTTGATTACTTTTAATAATAGTCAAGAAATGTTAAATGTTCCTAAAGAAAAAAATATAGTTTTTACTATGGAACCTAGCTGGAGTCATTGTGTTCAAGATGCAGTTCTTGATAACAGTTTTAAGGTATTCAGCAGTGTTGATAGATTTTCATCTAGAGATAATGTAGAGATGGCCCCAACTTTAATGTTTAGTGAGGATTCAGGGGGGTCTACGCTACAACATGTAAAACAAGCTGGCGAGGGTATAAAGACCACCATGGATCAATACTTATCCGATAATAATTTTAATAAAAGCAAAAAATGTTCAATTATATTAGCAGCACATGGAGCTATAGCTGGTGTTCCCAAGCATCAAGATTCTATATATTTTAACAGAGAAAAACTGTTAGTTAAAATTTTTGAATCTGATTTAGATATAGATGTTTATGGTAGAGGTTGGAATATAGATGATCCAAGATATAAAGGATATGCGGAGTATAAAGAGGATGCACTGAGAGATTATGAATTTAGTATAGGTATAGAAAACTCTAGAGAAGATTATTACATATCAGAAAAAATTACAGACTGTTTTATGAATAATTGTGTGCCCATTTATGATGGCTGCAATTTAGTTCATGAATTTTACAACCCTAAATCTTTTGAGAAAATTAACATTGATAGTGAGAACGTAATTGAAGATATTAGAAAAATAATTTCTGGCTCAAATGAAAAATATGTTGATTACGTAAAAGAATCAAAAATTAAATATTTTACAGATTACAACATATACACCTATTTAGAAAAATGTATATCGTTCAGATAGGTTTTTATACAAGCAATAATTAATTTAGTTAATAAACCATTGGGCCAATGAAATTAATTTCAAAAGTTTACATAATCCACTATACTAAACTGTCTGAGAGAAAGGCTCATATGCTTGAGCAGATCAAACAGTGGCTACCTAATGTTGAGCATAAGTTTGTAGAAGATTTTGATCAGGAGGATTTAACAGATAAAATAATTCACGAAAATTTTGATGTGGAAAGGTTTAGAGATAGATTTGATAGAGACATGCTTAGATCTGAGATGTCACTTTGCATGAAATATAAAAAAACTATAAATGAAATAGCTGATTTAGAAAATGGCGAAGAATTTTTCATTTTAGAGGATGATGTAATATTTAAGGAAGATCCTTTAAATTACATTCAGGCAATGCATAAACTTTGTAATAATCATAATATTAACTATGATTGCGTATTCTTAGGAGAGGCATGGATTAGAAGGGGTGATAATAGAGATATTTTTGGCAAAAAAGCCCACCCCGCAACAAATGGTTTGTGCACTGTATTATATAAAAAAAAGTCTTTACAAAGACTTAATAATTTACTGCAAAAAAACAGAATAAGTCAGCCTATGGATTGGGAGCTAAATGATAAATTCAAGGACTTAGACTTTCAGGTTTATTGGGGTAAAGCCATAACAAAACATGGCAGTGTTTTAGCTCTAGAAAACGATTCATACAAAAAATTAAAATCTTCTCTTAGAGAAAAATATTAATGCCTACAGCTTTAATAAATCAACCAGCAGGATTAGGAGATATACTATTTACTATAAAAATAGGATGTCACTTTCATCAGCAGGGTGTAAGAGTAATTTGGCCCATTTCTCCTTCTTATAAATGTTTAGAGAATAAAATAAAAACAAATCACATTGAATTTTATTCTTTGGATAATTCTTTTCCTTTTAAAGAAGAATTCGAAAGTCTTAGTTCTTCTGATATTTCTGAAGTTACATTGTATCAAAAAAAAATATTATATATTCCATTAACTAGAGGTTTTTATTCTAAAGCCGCAAAATTAATAAATGGATATGAAAAATCTAACATGTTTGGCAAATATGCTATGTGTGGTTTACATCCTTCTAATTGGCAAAATTATTTTTCTTTAAATAGAGACAAACAAAAAGAAGATAAACTTTTTTCTGAATTAAAAATTGAAAAACCTTATCATTTAGTTAATGCACGTTTCGGAACACCTCCTCAATGGGAAGTTTATTTAAACAAGGTCGTCAAAACTCCTAGCGATTTGCAAAGAGTAGAGATAAAATTGAAGGAAAACTATAATGTATTTGACTGGGCGAAAGTAATCGAAGAGGCTGCTAAAATTGACACCGTGGCTACCTCAATGCCGTTTATTTTTGAAGTTCTTAATCTTAAGTGTAATCCAACCATCCACTCTAGAAATAAAACAGACGATGAAGCACTAGAAAATTTTAAACTAATGAAAGAAATTTACAAGAAAGATTATAAATATGAAATATGATGACAGCAAATATTATGAAAGCTTGTGTGAGGTTAACCAAAAAGCCTACCTTTTGTTTAAAGAACACAAGAGAGACGCTTCGGTTTTTATTGAATGCGGGTGTCATGAAGGAAACACTTGCGAAAAAGCAATTTATTTAGGATATAAGGAAATTTATTCTTGCGACATTTTTTCTGATAGAGTTTTAACAACCCAGAAAAAATTAAAAAAATATAACATTCCTCACACTATCAAAACTCTTGATTCAGTGAGTTTTTTAAAGGAAACACTGCCCAACATAAATAAAAAATCCACTTTATGGCTTGATGCTCATGGAGAAGGAGGAGGAGTTCCTCTTTTAGAAGAGTTAAAAGTTATAAAAGATTATAGCGAAATAACGTCGCATTCGATTTTAATAGATGACTTGCAAGTATATTTTAAAAACGACATAGATATAATTAAAGATAAAATTAGAGAAATTAATCCTAAATATAAATTTAGTTTTGGTTATATTCACCATAATCCCGACACTCACCCTGATATTCTAGTAGCTCACGCATCATGAAGGCTGTCATCTTAGAAAACTTAAACTCAAGCTTAGAGATCTGGGACTTAGAACCAGATGCTTTGCAATTTGGTCAGGTCTTAGTAAAAATGATATCAAGTGGATTGTGTGGAGCACAATTGCAAGAAATAGCAGGACTAAAAGGCAATTCTAAATTTTTACCCCACCTCTTAGGTCATGAAGGTTGTGGAATAGTTCAAGAAACAGGGCAGGGGGTTCACAAGATAAAGAAGGGGGACAAAGTTATAATTCACTGGAGAAAAGGAGATGGAGCAGAATCTGATTTTCCAAAATACATTCACAAATCCTCCAAAATTTCTGGAGGAAAAGCAACAACCTTATCTGAATTTTCTATTGTTTCTGAGAACCGTATAACTGTTGTTCCTGATGAAACAGATAATGATTTTTGCACCTTATTAGGATGTGGTCTATCTACTGGATTAGGAGTAATTAATCATGACGCTAAGTTAAAAAGAGGAGAAAATGTCTTAGTTTTAGGAGGAGGGGGAGTTGGTTTAAGCTGTGTATTGTCAGCACAAATAGCAAAAGCAAACAAAGTCGGGTGTGTGGATATATCCAGAAGCAAAAAACAATTAGTCCAAAGCTCTCCCTTTAGTGCTGAATTTTTTCATAGTTCGGAATTAGGGAATGTATCTAAATCCTTTAGCAAGCTAGACTGCATAGTGGACACTACTGGTTCTATGGTTTTGGTTTCACAACTTTTACCTCTTCTGTCAGATCGTGGTCGTTGCATATTAATTTCACAACCTAAAGTGAATGATAAATTAACCATTAAAGAACCTTTAAAACTTTTCCCCTCCGAAGGACTGACCATTAAGACATCTCAAGGAGGTGGATTTAAACCAGACTTGGATATTCCCCGCTATATTGAATTATTTAAATCTAATTCATCTCTATTAAAGAAAGGTGTTGACAAATTGGTAACTCACCGCTACAATCTTTTGCAAATCAACGATGCTATAAGCGAATTGTGTTCTGGCAGAACTACAGGAAGGATACTATTAAGCTGTGAAATCTAGAAAAACTTGGACTAAAAAAGAATTAATAGATTTTGAAAACGAGATTGGGGATCTTTATATGGATAACCAGCTTCCTTTTCTTTTTCATCTTTCAGGAGGAAATGAAGATCAACTGATTGAAATATTTCAGGACATAAAAGAAGGAGATTATGTAATCTCTAATCACCGAAGTCATTACCACGCTTTGCTACACGGGATACCACCCGAAACCGTTAAAGACAGGATATTAAATGGAAGAAGCATGTTCATCTACGACAGAAAAAGAAATTTCTTTTGTTCTGCTATAATTGGAGGAACCCCAGCGATTGCCGCTGGTATTGCTTTAGCTTTAAAGAAAAAAGGTTCAGATAAAAAAGTCTGGTGTTTTGTGGGTGATGGAACAGAGGACAACGGACACCTATTTGAAGCAGTTCGCTATGTGGATGGCTGGGATCTTCCTTGCAAATTTGTTATAGAAAATAACAATAGATCAGTAGAGGCAACCAATGAGGACAGGTGGGGCAAAGCCGCTGACTACAAGTGGGACTCTCCTTCAGTAATTAAATATTATTATGATATAACTTATCCTCATGCAAGAAAAGAAGGAATGATCGACCTATCTAAAACGGTTAAAAAAACTGACGAAGAGTATTTCCCCCCTCTCGAAACTAAGAAACACCCCGTTTGTGAAAATTTAAATTCTCGCGATATTTCTTACAAAGATGCGGTGTTGGAATCTATGACCAATTTAGGATCTGATAAAGATTTTATGTGCATAGGATATAATGTTTTATATGGAGATGCTATGGGGACATTAAAACATGTTGCATCTGATAAAAAAATAGAAACACCCGTTGCGGAAAATCTAATGATGGGTTTGGCCATAGGTTGTTCTTTTGAGGGATTTAAACCAATTGTTTATTTCGAAAGGCATGATTTTATGATGGTAGCTATGGATGCAATAGTTAATCATCTCGATAAAATAGAAAGAATTTCTCATGGAGAATACAAAACTCCTATTATTATTAGAGCCATTACAGCAGATGCGGGTCCATTTTATTCAGGAATAACTCATTCTCAAGATTTTACAAAAACTCTTGAGGAGGTTGTTGATTTCCCAGTTATTACTCCTACTACTGGACCTGAAGTTTTACAGGCATTTAAAGGTGCTTTTGAAAGTGGGAAGCCTTCAATAATTATTGAGAGAAAAAGCCTATATTAGTATGCCTAAAATATTAGTTATAGGAGAAAGTTGTAAAGATGTCTTTCTTTATTGCAGTTCTGAAAGGCTTTGTCCAGATATCCCAGTCCCTATTTTAAATATACAAAAAAAAATAGAAAATGAAGGCATGGCTCAAAATGTCTACAGAAATATAAAAAATATAATTTCTTCTTGTGATATTGTAACTAATTTTAATTGGCGAGATATTAAAAAAACACGATATGTAGATGAAGCATCTAATCACATGTTTATTAGAGTAGATGATGACCATTCACAGATTCCTAAGTTAGATCTTTCTTCTGTGGACTTAAAGTCTTATGATTTGATAGCGATTTCTGATTATAATAAGGGCTATCTAAGTATTGAAGATATTTCCTATATTTGCGAAAATCATGACAATGTTTTCTTAGATACTAAAAAAAAGCTTGATAAATGGGCAGACAAAGCTAGATTTATTAAAATAAATAATTATGAGCTACAGAGATCTTTAGGTACTATTAGTGAAATAGCTTTATCTAAAACAATTTGCACTAAAGGTGGCGATGGGTGCGACTATAATGGTGTCAACTACCCCGTAAATTCAACAGAAATAAAAGACTCTTCAGGAGCAGGTGATACTTTTTTCGCCGCGCTAGTGTGCGAGTTTTTAAAAAGCGGCGACATTTATAAGTCTATAAATTATGCTAATCAATCTGCCAGCAAAGTAGTCGGAGAGAGGGGTGTTACCACATTATGAAAACAATAAACCTAGAAAATATAGAGATATATGACGGACATTCCCAAAAGAATCAGCATTGTTATATTTCTAATATTTTTAACACAATAGGCACGACCAATAAGTATTATGTAGATATAGGGGCTTACGATGGAATAACAAATTCAAACGTAATTGATCTGAAGCATAATTTTGGTTGGGACGGCTTAATGATAGATAACAATGAGTCTAATAGTTCTCTGGGGTTATATAAACACTCGGTGACAAAAGAGAATATTTGTGATTTATTTTCTCAATATAAAGTCCCTACAAATTTTGATTTTCTTTCATTAGATATAGATGGAATGGACTATTGGGTATTAAAATCTATATTAAAAAATTATAAACCGAGAGTTATTTTGGTAGAATCAAATGTTAGATTCGAACCATTAGAAAGCAAAGTCTTAAAGTATAAAGAAGATTATTGTTGGGACGGACTCAACTGGTATGGGGCAAGCCCATATGCATTTAAAAAACTGTCAAATAAATTTGAGTATACTCCAATTTATGTTTTACATGACGATATTTTTATTATAGAAAACCAATCTCTTCTAGAAGAAGATATAAACAAACCTTGGGAAAAAATTTATCCTTGTCCAAATTTTGAACTTTATAAAAATCATATAAAAGCTCATCATCCATATCCAGTTAAAAATATGCGCGAGGAAGAGTGGATGGAAGTATAAGAGTGGTGAAAAAAATAACTATAACTGGCGCAAATGGTTTCATAGGAAAAAATTTATCTAACTATTTAACTAACAAAGGTTTTAAGGTTAGTAAGTTCGATATTTCTTTAGGGCATTTTGGATTGCCTGATATTTATGGGCAAGATGTTGTAATACATCTTGCCGCTAATCCTGTTACAACTGAAAAAAATTTAAAAAAGATTTTAAGTCAAAATTTTGAGTATTCTAAAAAACTATATAAACTTTGTAAAAATAACGGAGTAGCTTTTCAATATGCTAGTAGCGCTTCTGTTTATGGTTGTTCTGATAATTTTAATGAATCTGATTTTTGCAAACCACTAAGTCCGTATTCTTTCAGTAAATACATGTTTGACTGCTGGCTTTTAAATCAAAACTACCCCTATCAAGGCTTTAGGTATTTTAATGTATACGGGCTTGGAGAAGAAAAAAAGGGAAATCAGGCTAGCCCTATATCAAAATTTATTAAGCAAGCGCGAGATAATAAAGAAATTATCCTTTTTGAGAAAAGCGAAAATTATAAAAGAGATTTTGTTTCTGTAGACGATGTATGTGCTATTCATTATAAAATGTTAAGCTCAGAAGCTACGGGTATTTATAATGTCGGAACTGGAATAGCTGTTTCTTTTAAAGAAGTGGCTCAAATCATAAAAAATAAATTTAGTTGCAAAATTAAAGAAATTGCTATGCCGAAAGAATTAAAGGGTCAATATCAAAAGTTTACACAAGCAGATAATACAAAACTTTTAAAGGTTGTGGGGGATTATAAGTGGGAATCTATAAATGAATATTTAGTTAAAATATCAAATTATTTATAAAATGAAATTAATTTGGACAAATGGTTGTTTTGACGTTCTACATAGGGGGCACATTGAACTTTTTAAATATGCTAAATCTCTAGGAGATGTTCTTTATGTAGGTATCGACTCAGATTCAAAAGTAAAAAAAGAAAAAGGCGATAAAAGACCCTACAATAATCAAGTTGATAGGATTGAACTTTTAAAATCAATTAAATATATAGATAAAATATTTCTTTTTGAAAACTCAAAAGAATTAGATAATATTATTAAATCTATAAGACCAAATATCATGGTTATAGGCTCTGATTGGAAAAATAAAATTATAGTAGGAGAATCTCATTCTAAAAAAGTAGTTTTTTTTGATAGGATACCCAACTACTCAACAACTAATATACTAAAATGTTATCGCCCATAGTTTTTAACACTGAAAAATGCTCAGAATGTATCGTACATAAAAGTTGGGGGCACGAGATTATTTTTGAAAATAATGAAAAGTATTGCGGTAAACTTCTTGTTTTTAATAAGGATTCGAACTTTTCAATGCACTATCATTTGATAAAAGATGAGGCTTGGTATGTACAAAGTGGAGAATTTTTATTTACTTGGATAGATCTTGAAAAAGCAGAAAAAAAAGAAAAAAAAATAGTAAAAGGCGATTGTGTAAGAATTCGCACTGGTCAACCGCATCAATTAAAAACTTTAACTGGAGGAACTATTTTTGAAGTTTCTACTAAACATTTTGACGAAGATTCTTATAGAATTTGGCGATGAAAATATACGTGGATATAGATGAAACAATTTGTTTTTATACAGGTAAGCGTAGATATCAACTAGCAAAGCCTAACTACGATAATATAAAAAAAATAAATGATCTTTACGATGATGGCCACAATATAATTTACTGGACTGCTAGAGGATGTCGATCAAAAACCGATCGCACAGAATTAACATTAAAACAGCTTAAAGATTGGGGCTGTAAGTACCATGAGGTTATTTGCAATGAAAAACCAGACTATGATTTATTAATTTGTGATAAAACAAAGAGAATCGAGGAGATATAAACAATATAGAAATTAAAAGTTAACAATACATAATAATTTGATATTTGCACAGATTATATTTTAAATTAAAAAAAAATGAATAAAACAGCATTAATTTTAGGAGGTGGAGGTTTTATTGGAGGTCACCTCGCAAAAAAACTTAAAAGCGAAGGTTACCATGTAAGAGCAGTAGACATTAAACATCATGAATATTTTAATTGGTCAGATATATGTGATGAGTTTATAAAAGCTGATTTGACAGATGCAAAAATAGTTCAGGATGTTGTTAGAATTTCTTCAAAACATAATTTTGATGAGGTTTATCAGTTAGCTGCTGATATGGGTGGAGCAGGATATATATTTACAGGAGAGAATGATGCTAATGTCATGCAAAATTCTGCATTAATTAATTTGCACTTAGCAAAAGAAGCTGTAAAACAAAAAGTTGGTAAGGTTTTTTACTCATCTTCAGCATGCATCTATCCAGAACACAATCAACTTGATCCTGATAATCCTAATTGCGAGGAATCTTCAGCATATCCTGCAAATCCAGATTCTGAATATGGATGGGAAAAATTATTTAGTGAAAGGTTATACTTAGCATTTCAAAGAAATTATGGACTTAATGTAAAGATAGCTAGATTTCATAATATCTTCGGTCCCCAGGGAACTTGGCAAGGTGGAAAAGAAAAAGCTCCAGCTGCTATGTGCCGCAAAGTAGCAGAATGTAATGATGGAGAAGAAATTGAAGTATGGGGAGATGGAAAACAAACTAGATCTTTTTTATATATTGATGAGTGTTTGAAAGCTATTGAGAGGTTCATGGCTCAAGATGATTTTTCTGGCCCAGTTAATATAGGCTCAGAAGAAATGGTAACTATTAATGAATTAGCAGAACTAGCTATTAAATCATCAGGCAAAAATATATCTATAAAAAATCTTTTTGGTGAAGAGTTTGAAAAAAAATATGGTCATAAATGCCCATTAGGGGTGAAGGGTAGAAACTCAGATAATACTCTTTTTAAAAAACAAATGGGTTGGGATTCACAAAAACCATTACTAGAAGGAGTAAGCTCAACATATAAATGGATAGAAGAGAAAGTTAATGAAAAAAGATGATGTTGTAATTATTATTACTGGTGTTACTGGCCAAGACGGTAGTCTGATGGCAGACTACTTACTTAAAAATACAAAACATACAATTATCGGTGGAGTTAGACGATTAAGTGTTAAAAACCATGATAACATATTACACTTAACTGATAATCCAAGATTTTTTCTTATTGATTTAGATGTTACTGACCCTCAAAATATAGATAAGGTAATATCAGAATACAAGCCTCATTACTTTATAAATTTTGCAGCAAATTCTTTTGTCGCAAACAGTTGGACTCAACCAGTAAATCACATGATGACAAACTGCATGGCTGTTTTGCATCAACTTGAAGCTATTAAGAAGCACTGTCCAAATTGTAGATATTATAACGCTGGATCATCTGAAGAATTTGGAGATGTTGTAGTAGAGCCACAGAATGAAGAGCACCCACTTAGACCAAGAAGTCCATATGGGGCTTCAAAATGTTCTGCTAGGCATTTAGTAAAAGTATATAGAGATTCATACGGTTTGTATGCGGTTCAGGGTTGGTTATTTAATCATGAAGGCACTAGGAGAGGTTCAGAATTTGTTACAAGAAAAATAACTGAAAATGTCGCTCGTATTAATAATGAATATATTAACAAAAAAACTTTTGAACCTTTAAGGCTTGGTAATATCGAATCTAAAAGAGATTGGAGTGATGCTGAAGATTTTATGGATGGTGTGTGGAGAATGTTAAATCAAGAAAAGTATTGGACTAACATCTGGAAAAAAACACCTGATGATTATGTATTATCATCAGATCGAACGCATACGATAAAAGAATTTGTTGAAGAAGCTTTTAATGCAGCAGGATTTCATAGATCAATGTGTAGGTGGGAGGGTTTAGATGAAAATTGTAAATATTTTCATGGGGATGATTTGTTAATGGAAGTTGATCCAAAATTTTACAGACCAGCAGAAGTTGATTTATTATTGGGAGATTCAAGCAGGGCTAGAAATGAGCTTGATTGGAAACCTAAAAGTAGTTTTATAGATTTAGTAAGAAAGATGGTTGACAATGACATAAAAATCATTAATTCTAAGCGTGTCTAAAAAAACAAAACTTAATAAAAGACAAATCTTAGAAAATCTTTTAATTATCCCAGAAAAAGGTCGTAGACCTTTTTTTTCGCGCGAGATGAAGCTTTTAAATGATTTATGTTCTAAATATTCGCAAGAATTTATGAGCATAGTTTCTTTTCCAAAAAAATTTGAATCATTAAAATATTTAATTAGCCCTAAATTAACAGACACTTTAGATGAAAAGTTTAGAGCATTTAATTTTAAAGTAGACTTTTCAAAATACCCAAACTATAATATCGGCGATAAGTTTGGCAAAGATGCCAAAATAAAAACTACTAAAAAAACAATTAGAGATTTTTTAAATGAGTGAAGGACCAGACCCAAACGATATTCTTGGTAATTTTTTGAAATCCAATAAAAGCGATCATTATAACTTTGAAAAAGAGGTAGACTATAAAGTTTCTAGCGGCTCTTTACAGTTTGACTTAAACATGAACGGCGGCTTTGGGCCTGGGTTGCATCGTTTCACTGGTCTTACAGAAGGTGGTAAGACCTCTGAAGCTTTAGAGGTTATGAAAAATTTTTTAAACACTGTAGATAAACCTAGAGGCTTGTATATTAAAGCTGAAGGTAGGCTTGCTCCAGAAGTAAGAAATAGATCAGGTGTAAAGTTTGTGTGGTCGGCAGATGAGTGGGAAGATGGTACTTGTTTTGTTTTTGAAACAAATATCTATGAAACAGCAATGACTTGCATCAAACAGTTGATAGATGATGTAAAAAATCCTCAAAAATATTGTTTTATATTAGATTCTGTTGATGGCTTGACAGCAAAAAATGATACTGCTAAAGGTTTTGAAGAGTTTGCTAAAATAGCCTCTGGAGCCTCTATTGCAGCTAGGTGGTGTGCTCAAACTAGTATTGCTTTGGGTAAGAGAGGTCATATGGCGATATTTATCAGTCAAGTTAGATCACAAATGAAAGATAAATATTCTAAAGAGCCTGATAATGTAGGTTTGGCTACAGGAGGATATGCTTTACAACATTACGCCAATACGTGCATTCAATTTCAGCCAAGAATTAAAGCAGACTTGATCCTTCAAAACCCCAGCTTAAAAGTTGTAGATGAGAAAAAAAATCCTATTATTGGGCACTTTGCAAAAGTGTTGATAGCAAAATCTCCAAATGAAAAATCAAATGTGAGATTGTCTTATCCTGTAAGATACAATAGATCTGGTGGCACTTCTATTTGGATTGAAAAAGAAATTGTAGATTTGCTATACGCTTGGGAGTTCGTAGAAAAAAAAGGCTCTTGGATCAAGCCTACAGAAGATTTTAAAGACTTGTTAAAAGAAAATAAACTAGATTTTCCAGAGCAGATACAAGGAGATAACAATTTATTTAAAACTCTTGATGAAAACAGTAAGCTTTGTGACTTTTTGATAAAGTATTTCAAAAAACAAATTGGAGTATGAAGTTTGTCGATCAGTACGGTAAACAAAGAAACCTTAAAAATGCAAAAAAATATTTAATCAATTGGGAAAAACCTAGCAGGAGTAAATTCCAAACAAACGTTAAAAAATTTTTGCGACTATATTGGGAGAATGACATTGTTTTTGAAGAATTTAGGGTTGTTGGAAGTAGACTGACTTTAGATTTTTACAATGCCAGTAAAAAGATAGCTGTAGAGGTCCAAGGCGCTCAACATACTAAATTCGTTAAACATTTTCATAAAAACCACTTCAAGTATGCTGATCAACTCAAAAGGGATGAAAAGAAGCTTGATTTCTGCAAAGCAAATGCAATAAAGTTAGCAGAGGTTTATCCTCAAGATGAGATACAAGCATCATTATTTAAAAATCAAGATATATACCTATGAATATTGAAGATGAAGAAAGTGATTTTCATATACCAAGTGAAATGGTTGATAAAATGTATGAGCTTTCAGGTGGCGCAGATAAATATAAAGGGATCATAATGGCTGTTTCATCTGAAAATGGTAAGCCATTAATATATAGGAAATTTGATTGTGCTATGACTCAATTAGCTTTAACTAAATGTTTACAAGACTTTTTTGAAAGCTCTGTGGTAGAAAAAACAAGTGAGGACGATGAAGAATGATATACTCTTATGAGCTAGAAAAACAGCTTTTAGCAGGTTTATTAAAAGAGCCTCAAGCATTGACAGAAATATGTAATTTCATAAATATCTCTGATTTTTATTCTGAGCAATCATCTCTAAATAGCACGATATTTAGAATTATAGAACAAGCCGTAAATGCTGGAGAGGATGTTGATGAAATTATCATTGCTCAAAGAGTTAACGATGTGGGGATATCATTTGAAGACAATTTAAACCCTTCAGATTATATAAAGTCTTTATCACTAAGAAAAGTTCCCTCTGGCAACACAATCAAAACAGCCAAAGAACTTAAGAAATATTCTATTAGGCGAGAGATATTTAAATCATCTAATACCATAGCGAAAAGGATGAAAGGAATGTCTCCTGAGTCCTCTTATTCAGATATTATTGAAGCTGCTGATAAAATTTATAATTCCAAGATAAATTTATATGAGATTGGCAATGATATTCCTGTGAATATATATGATGATATGGAAAGTATCATTGAGGAAAGAGGTAATAACCCTATCACTGAGTTTGGTATGCTTGGGCCTCATGAAAAAGTTAATCAAATGTATGGCTCTTTATTGAGACCTGGAAATATAACTGTGGTTGTCGCTAGATCAGGAGTTGGTAAAACTCAGTTCTGTATGGATTATTGCACAAAGGTAAGTTTAAAATATAATGTACCTGTTTTGCATTTTGACAACGGTGAGATGAGTAAGGAAGAACTTATAATGAGGCAATGTTCAGCTTTATCTAATATTCCAATGCATTTGTTAGAAAGTGGTAAATGGAGACAGGCTGGTAAGAATGTTGTTGAAAAAGTTAGATCGGTCTGGGCAAAGATAAAAGACTTAAAGTTTTATTATTATAATGTAGGGGGAATGGATGTAGACTCAATGATAAACACATTGAAAAGATTTTATTATTCTAAAGTAGGCAGAGGCAACAATATGGTTTTTTCTTTTGACTATATTAAAACAACTTCTGAGTCTACTATGAATAAATCTGAGTGGCAAATTGTTGGAGAGATGGTTGATAAATTTAAAAAATGTGTGCAAAAAGAAATTTTGCATAATAGTGAGCCTATAATACCCATGATTACTTCTGTTCAATCAAATAGGTATGGCATAACAAATAATAGAAATTCAGATTCAATAGTTGATGATGAATCAGTTGTGTCTTTATCTGATAGAATAACACAATTTTGTTCTCACATGTTCATATTGAGAAATAAGACTGCTGATGAAATAGAGAGGGAGGGGGCATCTTTTGGCACTCATAAACTTATAAATGTCAAGTCTAGACATTTAGGTAGCGATATAGCTGGAGCTATAGAGCCTGTTAGAGTTGGAGATACATTAAGAAAAAATTCAATTAATTTAGATTTTAATAATTTTAATATAACTGAAAGAGGCGACTTAAGAGATATAGCTCGTGTATTAAATGGTGAAATTGAATTAAACACAGATGGAGAGCAACAAGAAATACCAGACTTTGATCAGCTCGGATGATTTTCAGCAAACTTTAGAATCTTTAGGGTATAATTTAGTAGATTGTGGAGATCATTGGAGAACTCAAGCTTTATATAGAAATGGCGACAATAAAACTGCCCTTAAAATATATAAAAATACAGGAGTATGGATGGATTTTGTCGAAAACAAAGGGTCTCAACCCTTTGAATCTCTTGTTAGAGCCACTGCATCATTAAGAAATGAAGATTATACATCAATAATTTCAAAAATTAAGTCTGGTACTGTAGAACAATATGTAAAGAAGCAGACTATAGAAATGGAAAAGGTTTACCCTATAAAATCTTTAGATAAATTATTTCCTAATTATAAATTCTATAATGATAGAAATATATCTGAGGAAACTCAAAAACTTTTTGATGTGGGTTTAGCTGGTGTTGGTAAAATGTATAGAAGGATGGTCTTTCCAATATTTAATGAACATCAACAAATTATAGGTTTTTCTGGAAGAAAAGTCGATAATAACAATAATTATCCAAAATGGAAACACATTGGAAAAAGAAATAATTGGGTTTACCCAGCTTTTAATGTAAAAACAGGCGTAAACGAGGCTATTGAACAAGATAAAACAGTAATATTAGTAGAAAGTATAGGAGATGCTCTTGCCCTTTATGAACAAAATTTTAAAAACGTGCTTGTCATATTTGGCTTATGCGTTAACAACAATATCATTAATTTTCTTAGCAGTAAGTGCGTTAACCGTATCTATATCTGTACTAATAATGATGGCAATAGTTCAGAAAATAGAGGACATATTGCAGCTGTTAAAAACTACTTAAAACTGTCAAAATACTTTGATTTACAAAATTTAAGTATAAAAATGCCTCCAAAATCATATAATGACTTTGGTGATGCCCATTTAGATAATTTTGAGCTTAAAGATTGGTACTATGAAAGCATAGACCAGTATCAACAGCTTCAAAAAATTTTAAAATTTGTCGATAAAAATAATTCATGCTTCACTAAGAAAGAAATAAAGACTTCGTTAGTGTTAAGCAATGAATACTCCTGACACGCCTCTATCTGCAAGTAGAATTAAAACGGCTCAATCCTGTTCTTGGCTTTACTGGTGTAAATATAAATTAAATTTACCAGATAAAAGTAATGATGGCGCAAAAAGGGGTTCTATTTGTCATTTAATTTTCGAAGTTTTAGGCGTAAAAAAAAGAAAAAAATATTTTAATAAAATTATAAAAACACAAGATGTTTTCTCTGTTAAGTCTATTAAAAGGCTTATATTGAAACATGCACATAAAGAGGGTGTTGACGATACTGAGAATGTAGAGTTGATGAAGGATATGATATTTAATGGCTTAACTTATGATTTTTTCGGGCATGAATTAGGAAAACCAACGCAAGAATATTCTGAAAAGGATTTTTTGATTGTAGAGAATAATGGCGAGATAAAATATAAAATTAGAGGATTTATAGACAAATTATTTTTATACAAAACAAAAAAGTTTGCCATTATAAGAGATTTTAAAACTAGTAAATCAGTTTTTAAGGGTAAAGATCACACTGACAACCTTCAAGATTTAATGTACAGCTTAGCTGTTAAAAAAATGTTTCCAGAGTATGCCACTAGGGTCAGTGAATTTTTATTCCTAAAATTTGATTTAGATGAGAATTCTAATAACAGCGGCTTGGTAAAAATGAAGCCTTTAGATAATGAAGAGCTTTATGGTTTTGAGATGCAATTGTCTGAAATACAGAGATATCTAGATAATTTCTCTATAAAGGATGCAAAAAGTAGCTATGCAGCTTATAAAGACTTCCCAAAAGATGGATCATTTAGTGGGAAACTTTTATGTGGATTTGCAAAAGAAAAAGGTGAATTAAAAATAGATGGAAATCCAAAATGGCATTGCCCCATGAAATTTGACTTTTTCTATTACAAAATTTTCAATAAAGAAGGAGATTTTCACTCATCTTTATTTGAAGATGATTTTGATGAAAAATTATTACCCAAAGGATTTTCTTATGAATTAAAATATTATGAGGGTTGTCCCGCTCATTTAAGTTGACATGTGAAAATTGGTTTATATATTTCTTATATGACCCCAGTTTTTAAGTCAGATTATTCTATAGGCAAAAGCATTTTAACTATAGATAATATTATAAATCTTCACAAAAAAAGTAATCAAAATTTTTTATTATTAGTTGAAGATTCGATGACTGGTTTTGTTAAAGCTCATAACATAACAAAACAAAATAATATTCATCTTGTTTTTGGATTGAGAATTTCTTGCTGTAACGATATTCATAAACAGAGTGATAATTCAGATCATAAAATTGTAATTTTGGCAAAAAATGATAAAGGATGTAAGCTATTAAATAAAATATATTCTCATGCACATATAGGTAATGAAGGTAATATTGATTTTAATTACTTAAATAAAATATGGGACGACAATAGTTTACAGCTAATAATACCTTTTTATGATTCATTTATATATCAAAATCAGCTGCACTTAAAAAACTGCATCCCTAATTTTAATAAAATTAAACCTATTTTTTGGATAGAAAAAAATAATCTACCTTTCGATAGTATTGTATCTGAAGCTGTCTTTGATTACTCAAAAGATAAATATGACACAGAACTAGTAAAA
>Ga0160423_10001799_pt1 | contig 17927 bp, 13 predicted proteins | sample CRUFie14St8metaG_FD_108191 | JGI IMG/M metagenome (GOLD analysis project Ga0160423, IMG submission 108191) | Marine microbial communities from the Costa Rica Dome - CRUD Field 142mm St8 metaG | ecosystem: Environmental > Aquatic > Marine > Oceanic > Photic zone | place: Costa Rica: the Eastern... | reverse complement strand
TTCTCGTTGTCAGCCATCTTTGCTTTTGACCGGACTCGGAACGACCCAAGATTTCAATCAAGTGACCTCTTCGGCTGCCCGAGCTCAATCAGACACGGGGGTTCCCCGGTGTCGTGGTCCGGCTGTCTCCGTGCCGGCGCCAAACTCCACTTCCCCTCCCTCTGCCCTCCCCTGGGAGACCTCGTTCAGGCTGCAACCCTACCTTTTCGTATCGCTCTCTACGTCGCGGGTCGAGCCCTGCGCTGCAGTTCTTCTCCTCTCGACGTCGGACTCGGCTGGGCTTGGCCTGCGGGCTACGGGTGCGAAGGGGGAATCGGGGTGGGGGGTCAAACGGGAAGAATTAAGGTAGAATTACTACACGCAGGCCTGGAACGGCTATTCTCCCCGAGTCAAGATTGACTTCTCGAGTGCACAATCCCATACACTCGAAATTGAACCCGCACAATTGGGATGCGAAACAACGGAGTGTGAGAGAGACAGGGGGGGGGAGGACTAGAGGTCCCGCAGCAGGCCGCGTTCTGGCCGCGGGTAGACTGTCTAGAGGGCGGCGACGGGGTCCAGAACGACCGAACTCTTCTCTCGTCGGCGACATTCCGCCCGTCCCGACACTCGGCGGCGCTTGAGGTCCCGGGAGTGCGTTCGAGGGACCCAGGGCTGCTCCCGATGGGTCAGGTGGTCTCCGCGTTCTACTCGTGGTTCAACACGGATAAGGAGTACAAGGTCTTGCTCATCGGCCTAGACAATGCGGGCAAGACGACGACGTTGTACCAGTTGCACCTGGGCCAAGCCATCGAGACGCAGCCGACGATCGGGAGCAACGTGGAGACCGTGAAACACAAGAACGTTCATTTCGAGGTAAATGCGACTCCTCTCCTCACCCTCCTCTCAGAGCTCCCCCCACGTCGATTCTGACGACGCGCGTTCCCCCCCCTCCCCCCTCTCTCTCTCTCTCTCTCTCTCTCTCTCTCTTGCCTTTCCCCGTCTCGGCGCAGGTGTGGGACCTCGGCGGTCAGGCCACGCTGCGGCCGTCTTGGGTAACGTACTTCAAGGCGACCGACGCGCTGGTCCTGGTGGTGGACAGCACGGACAGGGCGAGGATCGGCCAGGTCAAGGACGAGCTGTGGCGCGTGGTGGGGAGCGAGGACCTCAAGGGCGCTTTCGTGCTGGTTTTCGCCAACAAGCAGGACCTGGAGGACTGCATGAGCCCGGCGGACATCAGCTCCAGCCTAAAGCTGCACGACATCAAGGACCACGATTGGCACATCCAGGCCTGCAGTGCCAAGGAGGGGACCGGGCTGGTGGAGGGCTTCGACTGGATGGTCCAGAGGGTGAAGAACCGGGCGTCCAAGTGACCTCGTTTGCCCGCGGATGGAGAAAAGTGAGTCGAGGTGACGAAACTAGGTGTCCTTCTTGTGATTCTTCTGTGTGGGGCCTGCAGCCAGCGCCAGCTTTATGTAATGATAATTAATAGTCTAGAGGGAACGCTTCGTTTCGCTTCGTTCCATCCCCCCCCCCCAAAAGAAAAACTTTGCATCCCCACCCAAACAGAGCTCCTCAGTCCAGGTAGAAGAGGGTCACCATCTTCTTGTTCTCCTTGGCCTGGGCGCAGGTCTCCAGAAGCAGCTTGCTATCGTGGAACGCGAAGCAGATGATCTGCTGCACCCTGGAGATGATGTCGTCGTTGCAGATGCTCGAGGCCTCGAAGAGGGTCAGATCATCGTTGTCCGGCATCTCTATCATCTTCGCGCCCGTCTCCTGCACTTGCTTCAGCAGCTCCTGGGACTCAGGCGGCTGCTTCTCCATCGACTGGGGGAGGACCACAGTAAGCAGGTCCGGCCTCTCAGCCCTCAGGGCTCCCCTAATGACGGCCGCGTTCGTTCCGGTCGCGCCCGAGGTGAATATGTGGTTGTCCTGAGAGGAGGAAGAAGGGGCGCCCGTCAGCGATCTTCGGGAAGACTCCTTCATTTTCTTTGACTCTTCTTCTGTCCGGTGTCCCTTACCGTGAGCACCATGGCGTAGCTAAGGATCTCGATGAGCTGCTGGTGCAAGAAACCCATGTTCCTCGTTCCGAAGAACCCTATGTTCTTCGGTCCGTTCTGCTGGATCGCGATGAGCTCCTGCAGGTACTCGATATCCGACGGTGGCTTGGGGGCAACCTCGAGCACCTGCGGGGCGTTCCCCGTGCCCTTGACGATGGACTCCGCGGAGGACGGAAGATCATCCGGGCCGAGTCCGGCGAGGCAAATCGGCGAGAACTCCCTCCTCTTCCCCGGAAGGCGGGACGGCAGCCCAACCCCCGCGATGCGGCCCACGATGGACCCGGGGTCCCGGGCCACATGTTGCCCCCCGACCGTCACTCCAACGCCCCGCGCCGCGTGGACCGCCCTCGGGGACGGCCTAAGGGTCCCGCAGGATCGGGCGGCCACCTCATCTAACCGTCGGGTCCTCAAACCTCCCACCATCCTCCCCAACGTCGCGGTGTCCCCGATCTGCCTCCTCGCTCCTCGCCCTGCAAGGCCAAGGCTCCCCCCACCTCCCAGCTTCAAGGCCCCCGAGGCTCCTGCGCTGTCCGCCACCCGTCGCTGACGGAAAAAAAAATCGCCGGGACCAGAAAAAAGCCAGAAATCATCATTCATCGAAAGAAAGTTGAATTTTGAAGGATACGAGTTCCAAATCCGAGAAGAGCACGATGCACCACTGGGGGGGAACCACCAGAGGGGGGGGGGGTCGGGGGAAGGCGTCTCGCGCGGCGAGCTCCGGTGTATCGGGCGGTCGACGCCGCGATGCGAGGGAACCGAGAAACGATCGAGAGAGAGAGAGAGAGAGACAGAGAAAAAATAGAGAGGCACCCTCTCTTCCTCCTTGCCTTAGACTACAAAACAAACGCCTCCCCCTGTTGAGACTCCTCTGCGCTCGCTCACTGCCCGGCGTCCGTCCAGAAGTCCTTGTCGGGGGTATCCACGACGTCCTTGGCCTCGTCCGGCACGAAGACGCGCCACCACCCTTGGGTGTACTGCATGTATGGAGCGGACCAGTTGCTTGGGAACTCGAACTCTGGCACGTCCCCTGTGCTGGACATAATCTTCGTGAGGTCCTCCGGCGACCCGAGCTCCACCCACATCACCTTGTCGAGCCTGAGCTTCATGAACCGCATCCAGACGCGGTCCGTGCCGATGAGCGCGGCGCAGGGCTTGCCCACGTTCTGGAAGCTCGACGCGTTGTCTGCAACGAACTTTGGGTTGGGCACGATCCAAAAGTCCTGGTCGATCTCCGCCTCGCGAAGGTACCTCTTCTTCTCCCTAAGCTGCTCCGCGAAGTGCTCCTCCTCGCCCAACAGGAACCTGGCGTTCGCCACGAGCGCGTAGTACGTCTTCTTCTCGCTCTTCGCGTTCAGAACCGCCGCGGAGGACTCCCTCGACTTCTTCTGCTCGAGCAGGCCGCCCTTCTCGGACGATGCGGCGGGGGCCTTGCCCTCCGCGGCCGCGCGGGGCCGCACGCCATGGCCAACCCGCCCCGTCACGCGAGGGGCCACCCTCCGCCGGGACCCTGCCACGGACCTTGCAGCCACCCCCACCCCGCGGGCGGTCCCCGTCGTCCTCGTCCTCGTCGCCATCTCAAGGTTCATTCCGTGCCGCCTCTCGGGCTCTTCTCACACGATTCTAACCCTCCCGCGCTGACCTGCTGCGCGCTTCGCTTCACAGTCTGTTGCCTACGCACGCCGGCGCCTCGGTCTTCTGCGTTGTCCCCGCCGTGGCAGGCCTCCTGGCCTGCGATTGGATAAAATGCGTAAAATGCGAGAGTAGAAATCGCGTCTTGGGCGAACCACGCGATCCAAAACGCGATCTCAAATTTGGACAGACGGAGGAAAGGCGTTATGCGGGGTCTGACCTCCAGACTCATGGAGCATGCTCCTCCTTGGTGAAAAACCATAATGTACACACACACACACGCACAAGCGCGCGACCGGCCCCGGCTTCGGCGAAGGGGTTGGCAGCCAGGTCGCCCTTCACAAGTTTACAATGGGCTCCGGCGCCGGAGGACCTTTGCCGTTCGCCGCGGCCCCGTCGTCGTCATCTTTTTCGCCAACGCCTTCCGCGGCCAGCTCTTTTGCTTCCCACTTCTCGTACCTCACCGGCTCGTCGTGGATCGGGCAGTTGTAACCGCTCCTCTTGTACTCCGCGGGCTTGTAGGACACGCCGGCGCCTCCCAGGGCGGCCATGGCCTTGATCTTGGCGCGCTTCTGCTTCCACTTTTCCTTCTCGGCCTCCTCCCTCATCTCCTTGGTCACCGCGTTGTAGACGTCCTTGTAGGCCAGCGCGACCGAGGCGATGACCTGCCAGAACTCCGACTCGGACTGCAGGGCGGCCGGGTTCTCGCCAAAGTACGACACCATCTCAGAGAAGCTCTTCTTGCACTTCTCCACCGCCTCCATCAGGTCGTTCTTCAACGCGGTGGACTCCTCCACGAACGCGGTCATCACGTCGTAGTACGCGTCCGCCACGATCTCCACCCTGACCCTCGGCTCGCCGTCCGCGTCGGCCCCCGGGACCAGCCCCATGTCGACCTTAACGTCCTGCGAGGGCGCCGTGAGCTCGTACTTGGCGTCCATCAGCGAGCACTCGATCGCGCTCAGGTGGCTCACGACGTCCTGCAGCGACGTCTGAATCTCCTTGCTGACGGCGTGGGGCACCTCGTCCGAAAGGGACTTGGAGTCCGGCCTGTTCTTCACCGCCATCCTGACGATGTACTCCAGCAGGTTCGTGTTGCTGCTGTCCGTGCACCTGACGTCCTTGAGCTTGGACAGGACGCTCATCCTGTACCCGAGGGCCCCGCCCAACCTGGTGCCGTGGTTCAGGTAGTTCCCCAGCACGAGCGTGGACCTCAGCAGCATAAGGAAGGACCTGGACATCTTGACCTCGTGCACGGCCATGGTGTGCGCCTGGACCACCTTCTTGAGGTCCTCCAGCTGGTCGAAGAGGGTGAACTTGAGCAGATACGTCTTCATCCTCGACTCGATGTTGGGAATTTCCAACAGCCGCAGGCAGAACTTCTCCGCGTCGCTGAGCTTCGACGAGTTGCCCGCCTCGTGCAGGCTGAGCAGGGCCTTCCTCTCTTCGTCCGTGGGCACGCACTTCAGGATCGCCTCGACGTTCTCCGACGACTTGAACACGCTGTCGTCCAGCCGGACGATCGCGCGGACAATGTCGTCCTGGGAGGCGTTGAACTTGGCAAGGCTGATGCCCACGGCAGTGGCCCTCTTCATGTCCATCGCCAGCACGGTCTTCTTCCTCTCTTTTGCCCGGTTCAGGTTCACCTTCTTGCGCACGGCCTGCGCGAAGGATCCCTCGAAGGTAGTCGTGAGCTCCAGCGTCTTCCTGAGGTCGTCCAAGGCCTTCTTCCTCTGCGTGGGGTTCTTCGTGCCGTCCCAGAAGGTGTGCTTCGCCCGCGTGTCCGGCAGCTTGGTCCAGTGCAGGGCCTTCATCTTCTTCCCGGGCTTTGGGCCGGGGTCCACGAGGGCTCCCATGCTCCCAGGCGGAGGTGGCGGCGGCGGGGCGCCGGGCCGGCCGGGCATCCCCGGAGGTGGTGGAGGCGGGGGTGGACCCCCGGGACCCCCTGGAGGCGGCGGCGGGGGCGGAGGCGCGCCCGCGGACGGCGGCTTCTTCTTCGGGGTGGGCGCCAGACACTTGGATAGGCTATCCTTGAAGATGTCGATGGTGTGGGACAAGTAATTGTCCTCGTAGTCAGAGAACTCTGCGATCGCGTTCAGCAGGCCGCAGTCCAGCATCTTCTCAAGCCACGCCTTCCTCAGGGCGGCGCTGTCGACCTTGGCAGCGTCCGATGGGGCGCCCTCCGCCATCGGCGAGGTCAGCACGATGTTGATGAAGGTCATGATGTGGGACTTCAGGTCGATGTCCGCGTCCGTGATCTTGAGCAGGTTCACCAGCGACAGGGTGATAAGCGGGAGCTCGAGGCTATCCTTGCTACCGCCTCGGTCTGGGGAGAAGGCCGCGAAGTCCGAGTGGAGCCGCGGGGTCGACAACCCATTCGTGCTCACTTCGATGGAGTCCCCGAGGCTCAGCATTGCCCGCATGACCTTCGTGTACGCCTCGTTGCTGTACAGGCACAGCGCGGTGACGATCTCGCAGATCAGCTTAGATGCGTCCGGGAAGACGGGGCTCAGAGCCTTGAGCAGGCGCGCGATGGACCCCTGGTTCGCGATCAGGCCGTCCATGCAAACGTGGTTGTTAGTCAGGCCCCTCGTGCAGTTCATCACCTCGTGCCAGGCCTCGGTGTTGCACGCGTCCCCCGAGGGGTTGAACCGCAGGGCCTCCTCCCTGATCGGGGGGGTGGCTCCGAAGCCCTGGAACTCGGGTGAAGCCGGAGAGGCCAGCAAATTGGTCACTTCCAGCGCCTCCTCCCTGTACTCCTGGCCCTCCAGGCTCTTGATGGCACACAGGAAGATCTTCGTGACGAGGGGGATGCCCTGAAGGGACACGAAGAGGCGAAGCCAGGCGGCAGAGTTGTAGTTCAGGCCGTCCCTCAGCCCGCGGAGCAGAAAGACGTTGAACGGCTTTCCGTGAAGCTCGCAGATCAGGCCCTCGGGGGAGACGAAGTCACCCTTCTTGGCTCCCTGGCCGGCCGGGCCAGGGGACTGCGGCCGAGGGGTCTGCCAAGCCGCCCAGTCGGGCTCGATCTTCGTCAGCTCCAGCAGGAGGAGGGACTTGGCCGCCAAGGAAGTCCCCCCGGCCGCGACGGCGGCAGGGGTCGCCCCGCCCGTCGCGGAGGGAAGTGGGGTGGCCGGGGTGCCCGCGGTGGCCGGGGTCGGCGCCCGCGGCGAGGTCGCCGCCGCCTCGCTCTGCTTGGCGATCTCCAGCCACCCCAGCAGAGAGCTGAGCTGGAGCTCGGTGAAGGCCTTCGGGTGCTTTGAGATGAAGTCCAGGGCTCTGGCGTACTGCTCCTCCAGGGACTGCAGCGGCAGGTCCGCGGTGTAGTTCAGCCTCATGAGCTGAAGGGGGGTCACGGGGGTGTTCGACCCATCCATGGCGTTGCTGTTCCTGCTCCTGGACCTCCTGTGCGACGACGGCGACAGGGTGTGCGGGTGCTGGCCGCTCGAAGACGCTAACTCGCCCGCCGCGCTCCCGTTTCCGTTCTGGTCAGGCGTTTTCAGGAAGACCTTCTCCGGCAGCTGCGGCGAAGGGGTCACCGCGCCGAAGAGGGCGCCGAACACGGACCCCGTGCGCGTTCTCCTCCTGTTCGCGCTCATGCTTACACACCTTCACCACCACCTGCCCGCCTTCGTCTCTGCCTCTCATGTCTCCTCAACCAAGGACCACCGCGTGCTTTGCCACCACTACGACCTCGGGCCTCCGACGGGCCTCAGCTCTAAGATCCCCCGCGCTCTCCATCCGCGCCCTTCGACGGTCGGAGAGCGAACGCTCACTCCCCTCCCTCTCTCGCTCTGTTGTCTGGGAACAAACAGCGCGGCGCGCTCCCGTCCCGTCCGCCTTGGCCTCTGGGAAAAGTGTTTGTTTCAAAAATGCATTGCAGCCGCACAGATTTCGTACACTTTCTTATTCTGCTAGAGACGATAGTTTTCCTATGCAAACTCACGTCTCTCGCCGAACAGACACACACCCCATCTTTTTTCTAGGTTCCCCTGTAGAAATTCCATTTTGATGTTCCCCAAACGGGATCTCAGATCTCGTTTGTCTTTTCCGCCGCTGCTTCTTGTGCCCCTTTCGTGAAACCCAAAAGGCCAAGAAAAAACGCGAGGCCAGCAGAGGCTCTGTCATCAGAACAGTATTATTTGAGCACACTTCGCCAAGATCTGCTGATCAGCACAGCACGACTGGAGAGTGAAGAGCCCCCGCAGCCCTTCGACGACGACCACACCGAGCGCTAGACAGAGCCGCCATACCGCGGGGACCTTCGTGCGCGAGCTTTTGCTGTCGCTTTACGCGCCTCACACGGTAAAAAGCCAAGATAGGAAACCAGAACGGAAAACCGAGCTATAGCTCGATGGACCCCGTTAGAGTGCTCATCACCGTAAGTGTGTTCTTACCCCAACCAACTCGAGTCTTGCGAGATCCTGCGTCTCGGAGGGTCGGGCACGCCCTTCAAGGACCTCCGACACGCGCGATCCCCTCGCGGTTCCCCGCCGCCTTCACCACCGCTCGTGGGGGGGCCGCGTGCTTGTGGCGGGGCGGGGCGCCTTCCTTCGATCCCTGAAGCCACGGCTGACGCGCGAGCCTTCTCTTCTTCGTGTGCTGCCTCGCTTTCTCCAGGGCGCCGCCGGGCAGATCGGGTACGCCCTCGCGCCCATGATCGCTAGGGGACTCATGCTCGGCCCAAAGCAGCCCGTCATCCTCCACCTGCTGGAGATCCCCCCTGCCGCCACGGCGCTGGAGGGTGTCTGCATGGAGCTCACCGACGCCGCCTTCCCGCTCCTGCACGGCGTGGTCGCCACCACCGACCCGGATGTCGCTTGCAAGGACGTCGACATCGCTTGCTTCATCGGTGGCTTTCCTCGCAAGGCTGGCATGGAGAGGAAGGACGTGATGAGCAAGAACGTGTCGATCTACAAGTCGGTGGCCTCCTCGATCGAGGCGCACGCCAAGTCCACCGTGAAGTGCGTCGTGGTCGCAAACCCCGCGAACACCAACGCCTACATCTTGAAGAAGTACGCTCCAAAGATGGACAAGAAGGCCATCACCTGTTTGACTAGGCTGGACCACAACAGGATGGTGGGCCAGGTCGCCGAGAAGTGCGGCGTTCCAAACACCGAGGTCGATGGTGTGATCGTGTGGGGCAACCACTCCAGCACCCAGTACCCAGACGTGAACCACGGCACCGTTGGGGGAAAGCCCATCAGGGAGGTTGTGAAGGACGACGCGTACCTTAACGGAGACTTTGTCAGCACCGTGCAGAAGAGGGGAGCCGCCATCATCGCGGCGAGGAAGCTGAGCTCCGCGCTGAGCGCTGCCTCGTCCGTGTGCGACCACATCAGGAACTGGGTGGTTGGCATGGAGGGAAAGAAGTTTGTGAGCATGGGCGTCGTCAGCGACGGCTCTTATGGCATCACCGAGGGTCTTGTGTACTCCTTCCCTTGCCACTGCAAGAACGGCGAGTGGTCCATCGTGCAGGGTCTGGATATCGACGCCAGGTCCAAGGAGCTCATGGAGACCACCCACAAGGAGCTCCTCGAGGAGAGGGACCTCGCCCTGTCCTGCCTGGAGTGAAGAACCCAGAGGCACCGCTCCCAATTCTTTTGTCTTACGCGATTGGTCGACCAACAATAAAAAAGAAAGAAGGGTACGCAACTGTAAAACGCAATTCCTTTCGGCCGCCCCGTCCGTCCGACCCTGCTGGTTGGGGACCGTTCCCTCGCCCTTCCCATCCATCATCCCCCAGAATCAATCAAGGTTTCAAGATTCAGCACTGACATTGTAACCCCCGAAACGAGAGGTTTCGAGGACCGAGAGTGGCGTTTGTCCTGGAGGCCGGCCGGCAAGAACGGGAGGGCGAGCGCACACGGGAGCGCTCGGGAAACCCGAAGGGGAGACGAGGTACTCCTTCTCGGTCTCCTCCGGCCGCCCCCGGACCTCCGACCGGGGGCGCAGGTTTGGAAAGATGACGGAGGGCGGGCTCGGGGAGGGGGCAAAGGGCGGGGGCCTGTTCGGCCTGTTCAGCCGGCTGCCCTCGCGCCTGCGTAGGGACCGCAACGAGATGAGGTACCAGTCCCTGACGGTCTCCGAGGGCGAGAATGGCGATCACCTGTCTAGTGGTTGGAACGCGGTCCTCATGCCCCTGTTGTGGCGCTTTAAGAGTCAGAGGACGAAGCTGAGCAAACACGCCATCCTGCAGATGGAGCTCCAGGCCATGGGCGCTGGAAAGCACGAGCAGGACAAGACCCTCATTCACCCCTCGTCGCAGTTCTCCCAGATCTGGAAGGTCATCATGGCGATCACCGTGGTGTGCTCCGTCATCGAGGTCCCCTTCATCGCCTGCTTCACGCCCCTTGACGACGATGGCATCATCAACAGGCCAGACGAGTACTTTCACATTGGGTACCGCATCGTCGTGGATTCTATCTTCGTCGCGGATATCTTCGTCAACTTTCGGACTGGGTACCACAAGCTCGGCGCGGTGGTCATGAACAAGGAACTCATCGAGCATCATTACCTGAGGCACGGGTTCGTCCTGGACCTGATTGCGGCTCTGCCCATTCTGGTGCTCCCCGTCACGATCATCTTCAGCATCATGTGCTCGCACGGGGCGTGCCCGAACGCCTGGGCGATGTATCTCCTGCGCTACGTGAGGCTCCTGCAGCTGGCAAAGGTCAAGTCCGCGATGACCCAAGTCAACTTGATGCTCGAGGTGTTGTCCGACCAGACCAACACCATGGCCACCCGGCTCGTACAGCTCCTTCTGTGGTTCATCGTGCTTACCCACTGGTTCACTTGCATCTGGTTCCTCGCCCAAGTCCACCCCATCAACTTCCAGGTTCATGGCGAGGAGGAGGAGTACAAGCTGGACCTCAAGGACTCGTGGCTGGCGAACGCATCGCCTGACGACCCCGCCATCCCGTTTTGCGTGCAGAGCTTCATGGACGGGGCGGCAAGCTTCAGGGAGACCATGATCCTGTACATCAACTGCTTCTACTGGGCCAGCAGTGCGAACGACGCTTACACCACTCAGAACACCTCGGAGAAGTTTATTGCCATCCTCGCTCAGATCGTGGTGGAGAATGGGTTCATGGCCCTGATCCTGGCATCCATCATCTCCTCCCTGGAGGAGCACTCGAGGTCGCAGAAGAAGCACACCATCTACCGCAGCAAGATCGACGCCGTGAACGACTTCATGAGGGAGGAGAAGTTCCCGCCCAGCGTTGTCGACGATGTCCGGCACTACTACAAGGTTAGGAATCTCGGTAGTCGCACATTTTTTGGATTCCCCGATGACGCTGACACCACACTTTTAACCCCTTCTGTCCCCCTCCCAGTACGTCTGGCTCCCCCAGCAGATTGACTTCACGGAGACCAACCTTCACGAGGAGCTCCCGTCGTACCTCAGGACCGAGGTCATGTCTATCATCACGAGGAAGGTTCTGTTGACCTCGGACTTCATGACCAAGTACTTTGCAAACAATACTGGTGCGGACGGAAAGCCCGCCGGGGGCGGACTGGACACCTCCAGCAAGACCGCTTGGATCAGCCAGATCTCGGAGATGCTCATTCCAAAATTCCTCATCGCGCAGCAGTACCTGATGCGCCAGGGCGACATCGGCACAGAGTTGTACATCATCAAGCAGGGCAAGGTGGCCATTGAGATCGACAAGGACGACGGGACCAAGCTCGTGGTGGCCGAGTCCGGGCCCGGCAGCATCATCGGGGACATCGCTCTGCTGGGCCTGAACACGACGAGGACGGCCAGCATCCGCACGATCACCAACTGCATTATTTTCGAGCTGAAGCAGCGGGACATGGAGAAGGTTTGGGAGAAGAGCCCCACGCTGAAGATGTACATGCTCGCAGTGGCCAAGGAGCACCTTGGGAGGAGGAAGTCGTCGAAGAAGAAGGAGGAGCCCCCTCCTGCGCCTGCTGAGGACGAGCAGGGCGAGGTCAAGGGAGAGGAGGGCGCACCAGTGAACTTCCCAAGCACCTCCTCCACCTCGTCCAAGGCGGGATCCAAGTGGATGAGCAAGACGAAGTCCAGGAAGTCGTCTGGAGGGGAGAAGTAAAGAGAGACACACCGTGTGTAGTACTAATTCACAAAAAAGAAATCTTGAGTTTGTCCTACTTCTTAAGCACCTCCATCAGGTGGTTGGTGACCTGCAGCGAGTGCTGGTCCGCTGGCCTGGCCTGGATGTAGTTGTGCGGGAGCTTTCCAGCCCCCGTGTCCAGCTTCACGTCCACGCGTAGCCACTTGAGCTTGTTCAGGCTCTCGATCATCACGTCCTGGAGCCTGGTCTGGCTCTTGATGTCGATGGTCATCTTCCTGCGAAGGGAGGACCTCTTCTTGGCCCCGTCCTCCCCCCCCGTCTCCGCGACGATCCCCCGCTTCTCGGCCCCGAGGAGGTGCGCCGGCATCTCAGCGACCTTCCTAATTGACGCATTGGGCCAGCTCACCATGTGGTCCCCCCTCACGTTCGAGTACAGAGTCCTCGTTCTGAAGGAGGCCAGGGCCCGGCCGAAGGGCAGGAGTTTTTGCCTCCTCTCCCCCGCGCCCGGGTCCGACGCGAAGAACTTGTCGTAGTGGTAGTCGACGATCTCCTCGCTCAGGCCGTTCACAGCCAGCTGGAAAACAACTGGGAGGCCATCATTCCCCGGGTCGTTGGAGTCCCGCAAGAAGAGCTGCCTACCCGTTCTCCTGTACAGTATGGCAGCCCCCGGGCCGGCGGCCACGTTTGTGATCAGCCCAATCCCCGCCCCCACGACCGGCAGGCCCGTGAGGAACCCGAGGAAGGGGACCTCCGACTCGCTCGCGCGGGAGCTGTCGCAGCCCAGGTGTGGAGAAACGATGGTCGCAAAGTGCCTCGGTCGGAGCCCGTACATCGTCCCGGTCTCGCCGCAGAACATGACCCCGAGAGCGTACCTCGAGATCAGGCCGCCGAGGGAGTGGCCCACGACCGAGAGGGACTTTAGGCCCGGGTTCTCCGCCACGACCTCTCGAATCTCCTGTGCAAGGCGCTCGCCACATGTGTCGATGCCATCAAAGGTCTTCAGGAAGGAGTTGGCCTTGCTGACGTGGACGAGGAGGCCGGAGTCCCCGTCCCGGGACTTGGCGCGCTTCTCGAACTCGCACGCGATGGCGGTCCAGTCGAAGGGGGTGCCCCCGAGGCCGTGGACGAGGACGCAAAGATGGTCCGGCTCCTCCCGCCCCGCCGAGGCACCACGGGAGGACGCCTGGGCCGCCTCCCTGGCGCCGGCGACCCCCTTGCCAGCCATCTGAAAGTGTGTGACCTGGCGCTTGAGCTTCTTCAGGCTCCTAGAGCCCTTGGAGATCTTGCTGGCCACCGTCGTCGTGGTGGTTGCCATCGCGTCCTGCAGTACCTCGAAAACGTTCTTCGAGCCGACACCTCCTTCGGCGTCCGCCTTCACGGGGCAGGTCGTCGCCCTCCTCAGGCCCCCCCTCGACCGCTTTCCCTCGTCCCCGACCGTCTGCCACCTTGAACAGAGCCCGCTCGCCTCCCCCTCTCGCCTTTCTCTTGGGCTCGAGACCACAGGTAGCCCGGTGCTCATTACTCCCCGCAGGAACCGCAGCGGAGCGAAAGCGAAAGGCGTCGCCGCCGAGGTCTCGCCCACCGAAGCCGTTGAGGTCGATGCCGTCCCGGAGCCGCCCGAAGACCTTTGCCAACCAATGGCGTCTGACATCGCTCCGATCCTGGGCCGGCTGGGCACCATCGAGGCAGTCTCGGGCCCTCGATCCTGTGATCTTGGATGACGCATGGAATTCATGGAATTCTCGAGCGGTCGAAGAAATGTTCGAGATTCCGATCGACTTTTCCAATTCCGCTGGTCAAGTCGCCTCACCTTCAACGACAGTAGTAATTGCACAGTAGAGATCCAGACCCGAAAAAGATGACCGTTTGGAGGTGGTTGTTTACGAATTCATCCCCCAAGCTGTTTCTGTCTTCTCACCAGCTTCACCTTTTTGAAGCTTGTTGTTCCTCAAGCAGGTATAAGGAGTACAAGCAGTTGTACAACCGCGGAGAGCTCAACGAGCGTGCGCCAGCGCGACCAGGCCAGGTAGACCTTTGGCGAGGAGGGCCCCGCCCGAGACGAGAGGCGCAGGAACGCCGGCCAGTCGGCCTGGGGGGTCGCAGGAGGGACCCGAGGCCCGGCTGGGGGGGGGGGAAGGCGTTTTCCCATCCGTCGTCCCGTTTCTCACAACGCACAGTACCGAGCGCAGGAGTTCCGTCTGAGAAGCATGCGCCCGTGGTGACCGAGTGCTCGGAGGGCCACCGCGAAGATAGTTGAGACCTTACAGTGGGTGTAAGAGAGGCTCGGAGCCTCGAAGTCTGCAGGCGAGAATATGAACAAGTACGAAATAATGGGTGTGGTGGGCGAGGGCGCCTACGGGGTCATCCTCAAGTGCAGGAACAAGGAGACCCAGGAGATTGTCGCCATCAAGAAGTTCAAGGAGGGTGACGACGACGAGTGCGTCAGGAAAACGACCATGCGGGAGGTCAAGATGCTCCGCAACTTGCGGCAGGAGAACATCGTGTTCTTGAAGGAGGCCTTCAGGCGGAAGACCAAGCTCTTTCTGGTCTTCGAGTACATGGAAAAGAACCTGCTCGAGGTGCTGGAGGACAACCCCAGGGGTCTGGAGCCCGAGCAGGTGCGCGGGTACATTTACCAGCTCGTCAGGGCAGTGCACTTTTGCCACCAGAACAACGTGGTGCATAGGGACATCAAGCCCGAGAACCTGCTGGTCAACCCGTCGAGCTCCAAGCAAGGCTCGAAGACGGGGCAGCTGAAGCTCTGCGACTTTGGCTTCGCCAGGACCATAGCGTCCAAAGACCTCACGGACTACGTGTCCACGCGCTGGTACCGCGCTCCGGAGCTGCTGATCGGGTCCACGACCTACGGCAAGGCCGTGGATCAGTGGGCCATCGGGTGCATCATGGGCGAGCTCATCGACGGGCAGCCGCTCTTCCCGGGGGAGAGCGACATTGACCAGCTGTACATTATCCAGAAGGTGATCGGGTGCATCACATCCCAGCAGCAGAAAGACTTTTTGAGGAACCCGAGGTACTCAGGGCTCAAGTTTCCGGAGATCGCCAACCCCCAGGGCCTGAGGAAGCGCTACGGCGGCAAGATCGACGAGGACAGCCTGGACTTCATGACCAAGCTCCTCAGGATGAACCCAGACGACCGGCTGACTGGGGAGCAGTGCCTCAAGCACCCGTACTTTGCCAAGATGGTCCCAGTGGACAGGGGGGTGGCCCTCCAGGCCAAGACGGAGAACGTGCTGCACGTTACCAAGTCTCAGGCGTCCTGCAAGGCGTCCCAGGCCCAGGCCAGTAAGAAGGACCACGCCCTGGGCCACAGCAGCGAGAACCTGAGGGAGGAGATCATCTCCAGCAGGATCAAGTCCAAGGGCCTCCCGCACCACTACTCAAAGAAGCCGCTGAAAAAGTCCGTCCTCGCCTCGGAGAAGCAGAACATCGGGATGTACGCCACGAGGAGGCACAAGCACGGCCACGAGAAGCCCAAACTCAAGGAGTACAGCATGTATCAGCTCAAGGACCTGAATGGGGACGACAGCCTGAGCCACCTGAGGAGCACGAACGGGCACTCCTCCCACGTTCCCGGGGGCTTCACGGGCTCCAAGAAGCTCCACGGCGGCCTCGGCAGCCACGGTACCCATCACCTGAATCTCAACCACATTACCACCAGGAAGTCACCCAACCAGCCCTTCAACCTCCACAACCAGAACACCTCTGGCTCGGGTGGGTCGAGGAGCTCCCTTGGGATGTACGCCTCGACCTCGATGCACGGGGCGATCCACGGTGTCGGGGGGTCGGGGTACGGCGGGTCAGACGGCGTCGGGATGAACCCGAACCCGAACTCGATCGCCATTAGCAAGCAGCTTCGGGGGAACAGGGAGAAGGACTATTTCATGTTCAGCGAGGGATTCCACACCACGAGCTATGGGCTGAAGAGCAAGTATAGCTCGGGGCACGACGTCCCGGGCTACCTGGACATCGACGTCAAGCCGAGCCACAAGCACACCATGCCCACCTTGGAGGCGAAGAGGTCGTCGCACTCCCAGTCCAGCTCCAAGTCCTTCCATCACACGACGCAGCTCAAGGACCCGTTCTTGGAGATAAGGCCGAGGTGAGAGGCCGATCGAGGTTGTGTGTGTGTGTGAGAACTCGACCGCCCGCCGTGGCAATTGTGTGTATCCATTGTGTATTACATCGGACTTTTTTTTTTGTGTGTGTGTGGTAGTCAAACAAGAAAAGGAAAGAATGTTGTTGTTTTTGCCGCCCAAGCGTTTGGCGCCTCACGTGGACCATCGCACGCCGTACTTTGATGCGAGGTAGTGGGCTCCCACGGGCCCCCGGCTGCCGTAGGGGTAGAGTTCGGGGGGCAGCTCCCCCGCGTCGATCCTGTGGAGGGCGGGGGTGAAGATGTCCCAAGCGGCCTTGAGCTCATCGCTGCGGATGAAGAGCCTCTTGTCCCCGTTCACGGCGTCCAGGATCAGCCTCTCGTACGCGTCGGGAAACTGGAACTCCTTGTAGCCCTCTGAGTACTGAAGGTTGAGCTTGGTGCGGTTGAGGTTCATCCCCAGACCCGGAATCTTGTTGCTGATCTTCAGGGTGATGGCCTCCTCGGGCTGGATCCTGATCACAAGCTCATTGTTCCCCAAAGACTTGTCGCCGTACAGCGCTCCCGGAATTCCCTTGAACTGCATCCGGATCTCCGCCTCGCGCTTGTCCAGGGCCTTCCCCGCCTTCATCAGGAAGGGCACGCCCTCCCACCTCGGGTTGTCGATGAAGAGGGCGGCTGCCGCGAAGGTTGGCACGATGCTCCCCTCGGGGACCGTCTCGTCGTCCAGGTAGCTCGGGTAGGTGGCGTCCTTGGTGGTCCTCCCCGAGTACTGCCCCACCACCACGTCCTCCAGATCAAGCGTCCTCATCGACCTCAAGACCTTGACCTTCTCGTTTCGGATGTCCTCGGCGTCCAGCGAGACGGGGGGCTCCATCGCGAAGAGCGCCAGGACCTGCAGCAGGTGGTTCTGCATGATGTCTCGAATGATCCCGTACTGGTCAAAGTACCCTCCCCTCCCCTCCGTCCCAAAGTTCTCGCTGAAGATGATCTGGACGTTCTCCACGTACTGCCTGTTCCAAAGTGGCTCGAAGACCAAGTTGGCGAACCTGAGCACGATCAGGTTCTCCACAAGCTCCTTGCCCAGGTAGTGGTCGATCCTGTACACCTGCTCCTCCGTGAGGTGCTTGGCGAGGCCCTCGTTGAGCGCCGCGGAGGTCTCCGAGTCCCTACCAAAGGGCTTCTCCACGATCACCCGGGTCCACCCCTTGGTGGCGGACGCCTTCTTGGAGGTGCACTCCGCGGCGTCCAGAAACACGCTCGGCGGGATGGACATGTAGAACACGCGGTTTGCGTCGGCGTCCTCGTCGGCGGTCGTGGTGTCCAGGTGCCTCCCCTCGTGAATGAGGAGCTTGTGGTTGAGCCTCTCGAAGCCCTCCTCGCTGTCGTACCCGCCCTGGCAGTAGAAGCACTTGGCGAGGAACTCGTCCATCTTTCCCGCACACGACTCGCGCTCGTCCACGCGGCACGTGAGCCTGGCCTCCAGGGTCTCCCTAAACTTCTCGTCGCTCAGGTCGCTCCTCGCGTACCCCATGATCACGAAGTTGTCCGTGGGGAGCTGGTTCTGGTAGTACAGCGCGAAGAGCGCGGGTATGACCTTCTTCTTCGCAAGGTCGCCCGACGCCCCGAGCACCACGATGGACAGAAAGTCCTTGTCGCCGGGCTTCCCGCCGTCCGACCCCGAGGGCCCCTGAGAGGGCAAGCTCGCCACCCCCGTCTCCTTTCGAAGTATGCGAGGCATCGGGGCTTGCCTAGCCGCGCCGGACTTGTTTCCGCCCCTCTCTCCCCTCTCACTGCCCGGCTCCGCGATGGCGCGCCTGCGCGTCGAAAACCCCTCCCTCCTCGCCGACGAGGACGCCCCCCAAGAAACCCCCGCACCGCCGCGCCTGCTAAGGCCCCTCCTCAGGGTCGCGCCTCGCGCTCCCGTCATTCTCTTCTCTCAGATCGATCGCTCGATCGAGCAGCTGCCCGTTGGGTGAGCCCTCTCGCCAGCCGCCCAGGGCTGCGCGCTTCTCTACTCTTCCTCCCGTGACTCGCCCTTTTCTACTCTCCTCAAAAAAAGCGTCACAGATATTTACTTCGAACTCCTCG
>Ga0160423_10001798_pt1 | contig 17938 bp, 13 predicted proteins | sample CRUFie14St8metaG_FD_108191 | JGI IMG/M metagenome (GOLD analysis project Ga0160423, IMG submission 108191) | Marine microbial communities from the Costa Rica Dome - CRUD Field 142mm St8 metaG | ecosystem: Environmental > Aquatic > Marine > Oceanic > Photic zone | place: Costa Rica: the Eastern... | reverse complement strand
GCGGATTAAAGCGTCTGTCAACAAGCCCAGTTCTAGTAAAATATCCCCGATCAGCGTCATCAAAGGTATCTATTATAACGTTTACGTTATTACCGATAGCCGCCAAGCAGGTGTCGCCAAATCGTAATGTATTGGAAATTTCGTCATCGAAGCGCTCAGCGGGACTGGCTTCTGTAGACTTAACGTATAGATAAGGTGTGCATCCCGTCGCGTTTGCGAATTTTTGTACCAGTTCGGAAGCCTTCCAAGGGCAGTCTCCCCTTGTAATTGTAAATTGCACGCCAAAAACCAGATGCTTATTATCAGACAGGAAGTTACTTAGTTCTCCCGCCTCGGATAAACTAAAGCCGTGGCTTATTAGGTGGTTAAATTTGCCTCCGGACGTTTTTGCGCTGTCCTTGCGATTCACTCTCGATAAAATGATATCTAAACGAAACTGATTGGTTAGGTCGTTTAATACCTTTGTGTACTCTTTAATTTTATCCCACGATATAACAATTTCGAGTTGAGAAATAAGGTGGGTGTTTTCTCGGATCAAGCTGATTTGTTCCACTGTAGGAATATCATAAACGTAGACATGAAAATTATGCCCTACGTCTCTCATCAATCTCATTCGTCTTCGTGTTTTTTCGTCCTCCAGGTCTTGGATGGGAACACGCAAACCGCGAATTCCCATCTCCCATACAGCCATTATAGGATAGTCATTGCGTGCTATTTTTCGTCTAAATTCATCGACCGCGCCGGAAGGCGACACTGTCAACTCCTCGGCCCACGCGTGCCGCATATCAATGTAAATGTTTTGGATGTCCACCGTTTTTACATGAGGCCGTGTTGTGACCGGGGGAGCCGAGATTGGACCGTCAGCTAAGCATCCAGCAAAACTGCGGTGGTAGTGAGCGACATGTCCCTTTTCGTATATCTCTAACGTAATGTGCCCAAGTTTCGCAGTGTCATTCCGACCCTGTTGACTACCGCCATCTATTCGATACATTTCGGAATAGTCGTGTCGAACAAAACATGTAGACGGTACAATATAATATTCCGTTTCGCCGATAACATCGTACCAAAAATTATGCACATGCGCTGTGAATAACGCCTCGGGCTTGTAAGTCTCAATCAGGTTAATTAGCCAGCTTCTCCCAGGTTCGTCTATATTGTCATAACTTTCTGGTTCCTTTGGATTTGAAACGTAAAGAGGATAGTGGCTAAATAAAAATATGCGTTTGCTTCTATTTTCTTTCAAATCAGCCTCTAGCCATTTTGCCTGCTTCACTTCTCTAGGGTCCCCTGAATTGATTAGGGGTGAATTAATAATAACGAAGTGACAATTTTCATAATTGAACGAAAAAAAATCTTGGCCAAAATGATCTCGATATAGATCAATTTGCTCTTTGTTGACCATTCCTGCAGGCATCCATGTTACCGGTTTATCGCCTATATCATGGTTGCCTGGCATTAAGTGCAGAGGGATAGTCAGTCTTGAGGCGATTGAATGAAAGTTTTCTGCTGCAGCACCGTAACTGGGTAATTCAGGCACTGGGTTTACCATGTCACCTAAATGAATACAGAATTTAGAATCACTTTGTTTGATTTGATCGAAAATATATCGGGCTCGTGGGTTAGCTTCCGCATTTGCAGGATATGGAGACGCAGAAGAATCTTCGGCCTCGTTTATATGGGTATCAGAAATAAGCGAAACTCTAAAAGCTAGTTTTTTCGACGGTCTGCGTTTCAATTTTTTACTTCCATTCTTCGGTAAATATTTTGAGAAATTGTATTGCTTGTCATTTAAAAATGTAAACCGATTAAAATACTAAGCATCAGTCTGGTTAAATGCAAAATACACTAGCCTCTTTCTATTCATTCTCATAATGTAATTGTTCTTGAAATAGAATTTTCGAAATGGGAGGAATTATTAATGGCGAAGATCAATGGTGCGACCCTGATCGCTCGGAGTCTCAAGGAACAGGGAATTGATCATTTATTCGGTGTAGTGGGTTTCCCGGTAGGACCAATCGCGGAGGCAGCACAAAAAGAAGGCATCAATTATGTTGGGATGCGTAACGAGCAAGCAGCTTCCTATGCTGCTCAGGCATATGGCTATATGACTGGCCGACCCGGAGCTTGCATCGTTGTGACAGGACCTGGCGTTGTGCATGGTCTGGCAGGATTAGCAAATGCTCAACAGAATTGCTGGCCAATGATACTAATCGGTGGCGCTTCTCAAACCTACCGAGGTGGAATGGGTGCTTTCCAAGAAGAGCGACAGGTTCTTATCACAAGTCCATTTTGTAAATTTTCACATGCCGTTGACAGTGTGGAACGTATTCCATACTACGTCGAGATGGCCACCCGTCATTCAATCTATGGCCGCCCCGGCGCCTGTTACATAGATATGCCGGATGACATTATTCAGGGTGAATGTGAGCTCGACGATATAATAAAGGTTGATCGCGTTCCAGAGCCACCAAAAATGATTGCACCTGCCGAAAATATTGAAGCTGCTTTAAATGTTCTTGAGAGTGCAGAGCGGCCCCTGGTCTTAGTAGGTAAGGGCATGGCTTGGGCGCAAGCTGAAGACGAGGTGCGGGCCTTTATTGATCGAACTCAGCTCCCTTTCGTAAGATCGCCAATGGGTAAAGGTGTAATTCCGGACGATCATCCGCTCGCCGCCTCAGCTGCTAGAACATTGGCCTTGCAACAGGCTGATGTTGTTTTTCTTATGGGTGCACGCTTTAATTGGATATTCCACTTCGGTCTACCACCGAGGTTTTCTCCAGATGTAAAGGTAATTCAATTAGACATCTCGCCAGAAGAAATAGGCCATAACAAGCCTGCCGAAGTAGCTTTAGTGGGCGATGGTAAAGCAATTATGAGCCAGATGAATCAAGCTTTGGATAGCCGGCAGTGGTTTTACCCAAAAGATACACCATGGCGGACCGCATTAGGTGAAAAAATTTCATCTAACGTAGAGACCATTAAAGCGCAGGTAAATGATGACACAGCTCCGGCAGGCTATTATCGAGCCTTAAGAGATGTAGCAGCATGGATGCCTGATAATGCAATTTTGAGTGCTGAAGGTGCAGGTACAATGGATATAGGGCTTACTCAGTTACCTGTTTCAAATGCTCGTTCATGTTTAAATGCTGGAACATACGGTACTATGGGAGTTGGTCTTGGGCATGCAGTTGCAGCATGTGTTGTTCACCCAGACCGGCCAGTTATTCATCTGTCTGGGGACTCAGCTATAGGGTTCTCTGGGATGGAGATGGAGACATTAGTACGTTATAATTTACCTGCCAAAATCGTTGTACTAAACAACGGTGGTATTGGACCTGGCATGCCAGAAATTCCAGATGACCCGATGATGAAACTGAAGCCTAATGCTTTAATATATGGTGCACGTTACGACAAGATGATGGAAGATTTTGGTGGAAAAGGTTTCTTTGTCGAAGATCCAAACGACATTCCCGCTGCATTAGAAGCGGCGATGGCTTTTCCAGGACCAGCATTGGTCAATATCGTGATTTCTCAAAACTCGTCACGTAAACCTCAAAAATTTGCATGGAATTCATAATTACGTTTAATTTAAAGAGATAGGGGCCCAAAAGGCCCCTGTTTCACCACAGACTTTTGCTCGATTTTTCAGGATTAAGTTGGCTATCTCGTCCAAATTGCTCTTACTTTTAAAAAGTCTAGGTGGGCTGGTGTATATTTTGTCTTTTTTGTGGAAGTGAAATGAATAACCGTTGGTTTATTCTAGGGCTGCTTTTCATAACTAGAATAAGTCTTGGATTTCAATTCCAAACAATGGGATCTACTAGCGGCAAAGTTATTTACGAACTCGCACTTAACTATGCGGAGATAGGAACACTAATAGGACTATTTATGCTGCCAGGCCTTTTCTTGGCTATTCCTGCAGGGTTAGCAGGAAATTTTTTCTCTGATAAAGCTCTCATTGGATTTGGTTTAATTGCATTAAGCCTTGGTGGTACAATTGCTGGCCTTTCCCAAGGGTTTGGATTTTTATCCGTGGGAAGAGTTATTTGTGGAATTGGCTTTGTAGTCTCAACTATATTTTTTGCAAAAGTTTTAATTGATTGGTTTGAAGGAAAGGAATTGGCCACTGCAATGAGTGTATTGGTCATGTCCTGGCCTTTTGGGATCGCAATGGGACAAGTTGGCCATGGGTGGTTATCGGTTTTTTTAGATTGGCGTTGGGCTTTTTATATTGCTTCATTATATTGCGCTGCTAGCGCGGCTCTTATGACATTACTCTATCGTGTGCCAGTAAAAGAGTTGAGGGAAAATCGCAGCGTTAAGTTTTCCCTAAATAAATCTGAACTTCTACTGACGCTAACAGCATCATTGGCCTGGGGTTTTTTCAACGCTGGCTATGTAGTTTATTTAAGTTTTTCTCCTCTTGTCTTAATTAGTTTAGGTCATAGCGCGATGGCCGCTTCTAGTATTGTTAGCGCGGCTAGTTGGGTAATGATCTTTTCCGGTGCGATTTGTGGTTTCATTTCGGATAAAACTAAACGGCCAAACCTTATTATTTATATCTGTATGGGCGCCTGTACCCTAAGTTTTTTAATGTTATTAAATTTGCCATTGCCTCTTATTTCAGTCCTAATTTTTGGATTAGTAGGGATGGCCCCTGCGGGAATATTGATGGCGTTGTCCGCGGAGGCAATGCGGGTTGAAAGTCGCTCTATTGGAATGGGGGTGTTTTTTATGGGGCAAGTCTTACTTCAATCAACCGCTCCGCCGGTAGCTGGTTGGTTATATGACGTCACCAAAGACGTAAACTTACCAATATTATTTGCTGTTGCGTTATTTTTAGCAACCGGGGCAAGCAACTACTGCTTTCAGCATTTAAAAATAAAACACGCAATTTAGATTTAAACGCTATTAATAGGAAAGGTAATTTGTCCCGGCTTTTATAGTCACTAACCTATTTAAGGTATCAATCGTTCTCTTCGCATTTCCATAAAATATTTTTGTATCGACTCACTTGTATCTATACAGCCATTGAAACCAATCTTTCTAATTTTGATTGTAGAAACGAGAGAAGGAGAAGGGGATGGTCCAGCATCACGAAGTGCTCTATCTAGAAACTGCCAGGAGCCTCCCACTAATTCCTTTAGCGTTAATTTTTTTAGTTGATATTTTTCAACAATAACGCGCCATTCCTTTTCAAGCTTCGGTAATGCTGTCGACAATGTTCTATTTCGTTTTTGTCCCAATGGAACATCAAAATAATTTGCAATTTCGGGCCATAAATGATGCCAAATTAAAACGTCACCATTTGTAATATTAAATGTCTGATTTTGAGCATTTTTTTCATTAAACGCCCATTCTAATGCTCGAGCAAAAAGTTCGGCATCAGTCGCCTCGGTAACAATCGGGGTTCCTTTAGGCTGAAAAAATGCCATTCCAGTTTCTCTGCAAATAGTTGCGTATACTGCGACGGCGGCAATTAAATTCATAGGGCTTCCAGTTGCGTTCCCGAGAACTACTTGGGGGCGCCATATATTGAAAGACCAGTTTTTCTTTTTAGATAGGCGTTTCAGTATATCCTCTTGATGCCAGTAGAAGTTGTCGTGATCATGGCGTGGCCATTTTTCTTTTGCGGGTGCTTTCATTGGTTCAACATGAATACCATAGGCTTTTGTGCCTTGTAATATACTTAAGTGCCGAAGTTTTGGAGAATAAAGGGATAGGGCGCTAGTTAAATTCTGAAACATTAGGGTGTTAGTTTTAATTTGCTCACTATGTCTCCACCCAATAAGAAGATCATCCATTTCATAAAGTGCCGCATAAAGCACATGCGTTACATCGTGCAATCTACTCTGTAGTCTGTCGATCGAACCTTTATCCAAAAGGTCTCCCTGTAGATATTCAACATTTCTTATCTTATGTGGGCGACGAGATAATCCAGCGCACTTCCAATCTTTTTTGTTTTTAAAATATTTAATAGTCGCTTTACCTAAAAGGCCAGTAGCGCCTACAACTAATAATTTATTCATAGTGATCCATATAATTTACAGCCGTCAAAAACATTCTTAAACCAGAATACAGCAAGAGGTCCCGAAGGTGAAACTTAGAAAATGCTTATTTTTTAGTTCCAGGCCAACCATGTCGATCAAACATAAGTTAACTCACTACATGTTCATCTGAAATTCAAAACAATGAGTTTGCCAGGCTAGAACACAACGTTTTTAAAAGTGAGGAACCTATTTCAATTTTGGGACTTTACGCCGCTATAGGGGCATTTCCATTAAAAATGCCGAGGTTATACCGGGTTTGCACGCCCCAGGTATCCCCGATTTGTCCAAGAACCCAAATGGCTTGAAAAATTGTGCTCGTTTTGCCTCCTGAATTAATTCTTCGAGCGACCAACTTGTAGGCAAGCTGAGTGTTGCTTTTTATTACTTCCTCCAGCTCCTCTAACTCGGTGTAGGACCAATTTTGTTCATAATTTCTGATGAGTTCCCATGGCATGGGATGTTCATTTTTATAGTTTTCAATATTGGCTACTCTGTAGAAGTGACCATCATAGCGATGAAAGGTGAAAGGGAAGCAGATTGTGTTCAAGTAAGCTTCTGTATTACACTCATTCATTGCTTGGTGGTGAGAAATTATCACTTTTTTTGCAATATCCATGTAATCATCCAATGATTAGTTTTATTTGATAACTATAGGTTGACCCCTATTGGAATAGCTAGAACGTGCAAACTTAATATTCATCTAATGACATAGAAGTGTAATATTTTAAGTTTAGCGACAGAGCTACTGATGTCTGCTGCTTTTTAGTTCCAACAGGTATGCATAAACAGCACACCTATATAAGAAGGTTACACCGAGTACTAATTCGTATCAAATTTGCTGAAAAATGTTTGCGATAATTGGTCAGCAAAACGAGCGGCTGCTACTTGTAGGGTACGATCTTTAAGTTGAGCCAAATGCAGTAGTCCGCTCAAATCACCAGATAGTTCTAATGGAATATTGATTAAGTCAAAGTTTGAGTTATCCAACGGCAGGCCAATTGGTAGTTCAAAGGAAATGGCTTCTCCTAAGCCAACATAGTTTCTCAAAAAGGTGAAGTCATCGGATGTTAATATTGGGGTTAATGGTGTAGACGTTTTGCTAGCAGTCAGTTCCAATATATCCCTTAACGATTGTGGATTACCAGGTAAAGCTAGCGGGTAATCTTGACAATCGATCAGTTGTAGACGCTTTCGAGTACTTAAAGGATGGTTCGTTGCCATTATTGCTTGAATGGGTTGTCGCACGGTGCAAATGCTTTGTAAGTCGGCTGTTTTCATTGATGAAAACTCAAACACAAGCGCCAGATCAGCACTATAGTCTCGTAGACTGTCCATAGCTTGTTCGCCGTCTTTTACTTGTATATCAAATGTGACATTTGGGAACTCTGATTGATATTTATATATTTGATTGGGCAGAAAATAAGTTAGTAATGCTTGATTGCAAACTATTGAAACGTGACCGCGACGGATTCCAGATAAGTCTGCTAATTGAGATTTTAATCGTTCAGCTTCAGCTAGTTGTTTTCGAAACATAACGACGACCAACTCACCTGCAGTGTTTAGTCGCACACCATTGCCGATACGCTCAAATATTTGAAAGCCAAGTTCGTCTTCTAAAGAGAGGATTCTTCGGTTCAACGCTGAACTTGTTATATTTAGGCGATCTGCCGCTTTTCTTATGGAACCGGTGCGAGAGATAGTATCGACATAACGATAGATCTGTAAATTTCTCATAACGAAAATTTCTGGTGATGCAAAAAAAAATAATAAAAAAAGAAAAATAGCACCTAACTGCAGCACGCAAAACCATCAGAATTCAGAACATAGAATTTCCATAATGGGACCAATCGGGTTGCTTTTCGTTTGAAATTCCCAATACCAAATTAAACAGGCCTCAGATAATTTTTTAATTTTCCTTGAGCACAGGGCCTTTGATCGTTCTGGAGTATCCTCGAAACTCTGCTATCACATTGGCATTTTGATTTGTTACCGTCACGTCGTAAATACCGTTACGTTTTACGAGACTTATTTCTTTTGCTGTCGCAAAGAGCTTGTCTCCTAATTCTGCAGACTTTATGAAAGTGACACTCGCGTGTTGAGCGACACTCGCTGCATTGCGACTATTACAGGCAAAAGCAAAAGCACTATCCGAAAGTGTAAAGATTACTCCTCCGTGGCAAATACCATGTCCATTTATGTGTTGCTCTTTAATCTCTAAAGACAAGGTAGCTGTACCTTCATTTACGTACTCCAAGCATATCCCCATCGATCGACAAGTCTTATCACGTTCCAATATTTTTGAAGCTACTTTTTTCGCCGTTTCTTTAGAATTCATCGGAACTGCACCTTGCTTTGTAGTTTGATATAGCTTGGCCTCTGCGCTTTATATTTCAGTACCAAATTATAGCGATTTGACGAATTGATTGACGGTAAAGGCCAGATGCATGAGGTTTTGCTTTAATAACCTGCCTTTTACGGGTGATAGCGGAGTAATAGGAACTGGTAACTTTGCCTCTTCTTTTCCTGTAAGAAGCTCAGCAAACACTTTGCCGAACATTGTCCCAGTGGTTATGCCTCGTCCATTGTATCCAATTGGGGTGTAGAGATTATCAGCAAGTTTATGAATTCTAAAAAGGTGATTGGGCGTCATGGCGATATTTCCGTGCCAAGCATTTTCAATATTGATTTCACCCAGTTCTGGGTACAGCCGGCGAAGATTTCGAACAGCCCATCTTTCAGACATCTTTTCCATGCCCTTTACTATCGAACCCATCGATCCTATGACGAGTCGACCGTGAATATCTTTTCGCAAGGAAAACATAATTTTTCCTGTATCCCAAAGTCCATGCCCTTCAGGTAGAACAGAATATAACTTCTCATTAATTGGGGTTGTCGCGATATTGAAGTAATTAATTTTTGTGAATGTTTGTTTTAGTCCAGGCCAAAGATTATCGGTATATGCATTTGTTGCTAAGATAACAGTCTTTGCTCGCAGTATCTGCTCCCCAAATTGAACCTGCCATAAACCATTTTCTGTCGTGAGCTTTTCGACATGAATTCCAGTTGATATTCTCGCTCCGGCGGCAAGCGCTATTCTAGCTAGTCCTCGCACATACCCCATAGGGTTGATCGTTCCAGCACGATTATCCAGTAAGCCACCGCAGAACCTCTTGGTGCCCGTTTTACTCTCCGTTTCGCTCGCCGTAAGTAATTCGACAGGTGCACCTAAACGTTGCCACTCTAGGGCGCGGGCCTCTAAATTCTTGAGTCCTGCTAGGGAATGCGCCGCGTGAATAGTTCCATTCTGGGTTGCTTCACACTGAATTTGATGTTTCTCGATTAAGGAGAAGACGTACTCGGGCATCTTCCCTAATGTTTCAATCAAACTTGCAGCTGTTTCAGCCCCCAATTTTTTATTCACGTCTTGAGGGGGTAACCATAATCCAGCATTTACCAAACCTGTGTTGCGGCCTGAGCCACCATATCCAATTTTATGGGCTTCTAAAACATGTATATCAAGTCCAAGTTTGGCCCCGTGGTAAGCTGTAGATAAACCGGTAAAGCCGCCACCTACAACAATAACGTCTGCATCTCTTGATGTTTCGAAGTGGCCTGTGTAGTCATTCTCTTCGGCTGATTTATCCCAAAGCGATATATATTTTTCTTCCATTTTTTCATTAAACTTTTCCGAGTTCAAACAGTCAATATTCAGAAACAAGATGCTGGCTAAAAAAGTCTTATCTATTTAAGTTCTTTACGGGGAGTCAAACAATGCGGCAATTAACAAAACTATTATATAGAGATATAGAAAGCCCTATTGGTCCTCTACGACTGGTTGGGAGTGGTGACTGCCTTCAATATCTAGTTATTTTAAAAGCACAGCAACCTAGAGATAATATGGGCGAGTGGATTGAGGAAAGTTCAAGTTTTGGGTCGATCGTCGCGCAATTGGAGGCTTACTTTAATAATCAAACAAAGTATCTCAGTATACCTAGATTTTTAACTGGCACTGATTTTCAAAAACGAGTTTGGGAAGAATTAGATAAAATTCCTTTTGGCGAAACAAGGACTTATGCGGAAGTGGCTTTATCAATTGGACGCCCGACAGCTGTACGAGCAGTGGGTAAAGCGATTGGTGCAAATCCTATTCCAGTTGTTATTCCTTGTCACAGGGTTATCGGTTCTAACCAATCGCTCACTGGATTTTCTGGAGGGCTAGAGAACAAAGCTTTTTTGCTAAGGCATGAGGGCGCTAAAATAATAGATGGACGTTTATTAAATTAAAGTAACGGGGCAGCTTAAATTAGTTAACGCCATGAGAAACAATCATTTGACTGAGACTTAATCATGTCGCTTCGTTACTCAATCAGTGTAAGGAAGAGACATCTATTGATTGGTGCAGAACTCAAAGAAGTGGATTTAAGATGCCCTCTAGATAATAATTTACTTGAGCGAATACATTCTCGTTGGATGGAAAACTTAGTTTAAATCTTTCCCAATCAATCGCTAAATGATGAACAACATATAAAGTTTGGTTGCCAGTTTGTAGAGTGGGGGGTGCATCCTTTGCTAGCGCATTGATCTTTCAAAAAGAAAGAAATCTAACGAGTTTCTAATGTTGACGAGTGCGGTAATATCATTCAACCCAATGAGACGGCTTGGCAGTACATTCATTAAGAAACGAAAAGGTGGTTTGTATCAAATACACTATCCTGCAGACACTCATTTTTTATCTCCTCAGGCTATGGATAACATCTTGGGTGTGGAAAGTAATGAAAGCGGAAAGTTACGAGACGAGAGTATACACGATGCGACGTCGGAAAAGATTGTTTACAAACATACATGGGAGAATGATGATGTCGTGTTGTGCGATAATCATTGGACAATGCATGCAGTCGAGCCATTTGATAATATATCAGTGCGAAAGATAATGCGTCGCGTCACATTAGTTGGAGACAATCAACCAATATCTATCGAGAGTTCATAACCTCAGTTGCCTAATTTTCCTTTTAGAATGGTATCGGCAATTTTCTCTGCGGTCATTATAGTGGGAAAATTTGTATTAGCACATGGCACAACCGGGAAAATTGAGGCATCTACGACGCGTAAGCCCGCAATTCCTCTTACTCTGCCTTGATTATCTGTCACCGCCATTGGGTCGTCTTCTGCCCCCATTCTGCACGTGCATGAGGCGTGCCAGACACCAACAGCTGCCCTCCTAATAAAAGCCTCCGCCTTATCCTCATCAACACATACTTCATCAAGAGAAAAATCTTCCATAAGAAAATTTTCAATTAGATAATTACGAAGGAATGCGGGGCCGTCCAAAAGTTTTGCTGCAATACCGGTAAGTATTTTATTTTTTGTGGTAATAGCGCCTACTTGACGTACTTTGTCTGAGTAGGCAGCGGGAAATGGATTGCTTGCCACGGATTGCATCGCCGGATCAGAGTACAGAGGGGCAAGGCGACGTATAGAGTCAATTAATCGGTCTAGATCACGTTTGTCGGATAAAAGATTAAAATCGACAGAGGGCTCATCGCTCCAGTTCGGCGAATTTAATTTAACTTCCCCAGTTTCGGAGAATGTCTTATTTACAAAAACTAAGAAGGCTCCGATCTGTTCTCCCACTTTATGCCAGGAGTTTTTTGAAGTGCCAACGACAAACATATCGCCAGCAGGTGCTCCTCCAATGTTAGAAGAATATCGCATGGCCAAATTCATATGACGACGCGTTAAGTTATTTTGGACACGGGCTGCAGGCTTTAAAAACGAGGCTAGCGCAATAGAGGGATGATCCATAAGCCGTTGGCCAACTCCCGGAAGCGCGGATCTAATTGGAATGCCAAGCTCTCTTAAATGCCCTTCCGGACCGATACCTGATCTCATTAAATGGGCAGGTGAATGAATAGCACCTGATGATAAAATTATTTCGTTTCCTTGAAACTCCTGCGGTTTACCGGCTACTAAGGCTTTTACTCCAATACATTTTTCGTTTTCAAAAACCAGTTCAGTAACGACCGTTTTGGTCAAAATAGTTAGATTTTTTCGCTTTCTTATTTCTGACGTTAAGTACCCAATAGCCGCGGATACTCTTTTTTCCTCAAAATTTGAGATCGTTACGGGGAAAAAACCATCTTCAAAATGACCGTTCTGATCGGGAAGATATTTATATTTTGCACGTTTGAACGTCTCGAAAATTGCCTTAGAATGACCGGTCCAGTATTCCTCTGGGACACGGCGAACTTTTATGGGGCCATCGTTGCCATGCCAGTCGTCAGCTATATCGACATCTGTTTCTAATTTTTTGAAGAAAGGGAGCACATTTTCCCAATTCCATCCAGCAGCACCGCGAGCCTCCCATTCATCATAGTCGGTTGGCGCCCCTCTGTTTGCCATTTGTCCGTTTATTGAGGAGCCGCCACCTAAAACTCTTGCTTGCTCGTACTTTCGAAGGGGTGGCTTAGGAGCATCCTTATTATTATGCGAAATAACCTCTGTTGTTACTTTTAGGTCTTTCCATATAAACCTATTATTTAAATAAGCAGTCCCAGGATAACTATCTAGAATTTCCTCTGGCACTTCCCCAGGAGCAGTATCCTCTCCGGCTTCGCATAATAAAACATTTATATTACAATTCCTGGATAGTCGGTTTGCTAATACGCTTCCGGCAGATCCGCCACCAACTATTATATAATCAAATACCACTCTAAGCTCCTTAGATAACGTTCAGCAAAAATTTGCTGAAATGCCCTCAATTATCTGTGATTAATATCTGGTTAACATTAATCTATTTAAAACGGGTCATTATGCACAAGTTTGGAGACGAGCCTTCTCATGCACAAGTTCGTTACGGGTGCTCGTTATTAAAGATCATCAACTTGATAGTCATGGATTTGGAAAGGCCTTGGTTTCTAGAATTTAATCAAGAAAATATCTGCTCACGTTAGTATTTTTTAACGTTACCTAAGAATAATATTTGTAGTTTTGAGAACCAATGCTGATTCGAGAAGACATAATTTTTAAATGGATGTACTACGTATTCTCTATTTTTCGGTGTTAATTAGAAATCTTTGAGGTTAACAGAATTTATAAGGAAACAAATGTCAAAAATGTCTTTAGAAAAAGCAGTTATGTCCCGTCACTCTGTTCGGGGCTTTCAGCAAAGGGAAGTTTCGCAAGATTTACTCAATAAAGTATTCGATATTGCTCGATGGTCACCGTCGGGAACAAATATGCAGCCTTGGCAAATCCTTGTAGCTTCTGGCGCAACGAGGGATTTACTACGAGAGAAAATGATGGCGGCAGTTAAGGATGGGCTGCCGCCAAATCAAGACTTTAAATCATCTGGAAAGCCTATAGGCAAGCTATGGAAGGATAGACGAAGAGAGTGTGCAGCAGTGTTGTACCGAGCAATGGATATCACCTGGGAGGATAAAAAGGCACGAGGTGCAGCCGCGTTTAGAAACTTTGAGCTTTTTGATGCTCCTCATGTGGCGTTTATATGTTCGGACGAGGCATTTAGTTTGGCGAGAGCCTGGGACATTGGTATGTATGCACAAACGCTGATGTTGGCAATGACAGCCAATGGTTTGGGTTCATGTGCGCAAGGGACAATGGGACATTATCCAGAATTTGTTCGCGAAGCATTTAATCTTGGTGAAGAGGTAAAAGTATTATTCGGTATAAGCTTCGGCTATGAAGATAAATCTATGAAGGTTAATACAGCGCTTACAGAGCGTTCTTCGATCGAAGATACTGTAATATTTAAAAACTAGGGATTTTTTTGGGTTTTTAGCTTTGGATTAAGTGACACAAATTCTGAGACGTCACTGATATCGAAAGATCGTTTTTCAACTTTGTTTATTAGCCAATAAAAATATTTTTTATATTATTAGAAATGGCTATTTATCTGTTGCAATATAAACGCCGTCCCAATCTTGCCCTGGTGGATTAATTTGATACTCAGCGATTCTCTCGTCGAATAAGTCATATAGACCGTCATACTTCTCTCCCGCAACTCGTCGCGCTTTCTGAGAGAGTGAAGTAGCATTTTCCCAATTTTGGTTTCTATATTCTAAGATAAGTTCAGCATGAATTGTGTTGAACTCCTTAAACCAGTCGGAATTTTGTACCTCTTTATTCCCAATTAAGGCAAAAATTCTAACAGGGACAGTTTTTCCTTTAACTTGTATTAGGTCCAATTCTATTGTAGCAAAATCCGACGCTGCGACTTTGGTTGTTTCACTTATCACGATATCTACGCCATAACCTTTAGACTGGCCCTCTAATCGAGAACAAAGATTGACGTCATCTCCAAGAATTGAATAGTCGAACCTTTGTGTTGACCCCATGTTACCCACACAACACGTGCCCGTATTTAAACCAATTCCGATTTTCAAAGGCCGGAATTCTTTATTATTACTTATAGCTTCGTTTTCAAGTTCTTGGTTGAGTTCTTCTAATTTCTCAAACATAACCAGTGCAGAATTACAGGCTTCAGTAACATGGGTCGGTACGTCGACTGGAGCGTTCCAGAATGCCATAATGCAATCTCCCATGTACTTATCTATGGTTCCCATTCGATCCATAATCACTTGTGTCATCGGCGTTAAAAATTTATTTATAAGTTGTGTAAGGCCCTCTGGATCATACAGCTCAGATATAGAGGTAAAACCGCGGACGTCGCAAAACATAATTGAAATATCTTTCATTTCCCCGCCTAGCTTCAGTTGTTCTGGGTCTGATGCCAATTGCTCCACGAGCGCAGGGGATAAATACATTCCGAAGGCACCTCTAACTCTTGCACGTTCGGCCTCTGTGGCTAGATAAATTAGTAACGATTGGGTAAGATAAATTATCAGTATTACTAAGCTGAAGTAAATTGGGTCAAGAAGCCAATTGTAAACATCAAATGCATACCATGCTCCTCCGATAACACCGCCGATTGCACATACCGTAAGTACAGCGCACCAAATTGATCCCCATTTAGGAAGTAACCAAATTAAGAGCAGACCTAGTAGGAAGCTGGAGACCACCTCTAGTCCGTGAGCAAAGTCTGGTCTGTTCAAAAAATTTCCTGTAAGTATTGTTTCGAGAGCCTCCGCATGGAGACTTACTCCCGCGGCTGCAGGATTAAGAGGCGTTGCCCGCAAATCTTTTAACGCTGCTGCCGATGTTCCAATAAGGACAATATGTCCTTCTAATTTCTCTGCCGGCGCTTTGCCCTCTAATAGTTGCCAGACGGGAACATAACGATCGGGTATATCACCAGTAAACCTGACCCAGATTTGCCCGTTTTCATCTGTTGGCACAGTCACCCCACCAACCTTAAAGCCTACCAACCCTGTCTCACCAAACCCCTCTTCACCGCTCGCACCAACTGCTCGTATGATGAAGGTGGAGGCATCTTGCGCGACCCGCAGCGACTCCGCTACCAGTGATGGATAAATTTTATCTTTTAGCGTCATAAACATTGGTATTCTTCGGTAAACGCCATCACTTTCTGGAATAGCATTCAGTGCGCCATTTCCAGCGGCTTTAACTTCGATATTTGTTAAAACTTTCATCGCTCCGGCGTAGGCAGGAAGATACGGCGCCGCTCTATCGCCATTTTCAGCAAATCCAGCTTTTATTTCAGGTGTTGGGCCACTTGTTTCTGCACCTGTTAATGCAAATCCTGTTACGACATACGATCCGTCAACAGTTTGCGCAAAGAGTTCATCATTATCGGGTATTGCTAGCAGACCTTTTCTCGCTTCGTCAAACTCAGGCCTCTCGGGGAGCATTTTGCGTAGGCTTTTAGGAGACAAACGGTCGGGTTGAGAGAACACCATATCAAAAACAACGGCCGATGCACCGAGCTCATTTAGTCGGGCAACGATCTCAGCCATAATGTCCCTAGGCCAAGGCCACTGTCCAACACGGCTGAGGCTTTCATCGTCTATATCTAGAATTCGAACCGGGATATCATTAGAATATTCTCTTGGTTTCAGTCTTTGATATTCATCAAAAACCCGGTGCCGCATTTGCTCCACGAAAGTAGGTTCAATAACGTGGATGCCCGTTGATAGAAAAAGAAATAATAAGGGTAAAACAGGCGACCAAGGAAATTTTTTCATGTTTGCTACTCCGGCCCAAGGCGGCCCTCGGCTCTACCAAACTGATTGAAATGTTTTATAGCTTGGTGTTCCATGGCACGCTGAAAGTCTGGACCTGGCGTAACTTCGAGTGCTCTTACAGCTTTTTGGGCATGTAACATAACGTCGGGATTATTTATCAGGTATTGAAGGGCAGGGGACTCCGATATTTTTGTAAGAGGTTCCCTTGCTATTCTTTGTAATGAAAGTGATTTAGATTGCGATAAATTGACGCCATCTAAATGTCGGCCTTCAGCTCTACCAAAGTCATTATAATGATCCAATGCAACCTGTTCCATCGCTTGCTGGTAAGCTCGCCCGGGGGCAATCCCGCGGGCGTTTACTATATTTTTAGCATGCATCATCACGTCAGGATTTCTTATGAGATATGACAAACCTGCGGAGCTAGAGACCGAAATGAGGTTGGTATCTGATATTGGTGTTGTCGTTAAAACCACTAAATTTTGTGACAATGCAAGAGGACCCGGACCAGGACCAGGGCCGGGATCAGGGCTAGGGCTAGGGCTAGGACTAGGACTAGGACTAGGACTAGGGCCAGCTACTTGACCAGGGCTAGGACTAGGCGTTGGAGTAGAACCAGGGCCAGCTACTTGATCGGGACCGGAACCGGGCGCCGGAGTAGGACCAGGGCCAGGTACTTGATCGGGACCGGAACCGGGCGCCGGAGTAGGACCAGGGCCAGCTACTGGATTAGGGTTTGCAGGGGTCGGGTTAGGTGCGGGTTGACCTGATGCTTGACCACTGCCGGGCAAGGGTTGAGCTCCCGCTCCTTCACAAGGTGTCTCTTGATTCCCTTCACAGTTTTCGTTTCCCGCATTTGCACCTGGATCACCGCCAATTATGGGCTGTCCATCAGCCCCAGCACCAGGAAAAGGAGCTCCAGAATTGGGACCGCCAGGAACGGGACCGCCAACAATAGGGCCGCCAGGAACGGGACCGCCAACAATAGGACCGCCAGGAACGGGACCGCCAACAATAGGGCCGCCAGGAACGGGGCCGTCAACAATAGGTCCGCCGGGCACGGGACCACTAGGAATGGGGCCGCCAACAATAGGACCGCCGGGGACGGGACCGCCGGGAATAATAAAGCCTCCGCCTTCAGGCGATCCACCGCCGAGTGCTGGATCGGTTACAATAAAAATCCCAGGAGGAGGGCCTGGAGGTAAAGTGCCATCTGGATTTTGAATTGGCGGTGCAAGTGCAATACCAGCTCCGTTATCTTGGAAAATAGCATTAACCCCGGCTACTTCTTCTGGGGTTAGATTTATAAGTGCGGAAGCAGGAACGCTTGCTAGAACTTCAGGCTCATTTATAAATGATTCATTTCGCTCATTACCAATATCAGTCGAGATACCGGCAGGTGCTTCGCCAACGGGTCCACCTGTAATTGGTCCGGCTGGACCTGGCTGCGGCATTGGCATCATTGCCATTCCATCAACTCCAGATGGTGTAGGTGGTATTATCATTTGTATATTTATTGGCGGTGCCATTTCCACCTTGCCCATGCCAGTATCCATCATAGCATTAATATTCATCGACATTGGTCCGCCTTCGCCACCTGGCATCGGCATCATCGGCATTGGAGCTGCCTGTGCCATTGGCATCATCGGCATTGGCCCGCCTTCGCCACCCGGCATTGGCATCATCGGCATTGGCCCGCCTTCGCCACCCGGCATTGGCATCATCGGCATTGGCCCGCCTTCGCCACCCGGCATTGGCATCATCGGC
>Ga0160423_10001796_pt1 | contig 17945 bp, 16 predicted proteins | sample CRUFie14St8metaG_FD_108191 | JGI IMG/M metagenome (GOLD analysis project Ga0160423, IMG submission 108191) | Marine microbial communities from the Costa Rica Dome - CRUD Field 142mm St8 metaG | ecosystem: Environmental > Aquatic > Marine > Oceanic > Photic zone | place: Costa Rica: the Eastern... | reverse complement strand
CGGACGCCGCCATGATCGCGTCGCTCCCACCGCTGGTGGCCAGTTACCGGCCCGACACCCAGCTACCCCTGGAGCAAGCAATTAACGAATACCGCGAACTCATCACACTCCAAAAGGAAACTGTCGATGGCTTCCTGGCTGAAACGATTCCCTCGATCAGTGAAGCGGAAGCGGTCTTGACCGCGGCCGAACAAGAGGGCGTTCGGATCGTACTGGGCCTGACCGTTTCCGATAAAGACGGTCGGCAGTTGCGCTCAGGGGAGTCACTGGCTGACGCACTGGTCGCTATAGAGCGATTCAATCTGTTGGCAGTCGTGATCAATTGCTCCAAACCCGAGGTCATCGCCGGGGCGCTGGCCATCCTCAGCGAGTCACGGTTCCCCTTCGGCGCCTTTGCCAATGGCTTCACATCAATCGACGCACTGGAGCCCGGCGGGGTTGTCGACGTTCTCCAGGCAAGGAAAGACCTGGGCCCTGAACAGTACGCCGCATTTGCAGAGAGCTGGCTGGACGCCGGCGCGAGCGTCATTGGCGGCTGCTGTGAGGTTGGCCCTGACCACATCAGAGCCCTCAGCACTCTGTTGAAAAGCCGGGGGCACGAGCTGCTTGCCTGGGGCGATTTGGCCGCCTGATCAGCCACTCCCGCTCTCCCTCCTCAGGGGCGATTTCTGGCCAAAAATGAAACGCCAGTAACGGCGCTCCGCGCTCGCCAAAAATTCACGAATTTGTCGCTTGCGAGCCATGGGTTTGCAGGCAAAATGCGCGCCTTTCCGAATCACCTCACAGCACAGTAGAGCGCCCATCATGAGTATCTTTCTGCCTGTATCGTCACTGCTCTTTACGACGGCATTTCTGTTGGCTGGCCATGGCCTGCACATGACCTTTTTGCCGCTGCGCGCAAGCGAGCTCGGTCTGTCGCAAACGCTGATCGGGCTGAGTGGCTCCGCCTACTTTGCGGGCTTCATGACCGGTGCGCTGATGATCCCGCCTATCATCGCCAGGGTGGGCCACATCCGCAGCTTCACGGCATTGCTGGCGATCTTCCTTTCGAGCTTCCTGTTCCTAAGTCTTGTCAAAGAGGGCTTCTTCTGGGTGCTGGTGCGCTTTGTATTGGGTGCGGTGATGTGCGGCTCTTACACGGTCATCGAGAGCTGGCTCGCTGAGCAGAGCGATAGCTCGCGGCACGGGCGCGTCTTGTCGGTCTACACCGCCATCGTTCTGGTCTCTATGGCCATCGGGCAATACTTGCTCGGCCTGACCGAGGCTAATCCACTGTACCCCTTCATTTTAGTCTCGCTACTCGTGGGCTTGGCGATCGTGCCTGTGAGCCTTACTCGCTCCTTGGCGCCGGCGCCGGTACCCGCTACGCGGTTTAATTTCTTCAAGCTCTATCGTCGCTCACACACTGCATTTGCCGGTGCGCTGGGTTCCGGCGTGGTCATGGGCGGCTTCTGGGGATTAGGTGCCATCTACGCCCTGGGTGTGACCAACGACTCAAGCTTTGTGCCGACCTTTATCGCCGCGAACATCATTGGTGGTGCGTTAGCTCAGTATCCAATTGGCATGGCGTCCGACAGGATCGACCGCCGCTACGTGCTGGCAGCACTCTGTGCCGCAAGCGGCGTTTCCGCCTTCGGACTGTTACTGGCCGACACCCGTGAGGCGTTGCTGCTGGGCGCATTTGCCTTTGGCGCCTTTGGTAATTCACTCTATGCTGTAGCCCTTGCCAAGGCCGCCGATAACTCGAAGAGCGAGGAATTCGTGACCATCGGCTCGTCCGTGTTACTGCTGAATGCACTCGGCTCTGCCAGCAGCGCACTGATTATCGGTGGGGCCATGCGCAGCATGGGTGACGGCGCGCTGTTCGCTCTGGTGGGTGCCGCGAGTCTTGTTACCGGCGTTTTCATTATCCTGCAGCCGCCGGGACGAACCGCAGTATCTATCGAAGAGCAGGGTTCTTTTATCCCCGCCACATCGGCTGTGGCGCCAGCAGCCTTTGATCAAGACCCTCGCTCCGATGAGGAAGTCGAGTACGAGCCGGTGATACCCCCAGAATCCGACCTCGACACGCGGCGTGAATTTACCGACTCAGATGTACCCGGCGCCGCAGCCTGATCCGTAGCGGCTCCCCACCACAGGCTGCCAAATCTCGTCTGGGGATGCAGGCGCTTACAGTTCTCTAGGTTCCGTGAAGCGCCCCCGTCGAGCCTAGGCGCACTGACTCAACATAAGCACCAGGACAAAATAGGGTGCTGCCTGAGCACGACACTTCAAGTCATTGTTGCTGGTTACAGCGACTTTACCGACAGCTCCTAAGCCGCTTACACAGGGAAAAAAAGATTCCGTGGCATTACATTCAACGCCATAATCTTGAGCGAATAACAACTGATCCGCCGCGTCCGGAGTCCCGACATGTCATCAGCCGCCATCACAATTGGACCCCGGGTCCGCAAATCCCCTTTTTATGACGCCACGGTGAGAGCGGGCGCTCAAGCTTTCACCATCTACAATCACATGTTTATGCCCACCAGTTACGGCGACACCACGGCCGAATACTGGGCGATCGTCAAAGGCGTCTCTCTTTGGGATGTGGCGGCCGAACGTCAGGTGGAAATTATCGGCCCCGATGCGCTGGCACTCACGCAATTACTGACTCCGAGAGACATCGACAAGTGCGCGATCAACCGGGCTCGTTACGTGGTCTTTGTGGATGAGAACGGCGGCATCATCAACGATGCGGTCCTCTATCGACACGCCGAAAACCACTTCTGGCTGTCACCGGGTGATGGCGATGTATTGCTGTGGGCTAAAGGCGTGGCCGCACAGAGTGGACTCGACGTGACGGTCCGGGAACCCGATGCATCACCACTTCAATTGCAGGGCCCGCTAGCACCGCAAGTCGCACACAAGCTCTTCGGTGATTTGGCAACCGAGCTCGGCTACTACCACTTCTGCCACACCTCCCTAAAGGGCATTCCAGTGGTCCTCAGTCGCACAGGCTGGAGCGGCGAATTGGGCTACGAGATTATCTTGAAGGACGCCAGCAAAGGCACTGCATTGTGGAACCTTTGCATGGAAGCGGGTGCCGAGTTTGATATTCAGGTCGCGTGTCCATCGCTGGCGCGGAGCATGGAAGGCGCACTGCTCTCCTATTGCAGCGACATTACGCTGAACGACAGCCCCTTCACGATTGGCATGGACCGACTTCTGGATATCGACAAGCCCTACGATTACATCGGAAAAGCCGCACTGCAGGCCATCGCCAAGACCGGCCCTAAACGACGCCTTGTCGGCGCCAACTTTGGCGGCGACCCGGTCGTTCCCAACCAGCACTTCATGGATGTTAAGTCAGGTGATGACGTGATCGGCCACGTAACCCGCTATTGCTGGTCCCCCCGGCTGGAGCACAACATCGCGCTGATCAACGTACCCACCGCCTTGGCCACACCTGGTACGGCACTGACACTGGACGCGGGGGATGGCTGGCGGGATGCCACAGTGGCCGACATCCCGTGGATACCATCTGAGAAAGTCATTCCCCACGTTTGATTAGATTGAGCCGCAGGCATTGGGCTGTAGCGCCCGCCTTGCGCTACGCATAGATCCGCGCAGCGTCAGTTTGAGGCGCGTGAACGGTTTCTGATCGGGGCGCGTATACTTTTCTAATAGTGCGCCATTTCAATGCGGAGTGAGACCATGGCCAAACATCAGCTAGGCAGCGACTACCCTGAAGCGACTGAGCGACTAGACCGCAGCGTGCTGGGATTTTTCAGCGCCGCTGAGCGCATCTTGCTGGTCATCATAAGCCTACTCACCATGCTGGCGGTGGCCTTAGAGCTGACGTCATTTTTTGACTCCGGCCGCATTCGACTCGCCGACCTGCTGTTGCTGTTTATCTATCTTGAAGTGATCGGTATGGCCTATGCCTACTATGCCACTCACAGCGTGCCGGTCACGCTCCCCGTGCTGATTGCGATTACTGGTATTACGCGACTGATCATTCTGCAGGGCAAAGAAGCAGAGCCCAGCAAGCTCCTGTTCGAGGCGGGTGCCGTCTTGTTGCTCGCGGTGGCGCTCGCCATTTTGAGCTGGGCATCACAACGCTCACCCTCGCTCAACTCAAGCGATAACCCCAGCCGTTGATTCAGCGGACCTAAGCAGTCCGCCTAAGGTGCTCTCGGGGTAATGCCGTCACACCCCGTAAGCGTGGCATCCCGGTGACAGCACATCGTGGTGATAACATCTCGGCATGATGCTGCACCCACTGCTCTCCGATTTGACCGGTCCTGATCTCGCCATTGCCTGGGCGCCGCGCGACGCTTTGTCGGGTGAGGCCGATCCCTTGGAAAGGGAGGATATCGGTAGCGCCGCGCCCCATCGGCAGCAGGAATTCGTTGCGGGGCGACTGATCGCTCGGGCACTGTCTGATCAACTGGGTTTACCCCCTGCGCCCCTGCGCCGCGCGGAGGATCGTGCTCCCATATGGCCCGCTGATCGGGTGGGCAGTCTCTCGCATTGCGATACGCTCTGCGCCGCCGCCATCGGTATACCCGCTGCAATGCGTTCTGTGGGCATCGATATCGAGACGATTGGGCGCGTTGAGCCCAAACTTTGGCCAACCCTGTTCACTGAGCGCGAGGCCGAATACTTCACATCGCTTCCGCCAGAACGAGTAGGACTGGAAACCACCCTATTTTTTAGCGCGAAGGAATCGTTTTATAAATGCCAGCACCCGATCACCCGATCGTGGGTCGGCTTTCAGGACGTCGAAGTCACAAGAACCGACGAGCAGTTGCTAGCGATCACGCCAACAAGTGGTGCTCCACAGCCTTGGCACGACGGCCCCATCCACACCGTCGAGATCACAAATTCCCATATCGTCACGGTCATGCTGCTGATCAAATAGAAGCAGTCCGGTCACTAGAACAAGCTGTGCTCGCCGCGCTCTGGTGGCAGCGTCTCACCTGACGCCAATTTCGCGTAGAAGTCTTGGAGCGTGTCGCTGCCAAATTCGGGCGTTGCCTCGGCGTCATAGCGTTTAGCCTCCGCATCCCAGCACAGCATCGACTCGGTGGCGTAAAACTTGGCAATACGGAGAAATTCCATGCGGTCACGTATGCGGCAAGAGATCAAACCCAGCGGGCTTATCAGCCAGCGTATCCAGTCAAACATTTCCGGGGGTAACGATGTCGAGCGAAATGGTTGCCCCAAGGTTTCGCAGAGCAAGCGGCCCTGGTCTTGAGGCGTCAGCGCCGGGCCGGGGCCGCCGATTGGCAGAATCATGGTGCCCTCGGGCGGCACCGCAGTGCGCGCCACAATAAATCGCGCTAGATCACGATCTGAAATAGGCTTACAGGCAGTGAGGTTACCGCTACTGAAGAGCAGGAAGGGCTTGCCCGCGCGAACCCGCTCAAACTGACCAACCAGAGATCGGAAAAAAGCCGTCGCCCGCACGATCGTTGCGGGCACCGGGGACGCCTCGAGCAGTGCCTCAAATCGCAGTTTTTCTCTCTGAAATGCGAGGCGCGGCGTCTGGACACAAATCGCCGACAAGAGCACAAAATGCTTTACCCCCGCGCGCTCAGCGAACGTCAGTAAGTGACGATTGGCCTCGTACTCGACGAGCCTGGCATCACCCGGTGCGCCGCTGCGGCTAGCGAGGCAGGAAATCACCACATCAGTCTCCGGCAGCGATGCCGCCCAGTCGTCGCCTGACGTGATCGCTGCTTCCACGATGGTGACGGTGTCAGATTGATCCTTCAACGCGCCAACTGAAAGCGTCCGGCCAGGTCGCACCAATGCGATCACCTCGTGCCCCGCCGAGACCAGCTCTCGAAGGACCGCTTGCCCGATATATCCCGTTGCCCCTGCCAGCAGAACGCGCATCATTCACTCTGACCGTCTCCCTGCACCACCCTAGGTGGGACAGCGCGTACCGTCAATCTGTGCCTCAGGACACAGTCGCCTTTGTGCGCGCGCTTTCGCTAAAGTGCCAGGCCACCTTTGGGGGAATACTGTATGAGAAGTTGGCTAAACCAGCTTCCCGAGAACTGCTTCGGATACAGCCATGAATGCACATGTTAAAAACCGCCCAAGCTCCCGCCTGAGTGAAGCTGATCACTCACGCGTGATCGAGATGGCATGGGAGGATCGAACACCCTTCGAGGCCATCGAGCATCTTTACGGACTTCCCGAGGGAGACGTGATTCAGCTGATGCGCAGATCACTGAAACCGAAAGCATTCAAAAACTGGCGACAACGTGTCTCGGGCCGCGGCACCAAGCACGGCGCCCTCCGTGATCCTTCTGTTTTGCGCGGCTACTGCACGACCCAATACAAACAACGCTCGAAGTAGACGGTAACTATGGAAACGATTGCCCTTTATCTGGTCGCTGCTACCCTTGGCGCCATGCTGTTCTTCGCTGTGGGGATAGCACCCACGGTTTTTCAAGCGCTCCCGATTGAGCAGGCAGGCACCTTCTTGAGGCGGCTTTTCCCGCGTTATTACCTGGCCCTTATCATTGGATCGGGGCTCGCCGGTGCTCTCTGGCTACAGAGTACGCCATGGGCAGGGGGCACTTGCCTGATGATCGCGCTCTCAACGCTCTGGGTACGACAGTCTCTGGTGCCGCGCATCAATGCGCTGCGCGATGCCGAGCTGGGCGGCGATAACGCAGCAGGCGTTCAGTTCGCGCGACTCCATCGCTTGTCGGTGGTAATCAATATGATTCAATTAGCGGCGTTGTTTTTACTTCTCGTCCGCTACTGAGGCCGCCCCACGATGAACCCGGAGCTGTTGTGGGTTTTTGTCCCCACGATCGCGGCTATTTCGCTGACCCCTGGTATGTGCATGACGCTGGCATTCACTCTGGGCTTGTCACAGGGGTACCGGCAGACCCTCTGGATGATTTGGGGAGAACTCGCCGGCGTGGCGACAGTGGTGTCGACCTGCGTGCTGCTGCTCGCTTGGATACAGTCACTGTCAGACCTCTACTACACCATGCTAGCACTCGCAGGGGGCAGCTATCTCTTATTGATTGCCTATCGGCTGTGGACGCAACCCGCACAGTTTGACCGGGGAGAAGCGCAGTCGCGCCTGCCGCCCTGGGCATTGCTGACATTGGGTTACGTCACCGCGGTCATGAATCCGAAAGGTTGGGGATTCATGATCGCCCTACTTCCCGGCTTTATGTCCGTCAATTATTCAACGCCGCAACAATTGGCCGCCTTTTTGGGCGTCATGTTGCCCTCGGAGTTTCTCTCGATGACGTTGTATGCCACGGGCGGAAGCGGTTTCAGGAGATTTCTCACCACCGATCAGCACCTCGCCAATCTTAACAAGGTGGCCGCGGCATTGATGGTGCTGGTGGCGCTATTGATGCTCATCAACCTCTAAGCATCGGTCGTGCGCTGATTCAGACGCCTGGCGCCCAGCTCGCGTGGAAGCCAAACGGCACTCGCTGGGGCAAGGTGACGCGGGCAACAGGCCCCGCGGCTACATTCGTGGCATCAAAGATCAGGCAGCGAGATGACCAGTCGTTTGTATCAGTGACCAGCGTCACAACGTAACCGTGGTCCTCGGCGTCATCGCCCGTCGCACCGGTCTTGGGCGCATACACCGCCTCACTGCCAAACACACCGTGACCGTAATCCCACTGCTGGCGGCAACCGGTTTCATTGTCGTACTTCACCAGACCCGTGAAGCGCAGCGTGTGCCCGCCCTCTTCCAGCAGCGGGATGCGCTGGTGATAGGCAAAGCGGCTTTTGACGCCGGCATAGAGTGGATTGGTCTTGTTGAACTCGGTGTTGAGATCATCGATATCGCCCTCACGCACCTCTCCGGTTCGCAAGTTAAAGCGCCAGCGATAGTTGTTCGCCTCGAGGCGCATGTAGGACAGCATATGCGAGAGCTCACCCTCCTCGTTGGTCGCGGAGGGCATGGGATTAATCGAGCGGCAACCGTCCATGACCACCCAGTCGCCCTCCTCCCAGCAGTTGCTCGTGTGCAGGATGTAACAGGGCTCGCAGTCGAACCAGCGAATATCCTCGCCTCGCCCATGCCGAGGAATCAGCCCAAAACGGGTCGGGATATCGCGATGGAAGGTCAGTACCCGCATCCGGTGCCGCTGCAATACCTTGGGGTCATGAAAGAACGGGAGATCGTGCAAGATGGTGTAGTTCGGCGTGAAGCCGATGTCATGGGGTAAACGGGGTCCCGGCAGGTCGATCGCAACTTCGTGCAACAACTTCCCGGAGGGGTCAGCCACGCCATAGGTCATGTAGGGCGGCTCGTCGCCATAGTCAAAGAACAGCAGCTCTCCAGTCGCCCAATCCACCTTGGAGTGCGCCGACAAACGGCGATGACTGCGGCCCTTCAGCTCAAAGTAGCCCTCGGTTTCAAGGGTCTGCGGGTTCAACCGATACGGGTGGCCAGCGTTGTACCAGAGTGTCATCAGGCCGCCGGCGTAATAAAAGAGATCTGTGTTCGAGGTATCCTTAATACCAAAGGGTGAGGCATCGAAATCAAAGGGACCCATCACTCCGTTAGAGGTTGATCGGCCCACCTGTTGCTCTTGGGTCAGCGCCACCGTCTCGACGTAGCGGTTGCGATATGAGGCGCCACCCTCACAAAACGAGACTGCATGTACCATGCCGTCCCCATCGAAGGGGTGATAGCGATTCTCTGGCTGATGAATCGGGTTCGGGCCGTTGCGGAAGTAAGTACCGAGCAAGTCTCTCGGTATTTCACCCTCAGCCTGCAGACCGGACTCGCTCAGCTCGAGCGTAGTCGGTGCGTAGATGCCATGCAGGTAGGGATTATCGAGGGTGTAGATCCAGGGCTGGGTGTGCTCAAACTCGGCAACCCCACCAATACAGCCATCCGTCACGGGGTACGCGGGCAGGTGCAAGGCTTGGTTCATCTTCGCCTCCCTCAAGTGGGGTATCGGCCGCTGGGACGCCAGACTAGCAGGGAAAATCCCTCGCTCGCAACGCGGCGAGGGACGTGCCCTCTCACCCCCACAGTACTTGCCAGTCCATGCGCTCGCGCCTAGGATCAAAAGCTCAATCAGGAGATCCGCGATGCATGCGCCCATCTATGTCCTCGGCGGCAGCCAAACCGACTTTGCCCGCAACTGGGCGCGGGAAAACCTGGAAATCTTTGATCTGTTTGCCGAAGCCTTGCAAGAGGCGGTGCAGCAGGCTGGCGTTGAGCCCGCCCAGATTGAAGTGGGCCACGTGGGCAACTTTGTGGGTGATCTGTTTACCCGACAGGGTTTAATCGGCGGCTTTTTCGGTCAGGTTTACCCCGAGTTGGGCCAGCTCCCCACGTCGCGTCATGAAGCGGCATGCGCCTCAGGCTCGATGGCCATTTTGGCTGCCATGCGGGACATCGAAGCGGGCCATTACGATGTCGCCTGCGTGGTCGGCCTGGAGCTCATGCGCAACGTGGACGGCCAAACCGGCGCTGAATATTTGGGGGCCGCCGCGTGGCAGGGGCATGAGGCGACTACTTGCGATTTCCCATGGCCGTTTTTGTTTGACCGTATTACCGAAGAATACGATCACCGCTACGGTATCGACGACGCGCCGCTCACGCGCATCGCCGAAATCAATTTTGGTAACGCCAAACTGAATCCGCGGGCGCAAACACGAGAATGGGCCTTCGCGGAAAGCAGTTTCGGTGAAGACCCCACTCTCAATCCTTCGATTGAAGGACGCGTGAGGAAACTCGACTGCGGGCAAATCACCGACGGTGCGGCCTGCGTGATTTTGGCCAGCGAGCGCTTTGCCAAAGCGCATTGCGAGGCCCGCGGCCAAAATCTCGCAGACCTGCCAAAGATCAAAGGCTGGGGTCATCGATCCGCGCCCATCTTATTGGAGACCAAACTGGCGGCGTCGAAAGATCATGAGCTGGTCTTTCCTCACGCCGCACAAGCTCTGGCCGATGCCAGAACGCGAGCCGGTATGGCCGACATTAGCGCGCTCGACGGATTGGAAACCCACGACTGTTTCACCATCACCGAATACATGGCGATTGATCACTGCGGGCTGACCGCCCCGGGTGAGAGTTGGAAGGCTGTTGAAGAAGGCCGCATCACGCGCGATGGGGACTTCCCGATCAATCCGAGCGGTGGGTTGATCGGTCTGGGTCACCCCGTTGGCGCAACGGGCGTGCGCATGGTGCTCGATTGCGCGCGACAGGTGACTGGCCAGGCCGGCGACTATCAGATCGCCAATGCCGAGAACATGATCACCTTCAATGTGGGCGGCAGTACCACGACCTGCGCAAGCTTCGTGGTAGGCGTGGGTTCGTGAAAGATGTTTTCATCTATGACGCCATCCGCAGTGCACGTACCCGGACTAAATCCAACGGTGGACTCCACGGTCTAACACCACCGGAGTTACTCAAACCGCTATACCAGGCACTGGCGCAGCGCAATCAGCTGGACCCTGCGCTCGTGTCGGAAGTCATTCTGGGCTGCGTTACCCAACACGGTGAGCAGGCGGGCAATATCGCCAAAACCTCCGCGCTTTTTGCTGGCTGGCCCGAGTCCGTATCGGGTTTAACGGTGCATCGTTTTTGCTCATCCAGCATAGACGCCATTGCACTATCGGGGCTCAAGGTGGCGACGGGGCAAACTCAAGCCATCGTTGCGGGTGGCGTAGAGATGATGTCGCGTGTGCCGATGCTGTCTGACGAAGCACGGGTCTTTAGCGATCCCGAATATGCCGTCCGTCATCAGATGTTATTGATGGGTAGCGGTGCCGACCTGATCGCCACCCGTATCGGTGCCAGCCGGGAGGATTGCGACGCGGTGGCGCTGCAAAGCCAGCAACGCGCCGCGCAGGCACAGCTGGAGGGACGGTTCCAGTCGATCATTCCGATCGATACACCAGCGGGCGTCATCAGCGAGGACGAATGTATCCGCGCGGATATGACCGCGGAGCGACTGGCGAGGTTACCCGCCGCGTTCGCGGAGCTTGGTGCGGCGGGCGCAGATCAGGTGCAATTAGCGAAGTTTACGGAGCTCACCGCGATCGAGCACGTGCACACCATGGGTAACTCTCCCGCGATGTGCGACGCCGGCGCGCTGGTGCTATTAGGTGATGCAGGACTCGGAGAGTACCTGGGAATCAGCCCCAGAACCCGGCTCGTCACCAGTACAGCCGCTTCGGGCGAGCCACTGGAGGTAGTCAGTGGTTGCGTCACGGTGACCGAGGCGCTCTTGGCAGCTCAAGGCCTCAGCCCCGAGGATATAGATCTGTTTGAAATCCACGAGGCCTTCGCCGCAACCGTGGTGAAAACCCAACAGGTGCTGGGCATTGATGGTTCGCGTCTTAACGTGAACGGCGGCGTGATCGCACTGGGCCACCCGATGGGCGCTTCGGGCGCCATCATGACCGGCACACTGATTGATGAACTCCATCGGCAACAGCTGAATACGGGTGTCGTCGCCGCGAGTGGCGCCGCTGGTAGCGGCAGCGCACTGTTACTGGAGCGCTGTTAAACCTTCCGTCTTAGGTAACTTAATCAGCGCACCATCCGCTAGCAGCAGTGCCCCAACCAGTGCCTGTTTATCAACGCACCCAGATCGGTGAGCTCCAGACACGTTCCTGCAGCGTGGTGTGCAAGTCGGCACGCGGCACAACGCCCGCGCGGATAGCATCCCAAGTCGACCAGCGACACGTCGGGTTCTCCAACGCGCGCACGTAATAAAAGGTGCGGCTATCAGGATCGTAATCGGGGTCTTGCCATACGGTCTTCAGCTCGGCGGCGCCCACGCCCTCGGTGATGCTGCAGTCGGAGATGTCGACCCGTGCACCGTTATCACCACAGCGGTGAGTATCGGGGTCAGGGGTCAGCCCGTCAGAACACGCCACGTCATAGACCTGCTCGTAGGTTTCGCCGTCCTTTTCCCAGCCCTTAATGATTTGGAGCCGCTGTAGCGCCGTGCCTCGGGGGTCCGCGCTCGCCCACGCGATAAAACGCGGCGCTTCATTCCTCTTGGTAAGTTCTCCCCCCATGGCGACGCCGCCCGCGTAAGCCTCCTCGATCATGGTTTCGGAGTCGAGGATGTCCGGGGTGTAGTCGTGCCCTGCAAAAAACCGCACGCGCATGCGAGGACCAGATGTGGCGAAGGTTTCCTTACGCCGGAAGGCATCGTAAATCGCGCCGCGGGTATTTTCCTCAGCCCACACACCCGTGACACCCGAGGCGCTCCAGCTCTCGAAACCACCGCCATAGGTGTAAGTGCGACCCTCGACCTCAGTCAGGGTATCGGGGGCCAAAAAACTCGCCATCAGGCCATAAATCATGTCCACCGGCACGGAGCCGCGGCGCTCGGGTAAACCATCCAGAAGACCAGCTTTCGAAAAATAGGTTTCTTCGTCGTCACTAGTGCCGGCGACGTGGGTATCGCTTGCCGCGACAAAGCCGAACTGGTAGGGGTTCTTCACACCCTGTGCTTCCAGTGCGAGTCCATTGCGTAAGGCCTCGCGGACATAACTGCCCTGCTCTTCGCTGTGCAGGCTGGTTCCCACACGGAACTTGTAGATCTCGAAGTCAGCCCATTCATCATTGGGCGACAAGAGCGGATGGGTATCCGACGTGCCCTTAACCTGCGTGATCTCCACAATCGGCTCGTTACGCATGCGCTGATCCGCATAGTCGTCATCCATCGGATCGCCGGCCCAGTCCACCAGCTTGAACATTTGCCCATTAGAGCCGTTCGAGTTATGGGGAATCGCCAGACTCTCAATGCCCTGACGTCTAAGCGTATCCATCCAGTCCCAGAGACCCTCCGGGTTTTGGGAGTTCAGCCTAGAAAACGGCACGGCCGGCAGTTTGTCGGCGCCGCGGAACACTACGTTGCGATGCAGGTTGCCCACATCATCCGTAGACGAGGTGTACTCGTAGGCCACGAAGGTGGTGAAGTGACCGGGGTCGTTGTATCGCTCGGCCGCATTGATGATGTCCACCCAAGCACGGCGGGTCACACCGATCGCCATCTCTTCGGAAATAGTGCCGGCGAGAATCCCCGCCAGAGTATCGGGGATGAATGAGGCAAAGTTCGAGAGCCGGGTGACCAGACTCAGCTCACCCATGTTGTCTTTGGCGTTCAGGTTATGCAGCGGCTGCGACACAGCGTACTGGGAAAACGGCGTGGTGGTGTCGCCCGCTTCCAGCGCGAGGCCGAGGAACATGGCGTGGTCAGTGACAGCGTAAAAATCGAGAGGTGTTGCCATCTGAATTTGATAGCCTGCCGGGTGCTCGATCGCCTCGCCCTGGGCAAAGCGGTAGGCGTCGTAGGGCGTGGCGGTGGTGCCAAAGTTATAAGCGTCAAAGGAGTATTCGGTGTGCACATGCAGATCACCAAAATACGCATTACGGAGCGGATTCGCGGGTGGCGGCGTGCGATCCAGAATATCCATCACCGGCTCGAGCGAGTTGCCTCCGCGCCCTCCAAAGTTACGATCCTCGTCGAGCAGGCCGACTTCTTCGGTACAGGCTGTGGTGAGCGCCAGCAAGCTAGCAGCATAAACCAAACGTTTAGTCATGACGCGTTCTCGATCTTTATTATTGTCAGGGCCGAAGTTTACGCATCATTGGGCGCAGTCGGCACCTCTAATACACGGCGCCACTCCACCGAACGGCGCATAAACCCGACCTTTAGGGTGAAGACCATGCGGTCATCAGCCGATAATGCGATCTCTGCTTTGCGGTACTCACCCAGACGGGCGGCGAAGACCTGCGCGGACCATTTATTGCGGTCATTGCTGGCTTCGAGGCTGGTGACGACCAAAAAACCCCTGCGATCAGGCCTGTTGTCATTGCGCACCATCACCCCGTGACCGGTTTCGGGCTGCATCTCAATCCACACCGGCTCACTTTCATGCTGCCAGAAACCAGCTAAGTCAGCCTCGGCCTGGCCAGGCATCGCGGCCATGGTGCTCAACATGAGAAGTGATAGCTTGAGTTGCAGGCGAATCATTCGGGGATCTCCATCAGGCCGTAAGCTCACGGGAGGTCAGTTTGCCCAATTGGGACATGTGCACCTCATCGGGGCCGTCCGCAATACGGCAGAACCGGCCGATAGTGAAAACCTCGGGAATCATCGTGTCCTGACACACGCCCATACCTCCAAAAATCTGCATGGCGCGATCGGCCACTTCTTGTGCCATTTTGGGCGCCACGATCTTGATCATCGAAATATAAGGACGCGCGCCGTCAAGGCCCTCGCGATCCATGACCTCCGCAGCCTGCAATGTGAGCAACCGGCACTGCTCGATGTCACAGCGGCTGCGAGCGATCTCGTGCTGGATGGAGGTCTTTTTGATTAGCGGCTCGCCAAAGGCCACCCGCTCCTGCGCGCGGGCGCACATGAGCTCCAAACAGCGCTGGGCCATTCCCACAAAACCCATGGCGTATTGGAAGCGACCAGGGCCCAGGCGCCCCTGAGCAATCTCAAAACCGCATCCCTCGCCTTTGATCATATTACTGACCGGCACCCGCACGTCTTCAAACAACAACTCCGCCTCACCGCCGGGCGAATGCAAGCTGTCGAAGGCGCGCAGGGTTCTGAACAGTTTCACGCCGGGAGTGTCGCGGGGCACCAGAATGGTCGAGTGCTGGCGATGCCGGTCGTTCTCGGGATTGGATTTGCCCATTACCAGCATGATTTTGCAGCGCGGCCCTACCGCGCCGGTGGTCCACCACTTGCGGCCGTTGAGCACGTACTCGTCACCATCCCGCCGGATTTCGAGCTCCATATTGGTCGCATCCGACGACGCCACCTGCGGCTCGGTCATCGCGTAGGCGCTGCGGATCTTGCCCGCCAGCAACGGCTTGAGCCACTGCTCTTGCTGCTCTGGCGTACCGTACTTGGCGAGCACTTCCATGTTGCCGCGATCCGGGGCGTTGCAATTGAATACGCTCTGGGCCCACATGACCTTGGACATGGTCTCAAAGAGCGGCGCAATCTCGACATTGGTCAGGCCCGGACTCCAGGGCGCATACTCTTCGGGCAGGAACAGATTCCACAACCCTTCGGCCTTGGCCTTGTCGCGAATGGGGTCATACCAGGCGGGCACCTCCCAGAGGTGCCCCGGGTCATGACACCACTCATGCCACTCACGCTCGCGCGGATAAATATGTTCGTCCATGAAGTTCTGTAGCTGCACATTCAATGCCCGAACCTGATCACTGATTTCAAAACCCATATGGTGTTCCTATTGCTACTTATGTCGACGGAGGTACTTCTAGTGCACACCCACCATTTTGGTGTCCGCGCGAAAAGGCAGTCCCTGCTCCTGCCCCGCCAAAAGAGGTAAATCACTATCCCGCCACAGGGGCTCCCAACAGCCGGTGCTTTTCAGTAGCGCTTCTGCGTCAGTCTTGGCATCGGCTGGCAGCGCCTCAAAATGGCCCCGGAGTTGCTGCAGACACCAAACCCTGTATCGCGAATAGCGGGCACCCTCGTAGCGGATGCCATCGATCTCGACGCTGAAACGTTTATTCCCCGATCGCACCGCTTCCACATTCACGGACAGGTAGGGCAGATAACCACGCCCCATGTGCTCCAGAAGTGCCGTGATACCGGACGGGATGCCGGTCCGCCATTCGCCCTGAGCAGTATCGAGCCGGGTATTCCATAACCGCGTCACCCACTGCAATACCGCTGGCGCCTGCTGCCTGAGCAACTCGAGCGGCACGGGGTCCAGCGCAAAATGCCGGAAGAACGGCCCGGCGAAACCCACGTCAGCGAGAGACGGTCGCGCTCCCAGCAAAAAAGGATGTTGGCTGAGCGTGGCCTCGAGCTTTTGCCAGAGCGCGGCGACATCGGCTTCGACGGCTCCAAAGTTGGCGCGAGTGATGCCATCCCCGGTGGTGTAGCCGCCGCGCTGTCGGTGCTGGAGCAGGCGCCGCTTTACCCAGACCGGGAGCGGATGGTGAACCATGAGTTCTGTCGCCAGGTGATAGGACGCGAAGCGCGCGCCCTCGGCGTAGTGCCAGCGGTAGTGCATGGCGGGTCGCCACCACCACTCATCTGCCCAATCCTCCAGCAGGTGACACAGAAACTGCTGCAGAGGATCGGGCGGCAGTATCGGGTGCTCTGGATAGCGCGCCTCAAACCACTCGATCATCTTGGTGGAATCGGTCATGTATCGGCCGTCAGGCAAGATGATAGCCGGCATCTGCATCACCCCGATCTCCCGCTCCAACACCTTGCGCACGGCCGGAAACTGCATACTCTCTAGCCGATAGGGGATCTGCTTGAGACGGAGGTAGTTCTCCATCTTCCCGGTGAAGTAGGAAATATTGGAGCCCAGCAAAGTAAGCGGTGTGGTGATCTGATCAGACATTACGGGCTGGCATAGTCCTGCAAGTGACCCAGCGACTCATAAAATCCGGTCATGGTGCTCTGAATTACCTCTGCTACGGGCTGTACCGCATCGATGCGGCCCACTACTTGACCAGACAGCGGAATCGCCGCCTCCATGTCGCCCCCAAAATACAGCTCTTGCACGCCGGCCAGCTGCTCGCGAAAGTCGAAGGCCCCGAGTGGCTCGAGCGCGGCGGTGCGATCGGTGCGTAATGCCCGCAATGCGGGACGGGATTGCTGATTTAAAAATACCGTATCGGTTTCCTTTGCCTCGACCACGGCCTGCTTCCAATTCTGATGCACCGGGGACTCAGAGCTACTCAACATACGTGTGCCCATCTGCACACCCTCGGCACCCATCGCAAAGGCGGCGGCCATCGAGGGGCCGTCGCAAATACCGCCCGCAGCAATAATCGGAATGTCAGTGCGCGAGCGAATGAGCGGCAGGAGCACCATCAGCGAGACCGGACTCGGATTTTTGAAACCACCGCCCTCACCGCCCTCCACAATCAGGCCATCCACACCGCAGTCGATCGCCTTAAGCGCCATACCGAGCGTGGGCACGACATGGAACACCTTGATGCCCGCCTGCTGGAACATCTCGGTGCATACCGCAGGGCTGCCTGAGGATGTCGTGACAAAAGGCAGGTTTTGTTCGATCACGAAGTCGATGAAGTTACTGCCCTTCACAAAGGCGAGCGCGACATTCATGCCGAAAGGCTTGTCAGTGAGCTGGCGCGTTTTCTCGACCTCATCGCGGATTGCATCGAGCTCGCCAGAGCCGGTTTCGATAATGCCCAGGCCGCCGGCGTTGCAGACTGCCGAAGCGAGTTGGGCTCTAGCGATCCAGCTCATCGGTGCCTGAATAATGGGGTAGTCGGTCCCCGTGATCTCAGTGACTCGATTTTTAATTGGTGCGGCGCTCATTTCATCCCCTCCAACATTGGCTCAATCCCGGTACCGCTAATTAACGCATCAACGCGCGCCTGATCAGCCACCGACAGCCCCGCATATTGGTCCCGAGTCCACTGCAGGCACTTAGCTTGATAGGGGAAAGTCCGCTGGTGCCACCGCGCGCCATCGATCTCGCATTCCCAGGTTTTCTCCTGCGCCATCACGGCCTGCGCGTTCGCAAGTTGCGCTGGCGTATAGACTCGCCCGATTTCCTCCAATAAGGCCCTGAGGGTCGCAGGCTGATCCTCGATAGCAATCCAATCTGAGTCCTCGGGCATCAGGCCGCTGCCATCCGGCATGCGATCGACCCAGCCGACCGTGCGCGGCGCGACGGCGTGGGCAATCTCCCGGGGAGTGGGATCAAAGCCCACCAGCTGACTTAGCTGGCCGAACAGGCCGAAGTCGCCGGCACCCGGGCGACGGCCTAGCATGAACGGCTGGTTGGCGAGATGTGCCTCCATCGCTGCAAGGAACCGCCGGTAACTGGCGTCAATAATCGGCGCCGTTTCCTCGCTGGAACCCACCACCCAGAGTCTCTCGATCTGTCGCTGGGAAATGTAGTCCTTGAACTGCTGAAACTGCTCCTGGGGCATAGAGACATCCATG
>Ga0160423_10001795_pt1 | contig 17947 bp, 22 predicted proteins | sample CRUFie14St8metaG_FD_108191 | JGI IMG/M metagenome (GOLD analysis project Ga0160423, IMG submission 108191) | Marine microbial communities from the Costa Rica Dome - CRUD Field 142mm St8 metaG | ecosystem: Environmental > Aquatic > Marine > Oceanic > Photic zone | place: Costa Rica: the Eastern... | reverse complement strand
TGATCCTTTATTAGACTCAATAAGGACAAATGGTCTCGGTGCCACCGGTAGAACTAACTGGGAAGATTCTAAGCCGGGAGTTGTTTATCTAGCATTAGATCCAAGTGTCGCCGAATCTTATGCCGAGACATCAGAGAGGGTTCCAGAAGAATGGCTTGGTCAAATTACTGTATTAAAGATAAAGGTTTCCGATCTGGATCCGGACAAGTTATTTTCTGATGAAAATGTTATTGACGACCATGGTACTCTAGAATACCATGGAATCATCCCACCAGAGAACATAGGAAAGTAGTTGAGCAGTTTTCATTTAGCTGGCATCATTCCCGTAGCGGGACAGCCCCTTGATTTCAAAATGGATTGGCATGATTCACTAATGCCTATCGCACCAGACTACCTCGCAGTTGAGAGAGCAGTCTTTGAGTGTGCTTGGGCAGGATGTGAAACAATCTGGATTGTTGCCAACGATGACATGACACCGCTTATCCGACACAGATTAGGAGAGTGGGTGCAAGATCCTGTTTGGGTTGGCCGACGACTAGACCCATATCCATCCCAGACAAGAAAGCAAATACCTATCTACTATGTTCCAGTTCGGGCCAAAGATATAGGCAAGCGAGATTGTTTAGCGTGGAGCGTGCTACACGGTGCAGTTACTGCATTCGAGGTAAGTGCTAGATTGAGTAAGTGGGTGATACCAAAAAAGAATTATGTGGCTTTTCCGTATGGAGTGTATGATCCAGAGATCTTACGAGAGCACAGAAAAGTTATATCAAGCGAGGCTCCTTTTATGTTGAGTCACGAAGAAAAGACAATTCAAGATGGGGAATATTTAGGTTTCACTTTCGACAAGGATGATTTCATCAACGCGCGCCGAATCATTAGAGAAGGCACAGGAAAATATAATTCAGATAGATTAGAAGATGGTATATTTCCTAGGGAGAAACTACCAAAAGAAGAAAGATGGTCTGCACGTTATTTTTCCCTTGACAAAGTTTTTAAACCTGTTATAATATATAAAGAAAACAAAGTTGAAGTACCATGGTATCACAACATAGATTCATGGAACGGTTATTGCAATTATTTAGGATCTGTAAACAGGAAACTGGTCGAAAGGCCACATCCCATATTCATGAAATATCACGAATGGAACGAAATAGGAGTTGATGATGAGGAATAAAACCAAAAAACAATTGATTGATGAGGTCGCTGCGCTGACCGAAAGAGCAACAGATAACGTTAGGGCTTTACAAGTTGCTAATCATCAGAATCGAAAAATGAAGCAAGCAGCAGGAAAACTAAGGTATGATTTAAGTAATCTTAAGTTATCTCCAGAAGATAAAGTTTCTGTAATTGCATTAGTAGACACTTTTATTGACTCACTCTAAAGCTTATAAGGCATACTCTCAATGACAAAAGTAGAAAAAATCCCATTTGTGGGCCTCCATGCTCACTCTGTTGCTGGTTCAATTTTCGATGCTCTTGGTTACCCCCAAGAGCATATGGACTACGCTTACGAAAACGGCATGGATGCCCTAGCCCTAACTGACCATGGTAACATGAATGGTCTCCCGCACCAAGTTCTGCACGCCAAGAAGATGCGAGAAGAAGGAAAGGACTTCAAGCCTATCTTTGGAATTGAAGCTTACTTCTTGCCTTCTATCGAAGACTGGAAGAAAGACTATGAGGCGGCAAAAGAAGATAAGAAAAGAAACAAGACGCTTAGTAAAGATGTTACGGCAACAACCGTAGAGGACGAAGAAGCTTCTAAGAAGCAAGTTCGAAATATTCTTAACCGCCGCCGCCATTTAATTTTATTGGCTCAAAACCAAGAAGGTTTGAACAATCTCTTCTCTCTGATTTCAGAATCTTTTGAGCCGGGTAATTATTATCGTTTTCCTCGCGTAGATTACTCAAGCCTAAAAAAGTATTCTAAGGGAGTCATAGCGGCCTCCGCATGTCTCGGTGGTGTATATGCTGGTAATTACTGGGAAAACCGCGAGCAAGGGCCAGAGGCAGTCTTAGAAGCGATGCGTGAAACGACGCGAAACATGATCGATGTTTTCGGAGACCGCTGGTATGGAGAGCTTCAATGGAACAATGTACCAGAACAGCACGAGCTGAATAAGTATATTATCCAAATGCATGAAGAATTTGGTATTCAATTGATTTCCACATCGGATTCTCATTATCCTAACCCTACAGCATGGAAAGATCGAGAGCTTTATAAACGATTGGGATGGCTCGGAAAGTCACGACCAGATTATATGTCCTCTGAACTGCCAGAAGATGTAGAGGAAATTGGCTATGAACTTTATCCTCGAAACGGAAATCAGATGTGGGATGCTTACAAAAAGTATTCTGCCGAATGTGGTGTGGATTATGATGACGCTTTAGTTCGTCGCTCAATTGTAGAGACTTATCATATTGCTCACGATCGTATCGAAGATTTTCTTCCAGACAATGAAGTAAGGTTGCCAGACTTTGTTATTCCAGCTGGAGAAACAGCAGACAGTGCTCTTAGTAAATTTTGCATTGAAGGCCTTCGAACAAAAGGTTTGCACACTAATCAGGAATATGTTGACCGCCTAGAGATGGAATTGAATGTAATTTCTGACCGAGGCTTCTCAAAATACTTTTTGACTATGAATGAGATTAGCAGGAAAGCTAATGATGTGATGTTGACCGGTCCCGGACGAGGCTCTGCAGCCGGCTCATTGGTAGCATATGCACTGGATATTACGCAGGTAGATCCTCTAAAGTATGGCCTTCAGTTCTCTCGTTTCCTGCGTGCTGATGCGACAGACTATCCTGATATCGATTACGATGTGGCAGATTCAATGCAGCTTAAGGAGATGTTAATTGAAGAGTGGGGTGAAGATAAAGTCGCTCCAATTTCAAACTGGAATACTTTGCAGCTTAAGAGTTTGATTAAGGATATCTCTAAGTTCAAGGGTATCGACTTCAAAGAAGTAAACAATGTAACTTCTGTAATGATGATCGAGGCAACAGGTCCAGCTAAGAAGAAGCATGGTATTAAAACCGGTGTTTATACTCCAACCTTTGAAGAAGTTATGGAATTTAGCGAATCTCTTCGAGCATTCCTTTCCAAACACCCAGATGTAAAGACTCACGTTGAGGCGCTATATGGACAGGTCCGATCTTGCTCTCGGCATGCTGGTGGCGTGGTGGTAGGCGAAGACTTGAACCAGAGGATGCCTTTGATCAACTCTGGCGGCGTTCGCCAAACTCCATGGTCTGAAGGTCAGAACGTTCGCCATCTGGAGCCTATGGGATTTATTAAGTTCGATGTCTTGGGTTTGTCTACCTTAAAGATGATTGAAGGTGCGATTCGACATATTCTTATTCGCCACTATAACATTCAAGAACCTAATTTCGAAGATATCCAAAACTATTATAATAAATACTTGCATCCGGATGTAATTGATTTTTCGGATCAAGAAGTGTACAAGAATATTTTTCACGATGGTAAGTGGGCCGGGGTGTTCCAATTTACAGAACAAGGTGCTCAAAGATTTTGTCAGCAGGTTAAGCCGACTAATCTTATTGACCTAGCTGCGATTACTTCTATTTATCGCCCCGGCCCGCTTGGGGCAGATGTTCACTTAGACTATGTAGAGGCTCGTGAAAACCCCCAGAGGCTTAAGTTTATTAACGAGTCTCATCGACAAGTAACAGAAGAAACTTCAGGATTTCTTATCTTCCAAGAGCAAATTGCTATGCTTGCTCATGAGCTAGGCAAAGACATCTCTCTCGACGAGGGCAACATGCTGCGCAAAGTCTTGACGAAGAAGGGTACCGGCAAGGAGGCAAAAGTTAAGAATAAACTCCGCGCCAAATTTTTACAGGGCTGTGTTGACAAAGGCCTCAAGAAAACAACAGGCGAGCGTTTGTGGGATACGTTTGAATACTTCTCCGGCTACGGCTTCAATAAATCTCATGCAGTTTCTTATTGTATCTTGTCCTATCAGTGTGCATGGCTCTTGAACTACTATCAGGTAGAGTGGCTCGCAGCTTTTCTCGATAAGGAACCCGAATCTCGAAAAGAAAAGGCTATCAATGTAGCCAAATCTTTCGGGCTTCAGATTCGCGCCCTAGATGTCAATTCCTCTGGTCGCGTTTGGGAAATCTCCGAAGATGGCACACAGTTGATTCAGCCACTTTCATCGATCAAAGGCCTTGGTGATGCTGCCATTGATCAGATCGTTGCCAATCGCCCGTTTGCAAAGGTCGAAGATTTCTTGTTCAGTGAAGACATTGTGTATTCGAAATTGAACAAGAAGGCTCTAGATGTGTTGTGTCGCAGTGGTGCCATGAATTCTCTCATCGATAGCCGGTTTTCCGGAGGAAAGCATTTTTGGTCTGCTATCTGCGTAGATCGCCCGCGTAAACTCAAGAACTTAGAAGAGAACATTCAGCTTTACAAGCCCGAAGGTGACTTCTCCGATGAAGAAAAGATCGGGTACCTAGTGGAGCTTACCGGTGTGTTTCCTTTCAACCGGGTTATGAAGCCAGAAATCTATGAGCAGCTAACTACAAATCACATTCCTGCGATCGCCAATTACGATCCGGCCTTGGAAGTAGTATGGTTCATTCCACGTAAGGTAATCCCGAAGAAAACCAAAAACGGCAAGCCTTATTGGATCCTTGAAGTGATCGATGATACAAACTCCTTAACAAAGATTCGTTGTTGGGGAATCCAAGAGTATGATAAAGTTTGCGTCAATCGACCTTACATGGCCAAGTTAGACCATAATGAAAAGTGGGGCTTTTCTACCAGAAGCCTAAGAAGAAATTTTAGATTATTAGCTTGACATAGTTCCACTAGTGGGCTATAATATAAATATACTAGGAGGTTGTATGAAATTTACAAACGTAATTACTAAGATTGATTTTTCTGATGAAGATTTGCGCAACGCACTCGCTGACTATGTGGACTTCTACCATCATAAACCAGAATTGGCTGATAGTATCCGCCGCAATCGCTTTCAAAGATGCGAGTCGTCTACAAGCAAGTTCAGCATCAAAGTCAAGACAGGAGTGAAGTAATTATGCTACAAGTTGATGTAATCGTCGGTGTCCAGCATGGCGATGAAGGTAAAGGTAAGGTTACTCATAGCCTGTTGGAAGATGGGGATTATACCCATTGTATCCGATATAATGGCGGGTGTAACGCTGGACACACCATTTATCATGAAGGGCAAAAATTTGTAACGCACCACATTCCAGCCGGAGTTTTCTTTGGTACTAAAAGTGTCATTGGTTCAGGGTGCGTGGTAGATGTAGATAAATTTCTTAGCGAAATTGAAATGCTAAAAAAAGGCGGTATTGATGTTGAAGGTAAAGTGTTTGTTGCTAAAAACGCTCACATTATTAAAGAAAAGCACCTATGGTCAGATTCTGGAGAAACTGCTATTGGCACCACCAGAACCGGCAATGGTCCGTGTTACAGTTCAAAATACTCACGAAGTGGACTACGCGCCCAAGACGATGAGCGGCTTCAACCCTACCTAATTGATCTATACGAGGAGTTCTATTATAGAAATCCGGACGCTATTGTATTATGCGAAGGAGCACAGGGCTTTGGTCTCGACATTGATTGGGGTGACTATCCTTATGTTACCAGTAGTCACTGCACTGCAGCAGGGGCTTTACTGAACGGCTTCCCGCCCCAGTCTCTTCGAAAAGTCTACGGTGTAGCAAAGGCTTACGAAACATACGTAGGGGCCAAGAAATTCCAGCCCCCCGGAAGGACTTTTGAAGCCGTCCAAGTTGTCGGCAATGAGTTTGGCGCAACAACAGGCCGCCCCCGGCAATGCAATTGGATTAACCTTTATGAACTTCAGCGAGCCGTATATATGAACGGGGTAACTGATTTAATTGTAAATAAGGTAGATATCCTAGAACAAGTAGATCAATGGAATGCCTACGTGGGACAATCGCCAGAAGGGTCAAGCATGACATTTCAGAACAAAGAGCAGTTCTGTGACTACATTCAGCACTATTTTAAGGACATCAATGTAGTCTTTTCAGATAATCCCGAGAGGATTTAATGCGTCCGAAGTATCCCGTCTTAGACTTGCATGGGCACAGGCACCATGATGCAGACTACTTAATTGAAAAGTTTATTTCAGATCACTTTGATGACTTGCCAGTCAAGATAATCACGGGATACTCGGACTTCTTTATAGGAAAAACAAAAGAGGTAGTATCAAAGTATAAACTCTTTTGTTATCCTGAAAGTTCTACGAACGAAGGCTGTTACTTGGTAATTGAAAGTCCATGGTTTGGTAAAAAAAGGCCTTGACAGGGGTGGCTTATTATGTTATATTTAGATAGTACGGACAATTACGGAGGTGTCGTTTGAAACCATTATTTAGATGGGCCGGTGGTAAAACTAAGTTATTAAAAGATTATCACAATGCTGGTGTTTTTCCAAAGAATTTTAAGAAGTACCACGAGCCATTCTTGGGCGGAGGTGCTGTTTTCATTGACATGTATAAGATGAACCCAGATGCAGAATTCTATCTTAACGATATCAATCAAGATATTATGGATATATATCGAGCGATTAAACGAGACGTAAACTCCTTTTGCGATCACGTTGATAGGCTTCAAAAAAAGTATCTGTCCCATCCCGCTCCGATCATAAACGCAAAAAGTGATCCAGAAGAAAGAAAGAAGGAGCGAGCCAGATTAGATCAAATTTACAAACAGCACCAACTCCCTAAGTTTCATATCCATAAGTATAGGAAATACAATTGGAGCGCCATCTACATGGCCGAGCCATCCCGCCGCCATTTTTATTTTCTAATTAGAGACTTGTATGCATGGTGTTCGGAATCTCTCGATGAGACTGAACGATCAGCTTATCTATACTTTTTAATGAAAACTAGCTTCAATGGAATATGGCAAGCCAACCGAAATACTAATGGCAAGTTCGGAACACCTTCTGGTTTGTTGGATGAAAAAGGCTCGATATATGATAAAGATAATGTGAAACAGTGGCACAAGGCTCTTCAGAAATGCCAATTGCGTTCTTGGGACTATCGAAAGGAGATAGCAGACATTGGGGCTGGGTCTTTTGTATTCTTGGATCCGCCATATCGAGATTCTTTCGCGGATTATGACACTCCAGCCCATGATATATTTCAAGAAGAGGTTGTAGAATTCTTTGAAAAAGCAAAGAGCAAAGGCGCATATACTGTGCTTTGCAACCGAGAATCACCAGATGGATTTTTTAAATCGCGTCAGCGGGACAATGAAATGAAAATGTTCCCAGTGGCATATACAGTAGGCCGAAGAAAAAAGAGTTCTTCTAGGACTTATAGTATCTTGCCCCACACACAATACAGCCTAGATGGAACAGAGGAAATTATTTTTCAATTTGATGCACCGAATAAAGAAGTTACAAAGTACACAGCTGTCCATGCCACAGAAATATTAATGATTGGGCTTGACAGCAAGAATAAATCATGCTATATTAATAATATAAACAAACAGGAGTAATAACTAATGATGAGTAGTGGTTTTGAAATTTTTGAAAATGTAGTCGAGATGCATGCTGAAGATATTGATTCGGAAGCTACCACCAAGGAGCAGAAGATGGTCGAGTATGTTCGCAGCTTGGCAACAATTGAAGATGCAATGGAACCGTACAAGGAGCAGAAGCGTGAGCTAAAGCAAGAGTACAAGGAGCAAGGCTGGCTTACTGGAGATGAGATCTCCATGACGGTCAAGGCTTATCGAATGATGAAGTCTGAAAACTTTGACTTCGATGAATTCACTAAGATTTATGAGTCTATTGCTAAATTGACAGGGAGGGCATAATGATTCTAGAATACTATCGAACTCGTGCAGACGCAGTGCCTCCAACGCGAGCGAATCCTTCAGACGCCGGCCTCGATGTTCACTTCAATCCAGAAGAGGGTGATCTTGCAGGTGTTTATCTTGAACCCGGTGAGAGCAAACTTTTTCCAACTGGGTTGAAATTTGGGGTGCCTCACGGATATATGCTGGAAGTCAAGAACCGCAGTGGCAATGCTTCTAAGCGAAGTTTACTTGTTGGTGCATGTGTTGTCGATTCTGGATACGATGGCGAAGTGTTTGTAAACTTGCATAATGTAGGCACCCAAACACAGTTCATTCAGCGAGGCATGAAGATCGCTCAAATTGTAATGGTCCCAGTTGTTCACTTCCGCGCACTTGAGACATCAAAAGATAATCTTTATGGCTGGTATCCAATTACCATGAGTAATCGCGGAGAAGGAGCACTTGGTTCGACTGATGTGCTTCCGGGGTCTACAAAGTTGATCGACCCGTTTGATATGCCCAAAGCCCATCGAGCTTGGGAATTAGGAGATGCACAAGAATGAAAATAAGAAAGTGTTTATCGTATGACGATGTACTGTTAGTACCCCAGTATTCGGACATTAAATCTCGAAAAGAGGTAACTATAGGGAACTCGCTAGGTCACAATCTTTATTTTGATCTACCGGTCATTTCGTCACCGATGGACACTATTACTGAAGCCTCTATGTCTAACGCTATGTCTATGGCAGGTGGCTTTGGTATCATTCATCGATACAATACTATCGAAGCACAATGTAAGATAATTGAAGAGCTTCCGGTCGAGACTTTCAAAGCAGCCGCTGTAGGTGTTACTGGCGATTTCTTTGAAAGATCTCAAGCCTTGGTCGAGTCTGGTGTTCGCCTCTTATGCCTAGATGTAGCTCATGGTCATCATATTATGATGAAGCATGCACTTGAGAAAATCAAGAAAGATTTGAATGTGCATGTTATGGCTGGCAACGTAGCTACGCGAGAAGGGTTTGAAGATCTCTGTGATTGGGGCGCTGACTCTGTACGATGTAACATCGGTGGCGGATCTATTTGTTCCACACGAGTCCAGACTGGCCATGGCATTCCGGGCCTTCAAACTATCTTTGATTGTTCTATGTCAAACCATACACGCAATGTCAAGATCATTGCCGATGGTGGGCTTAAGAATAGCGGAGACATTGTTAAGGCCCTTGCTGCTGGTGCAGATTTCGTCATGGTCGGGTCGTTACTATCTGGAACAATTGAAACGCCGGGTGAGGTATACCACGGCACAGACGGTAGTCGATATAAAACATATCGGGGCATGGCCAGTAAAGACGCGCAGAAGAATTGGAGAAACAAAACTAGTTCAATCGAGGGCGTATCTACAGTAGTTTCATTCAAAGGCCCAGTTAGTGAAGTGCTTTCTGAATTGGCTGTAGGCATTCGCAGTGGGCTGTCTTATAGCGGAGCACGAACTATTTCTGAACTTCAGAGCAAGGCAGAGTTCGTCAGTCAGACCCCGGCTGGTCAAGTCGAAAGTTCTGCACACATTCTTGGTAAGTAATACAATGGATGATTATGGAAAATTAGAAAAGCGTATATCTTTCATGGATACTGATAAGAGAAATGCAGATCTCTTGATTCGGCTCAAGCATGACGGCTTGACGAAAACAAAGTTCTTCCGAGCGATTTTGGGAGCCTACTTAGAACAGGATCCAGCTATTGTTGATTTTGTTGAGAGACTAAAGGAAACTACTAAGTCTCAAAGCAAAAATAAATCAAATATTGTCAAAGGATTACAAGCCAAAGGCGAAGAAAATAAAAAGAAATTTGGATTAGAATCAGAGGATATAGAAAGTATTTTCGATATGCTTGAAAAACAACACCCAGATTTATAAACTTTGGCTTTTTTGAAAAAACAGAACTATTTATTAAGTGAAAACTACCATTTATATAATGGTGCAGGAGATAAAACTATGAGCAAAAAGCTTTTAAATGAGTCCACTATTCGACGTTTCGCAGGTCTGGCGGGCATCAAGCCGACCATCGTGTCTAACTTTATTCAGGAATCTGAATACTTGAACAACGAGGTTGTGGCAGAAGAAGATGAATTAGATGTTGATGCCGAAGAAGATATGAGCGATGAGCTTGAAGACATCGCTGACGACAGCGCCGACGCTGAAGGGGATATGGAAGATGCCATTGAAGATGCAGCAGATGCCGAAGAAGAAATGGCAGATGCAGCATTAGACGCTGAAGAAGAAGCCGAAATGGAATCCGAAGATACAGCGGAAGCTATTGTTCAAGGAATCGTTGACAGCCTTCAGCAGCTTGCAGCATTGGCTGGAGTTGATATGGATGTTGAGACTCCCGAAGATGAAGATATTGTTGACATGTCTGTGATGGATGATGACGGCGAAATCGATATGACCATGAGTGCTGAAGAAACCTTGGAAGAAATCCTTGACGGAATTCTTGGAGAGGAAGAAGAATTGGAAGAAGAACAAAAATATGGTGGAAACAAAGGAAACATTCCTAAAGCAGACCGAACAAAAAAAGGTCATCACGGCAAGGGGATGAAGCGAGGAGAGACTGCCAGAGAGGAAGGCGAAGAAGACTATGCATCAAATCGCGACGACAAGAATATGTATGAGTCTCGCGAAGATCTTGTGCAAGAAGTCCTCAAGAGAGTCAAGGCTCGCTTAACACAACTTTCTCAAGCTCAAGAATAATATTCCTAAACAAAACTAATGCCTCGAAAAACTTGCGTTATCGAGGCATTTGTGCATCCAAGAGAGGCTATTTTGTCAGCTATAATTTTCCTATGTGGTATGGTATGCGGGGTTGTATTCCACCGTGCCTTTGCAGTAATTAAAGGAGCAACCTTAGATATCCAGATGTTCCGAATTGCAGAGCTATATTGCTTGAGAATGTTAACTTTATGCCTAGAAGATGGCATGTTTATTAAAGAAGCTAAGTATAGGGCAATGAGATCTGATCCGTCAATGGGTGAAAATCAGGCGAAGATTGCTAAGAACGAAGATAGTTATCTTCTTAGCGAGTGGAAAGAAGATGCAATTAAAAAGATGATTGCAATCTATCCACCACATTATCAGCGTATCATAAAATATAGTGATTGGCGCGGCGCAATGGGGTGGCTTAATCTAAACATGAATAAAATACTTGACAAAGATTTATAAATAGATTATAATTAAATATAGTTCGGAGATAAACTATGAAAGCAGTAGCTTGGAAGATGGGAAAGTCAAAAGATAAAATAATCTATGTTGTTCAAGTAGATAATGTCAAAGGCATTAGAAACGAAAATAAGCTTCTAAAAGAACTTAAAGAATGGCAGCACTATGGAGAAGGTTACGATGTAAAGCAAAAATGTAAGACGCTCATGTTTAAACACCAGTTTGAAACGGAAGATGAATGGAAGTCATGGGCGCGCTCATTCCCTTATGAACTTGTTGAAGTAGGTAAAAGCGGAAAAGAAAAGCCGTACAAATTAGGACTAGCTTATCAAAACTCTCGATATCGGAGGACTGGAAATGAAAAATGAAGAAACAGAACAAGGCGTAGAGGAGCAGGAAAAAGAACTTGCCCCACCACCATTATCGCCAGAACCTAGAGCACTTGGCATCTTTCAAGACATTGATGAGAAGAAAGCTGAAGAAGTTATCTACGCTTTGAAGTTGTATTCGCTAGATAGCAAGGATCCTATAGAGTTTTATGTTTCTACTAACGGCGGATCCGCCACGGACATGTTTGCCATTTATGATTTTGTGAGAGAGATCAAAAAAGAAATTGAAATCTCTACATACGGCTTAGGTAAGGTAATGTCGGCTGGCGTATTACTTCTAGCTTCTGGCACCAAAGGTTCGCGTCGAATTGGGAAATATTGTAGAGTGATGATTCACTCTGTAATTGGTGGAAACTCTGGCGCTTTGCACGATTTAAAGAACGAAATGAAGGAAATTCAACATGTTCAAGATATTTATATTGATGCGCTATGTTCAGAAACTAAGTTCACTAAAAAGAAATTGAAGGATCTATTTTCAAAAAATGTGAACATCTACCTATCAGCAGAAGAGGCGGTGGAATATGGTATCGCAGATATTATAGTTTAAGGAGAAACAAATGTCAATAATCAAAGGATTACACGCAAACCTAATAGCCCAAAGGTTAAAGAAGGTTATGAAAAAGAAAGGTTATTCTTTCTTTGAGTCGGGTATCTTTAATGTAAATATTGTTGGCATTAGAGCTACTGAAAAAAAGACTAACGTCTTTGACGATACGATGCTTCTTGTGTATAAGAATAAGAAAAAGGAGTGGGAAGTAATTTCTTCCGTTATTACAACCGACCCCGGAGAAAAGTATTTGGTGGACCCTATCAATGACAAGGGCACAGCCATCTTGGTACCTAACCAGTACAAAGGCATATACAAGGTAGACATTCATGCAAGAAATAATACTCGCTTTGCACACGAGGCATTGTGCCAACGCGGAGGCAAGCTACAAGTTTGGCGCGATAATAATAAAGATAAGGTTTTGGATCACGACCCTGAATCAATTGACGAGGGCTGGTTCGGAGTTAATATTCATCGCTCAAAATCTAGTGGTGAAGCAGATTACGTAGGGTCATACTCGGCTGGATGTCAAGTTTTTAAGAACAGTACAGATTTCAAATTATTCTTAGATGTAATCAAGAGATCTAAGAAACTTTATGGAAACAGTTTTAGTTATACTCTATTGGAAGAACAGGATTTTGAGGACTAATTAGTAATATGAAAGACTTAGATACATTGATTGAGAATCAATTCAAAAAAAGATCAGAACAAAACAACTTCAGCGTAGAAGAACTTATTCAGTTGGTAGAAACTGTATATCACGATATGGCCCCGCTTTTACAGGAGGAGGCTTTGCCTTCCTCTGTATCGCCCACGTCAAGGACAATGAATGTGGAAATGTCATTCATCCCAGAGATCAACGTGAGTGAGTTAGGCTGGTCAGATGTTTCAACGACCGAATCCGGAGAAATCATCAAAGGCCCACAGCGAAGACTATTGGAAGATTACTTGAGTAATATTTCTGGAAACACTCTATCTGAAAAGATTGCCAGCTTAGAGGCTTTTTATGAAGATGGTGATCGAACTCTTCTGGACGGTGCAAAAGAACGCTCTGAAGTAATCAAAAAAGTTATGTCTTATTTGGTTTTCTACAAGACTCTGACTAAGGTTATTACAAACTTCAACGCATCCTCGGCTGGATTTAGTTTTGAATCGTTTCTAGCTACGTTGCTAGATGGAAAACAGATTCCTGCTTCTGGCGCGGGTACAATTGCTGACTTCACCACAGGAGATAACATTCCAATCAGTCTCAAGTTGTACGCTGAAAAATCTCTTCAAGTAGGTGGTAGCTATGTTGACTTGGTAAATGACTTAGTTGAACCTAAATTCAATCATCCCGGAATGAGATATGTTGTTTGTACTAAAGACTTACAAGGCAAAGGCTTGGATCAGAACGGGTCTATTAAGTTCTACCAGTTTGATATTGACATAAACAATGTTGCTAATATTATCGGTGTGAGTAGTGAAAAATCGGCAAAATGTATCAGGATCCCTCGTGCAATTGAAACGGCTGATGTTGATTATGATATCAATGCTACGCTGCCATCAGCTAGAAATATGCCAAGTGTCGAGGACATGTCAAGAATCTTTGAAGATAATGTCCGAGCAAACTTAAAAGCGGTAAACTCAACCATATCAGAGGAAGATCTTAGTACGATTTTGGATACGATTGGGTGGGGAAAAAACGAAATTATATTTCAAGCAGCAGATCCAGCTCGCTTTGGTGGCGTATCTCAAGGCGTTGTGTTTGGAATCTCTAAGACCGATAGGTCAAAGTTAAGCGCACTTCTTATGCCCGATAAGCAAACTGTAGCTGATATGAAGGCTGCTACTGGAATTCCTAATAAAAGCACGATCGTGACTGTGTTCACAAAAGCTAATGACGATCTTGTTGCACAGTTCACAAGATCAAAACTTACGGGCGAAAGAGGGAAAATCTTAGCAGCCATGGCTAAATCTGGAGAATTCCTATCTCCCGAAGATTCGGTCAGCTTATACAATACGTTGTCTGAAGATATGAAAAGGGTTGCTCTCAAAAACTCTCTGGGGTACCTAGAAACTTACCAGTGGCACTTGAATCGAACACAGGCTACAAACACTTCCGCACCGCTGAACGCAGAATATCAAGGTGAAATTCGAGTAGGTACAGAAGCTGTAATGAAATTGCTCAATGATGTTAGGGATTTGCTTAACCAACAGGTATTCCAGATTTTCAGTTCTTTGAAGTCTTTATCTGACAATCTTAACTCTTACTTTGCTGGCGGTCTTGCTGACGATAGACGAGCAGCGGGCGCAATTGATGACGCGCAACAGATCGAAGCAAATACTATAGAAATAAAAGATCAAAAATAATCCTTGACATTTGTGCAAAAGGTGTTTATAATTAATAATAGTCAAACTTAAAGAGGTGTGATTTGACAAAGCATTATGGTTCAGGCTCGGATATGAGTCAAAAGATTTTAGCCGGAGTTAATACTTTGGCAGATAACGTTGCTTCAACTTTAGGTCCTAGAGGTCGAAACGTTATTTTGCAGGAAAAAAACAAGCGACCTATCATTACAAAAGACGGCGTAACAGTCGCAGACTTTGTAGACCTTGAGGATCCAATTGAGAATGCAGGGGCGCAGATTATTAAACAAGCCGCCGCCCAAACTAACTTGGATGCCGGTGACGGCACAACCACATCTACAGTGTTATCCAGAGCAATCTTGACAGAAGCTCAACGATATATTTCTTCTGGCGTTGCCCCAATTGACCTTCAGAGAGGCATTGAGAAGGCCGTAGACGCTGTTGTAGAAACTTTACAAACAATGGCTCAACCTGTTATGTCCGAAGCCGACATCGCCCACGTAGCATCAATTTCTGCGAATAATGATTGGCACATTGGATCTCTAATTGGAAAGGCCGTCGCCGCTGCTGGAAAAGATGGTGCGATTACCGTCGAAGAGGCCCGCAGCCAAAAGACTAGTCTCGACTTAGTTGAGGGCTTTCGACTTGATGCTGGGTATGCTGCCACTGCTTTCATCACTGATGAACGCCGACGAGCAGCAACTTATGATGATCCACTGTTGTTAGTGACAGATGAGAAGATCGAGCACGTTCAAGACATCATGGGGGTTCTCGAACTCGCTGCACGAGAGGCGCGCCCACTAGTTTTCGTGGCCACAGAAGTAGAAGGTCAGGCGTTAGCAGCTATGATTATGAACGCGATTAAAGGAACACTCAAGGTCGCTGCAATCAAGGCCCCTCGATACGGTGAAGAACGCAAGAATATTTTGCAAGACTTGGCTCTCTCTACGGGCGCAACTTTCATCAGTCGTGGTAATGGTAAGCGACTTAAAGACGTAAGACTTACTGACTTTGGTACAGCAAGCAGGATTGATATCACAAAGTATCAAACTACAATTGTTGGAGGTAGTGGCGATCAAGATAACATCGAAGATCAAATTGAATCTCTAAAAGAAGATCTTCAGCATGAAAGTAATCTTAATGAATGTGAAAAGATTCAAGATCGCATTGCTCGATTAGCAAGTGGGATTGCAATCATTCGTGTTGGTGCTGCTACTGAAATTGAGATGGTAGAGAAAAAGCATCGCATTGAAGATGCACTGGAAGCAGTTAAGTCGGCACAGCTTGAAGGCATTGTTCCCGGCGGAGGTACTGCGCTACTCGCCGCCACAAGAAATCTGGATGTAGCGGTCAGCAATGATGGTCAGCGTCTAGGTGTTGAAATCGTGCGTCAAGCCGTCCAAGCTCCACTTAGACAGATGGCAGTCAACGCCGGCGAGTCACCAGATATTATCTGCAACCTAGTACTTGAATCCGAAGCTGATATGGGCTACGATTTTGTATCTGGTGAGCTAGTTAATATGCTAGAAGCAGGGATTATCGATCCAGTAAAAGTTACTCGAACAGCACTTCAAAATGCCGCTTCTGTATCTGGAACGCTAATTACTACAAATTGTGCGGTGATAGAGAAATAGACACCTAGTTAGGGTGTTATGAAGACAATACTTCTTGAAAGCACTACTAACTGGGAGGATATATCAATGTCAGAAGAAGATGTGAAAATGACTGATATTGTGGAGATTGATGGTAAATTGGATCGTCTGGCTGATAGCATGGACTCACTCCGCCACTGTCAGCTTCGCATGACCGAGGACATTTCCAAAATCAAAGAAGCAGTTTATAACCCGGACCAAGGTCTGTACGCAAGGCTTAGAGCGATAGAACAATGGAAGGACCAAACATCAAAAATCGTTTGGATAATTACCACTAGTGTTATTGGTTTGGCAGTTGCAACTGCATGGCACACTTTTTTTAAATAGGCCCTTGACATAAACTATTTCTCGTGTTACAATATATTATAATGTGAGGTAAACATTGAAAGTAAACATTTCTTATGCAGTAGAGCTAGAAGATGTCCCAGCCGAAGTAGGCAAACTACTGGTAAATTTAGCTAGTTATATGGCTGTATTGCTAAACGATACTGAAGAACTTGGAGCAGCCAATCCAACTCAAACAGTAGATTCTATATCCGAGATAAGACAGGGCTTGGCGACCTTGGACTTGCGCCTAGCTGACTGCGCCAATATCTTGTCTGGATACATGGATGTGAAAACAAAGATCGCTTCAGGTCAAGACCCATCTGTGTCGCAACCTTTAGAAGTAGAATCCGATGAGTAATTTACTCGAAGGCGAGTACGTTCATGTCCCATCGGGCACCACAATGTATCAAATGGACACATCCGGCTCAGTGCTCTCTTTCAAGCATGTAAGTAAGCCTGTAGTCTTAATGTTCCTCGGACAATCAGAGCACTCTAGTTTCTGTAAAGTGTTCTATCGAGGAGATATTTATTTAATTGATCGTCATCACGTTTATAAATTAGGAGAACAAAGTGACTAGTAACATTAAGTTTGTAGAAATATATAATCGATCGGGAACTCCCACGTTCAAAGATTATGGCCTAAGAGAAATTTATATAAACCCAGACCATGTAGTTTGTTTGAGGGAAGATTTCCATGCGGCAAACTTATTGACAGAGGGGCACCTCCCCGAAAACTTAGATCCTCGGCAGCAATTCACCAACGTTAGCTTAAACAAGGGAACATATGGGCAAGACATTGTTGTAGTCGGCCCAGTAAGTGAGGTTCATCAGAGGCTTTATTCACAACGCGAATTGCTAAAAGGGTAAGTAAAATGGAACATATTGAATGTTGCTTTGAAGAGATAGACGAATGGTGCGGCCTCTTACGCGAAGAAGATTGTAAGACCAAATTAGGTAGGTACGACGGGGGTAACTTGAACGTACCGGGTTTGGGTTCTACATGTTGGGCTGTAGCTGCAAACATTATCCCAAACGAGCCTTTAAAAGACTTAATTGCATCAGGCCTATCTGAAGATGAGATTGTCGCAAGATGTTTTGCGTTTTTAAATAAGCGACCCTATCGCGCCCGCAAACCTAGATACGGAATGCTGTCTCCTCGATTCTTTATTGTGAACGAGGAAGCTGGAAAAATCAGTGTGTCTTTTACTACGACAGAAAGAAACAATAAATATTTCTGGGGTAGAGGTAGTAAGACTAGTGCAGGTCGAAAAGTAACTAAGCGTGGTAGGCCACGAAAGGCTATCTAATGAAGCGCCAAGAAAGATTGACACAAGACATACAGTGCATAGAATTCTATCTTATAGATGAATACGGAGTCACGATAGATTTCGATCCAGAAGGGATGAATGAATATTGGTTTGATCCCCTGTCGGATGATGACGAAGGGGTCATATCAATTGATAGTTCTATGGATATATTAGAGCAGTTATATGTAGTTTTGCATGAAGCGGGACACGTAATTCTTAGGAGATCTCAAGACTTCGATGAAAGATTCCCAGACTCTAATCGCGATACTGTGCATGGCCGCATTGAGATATTTCGAGAAGAAGTGCAAGCATGGAATGAGGCGAAGGCTTTAGTCGA
>Ga0160423_10001794_pt1 | contig 17949 bp, 15 predicted proteins | sample CRUFie14St8metaG_FD_108191 | JGI IMG/M metagenome (GOLD analysis project Ga0160423, IMG submission 108191) | Marine microbial communities from the Costa Rica Dome - CRUD Field 142mm St8 metaG | ecosystem: Environmental > Aquatic > Marine > Oceanic > Photic zone | place: Costa Rica: the Eastern... | reverse complement strand
CACTGCACGAAAGAAAAGGGAATGTCGACGCAGCAATGAAGTGTTTTGTAAATGCTTTAGAAATCGATTCCCAATACGTCAAAGCAGCCCGACGTTTAGCTAAAACTGCTGAGAGTAATAGTGACATTCCGAACCTTCTAAAAGCAAGGAGACTTCTTTTCAAGGAACCAGAAGGTACGGAAAAACTGGCATCATTGCTATTTCAATTAGCAGATGGTGAGTCGAACTTTTTAGACAATACTGGAGGACTGCCACCAACAATTCCTGAGGGGCCTGCCCTAGCAGCAGAGGCTATTGAATTATGTGAAGAAAATACAGAAATGATGGGAAGGGCACTCTCTGCTGCAGGGAAGCACACTGATGCAGTTAAAACTTGGAAAGCTATGATTCAAGACGATAAAAACAATCCAGATCTTTGGGTTGGTTTAGCAAGAGCATTGGAAGCGGCTGGAGATATAGATACCGCCCAAAGGTGCCATCAAAAAGCGCGCAATCTAGCCAATCCACAAAATAATGAACACAGCCAACAACAGGCTGTTGTTGGTAATAATCAAGAGAACTTGTATACCCAAACTGAATATGAAAGCTCTGAGAAGAATGTGCCGCAACCAGTGCCAACACCATTACCACCGAACACTGTAAATCAGCCAGTACCAACACCGTCGCCCCCTCCAATTGAGACAGGTGATGAGATGCCGTTGCTTGTTCCTCAACCAGTACCAACTCCCAGTCCCCCTCCTATTTCAACTAATATGAGTCAAGGAGCGCTTCCGGAACTTACTGAAAGACCAGAACCCGTCCCGCTCGCCCCGAAACCAAAACCAGAGGTGGATTTAGCAGCAGCCGCCCTCGAGGCAACATCGCGACTCGGGCAGGCTTTGGGTATTGAATCAAATTCGAACTCAATCGCTAATCAAGATATCGAGTGGTATAACAAAGGGATTGGACTAATTGAGGATAAAAAGTATAGAGAAGCCTTATCTTGCTTCGATAGGGCATTACCTTCCTTTGCAGACAATGACGAGATGATTATCCGAATTTTGAACGGCAGAGGAAACGCCCTATACTATCTTGAAGATTACCCTAAATGCGTTGAATCATATCACAAAGCAATGGTGATTAATCCCAAAGGTGTACAAGGAAAGACACTGTACAATATGGGCACAGCATACGCAGAAATGCAACGGTTCAGTGATGCTATCAAGTGCTTTGAACAGGCAATACCAAGAGGACTTGATAAAAATCAACAGAAACTAGCAAAGGAACAAATTCGTCGTTGCAATATTCTGCACAAAGAACAACAGAGAAAAATGAGTTGAGTTGATGAGTACAGAAACTGCTAATGCGATTGTAGCAAGGCTCATCGAAGGTGGGTTAGACGAAAAATTCGCTCGTATTTTGTTAGCTCTTGTTGGCCAACCTCCGCTCAAGGCTAGTGAAATTGGCAAACTAGTTTCTATCTCAAGAATGGATGCCTATAACAGCCTAAAAAAACTCAATCAAATGGGTTTAGTCCTTGCGACCCTAGATAAGCCAATGCGTTTTACAGGCTTGCCTGTCGCCGATGTGTTCAAGCAATTAATCAAAAAGGAAGAAGCCAATGTAAGGAGATTGAGACAGCACCTAGAAGAAATTAATGATGACTCTATAATCATAAATTCGAATTTGTACAGCCGGCCAAATGAAGCTTTATTCTCTGTAATTAAAGATAGACACAGTATCTACGGAACTATAGAGAACTTAGTCCAAGAATCCGAGGAAAGAGTTTGGATGATGCTCTCTAAATGGGGCATTTTACACCTAATGCGGTCCGGTATTATGAGCTCGATTTTGGATTCCTTGGATAGGGGTGTCGAATTTAGAATCCTCGCCGACGTGGATTCCAAGACTATACGGTTTTTTGATAAATTGGATAAAAGAATTGAAATCAGACACCTTAGAAATCAGGCACAAATAGGAGTTTATGTTGACGAAGAAGTTGGTATACAAATAGTGAATTCTGAATCTAATCCTACGGGGCGGGGTAAAGAAGATACGGCTTTGATGATAGAATCGAAAGATTACATGCTAGCACAAATCGAATTGCTGAAGGTGCAATGGAATGAGGGTGTTGATTTTAATTCGACCAAAGCTAGGATAGTTGATGGGATGATTACGGAACCTCTAAAATTGAATATTGGTGAAGGATCGTTTTACGAAAGGTTGCAGCGCATCATCGGAAATGACTCTGGAGCAGGCTTCACGAACTCTGTATTGCGGCGACCTGGTGAACCACTAACTTTGGGAATATCTGCTGCTTCCTTGCGAGAACTTGGAGTAGATATGAGTGACATATTACGGTCCGTAGGTCAAAGAATCGGACAGGAATTAGCGTTAGAATATAGAAACGAAGATAATGATGAGAAATTTTGGTACAGCCTTGCTCATAAATGGGAAAAATTGGGAATGGGAAAACTGGAAATAGATGCTATACCACCAAAAGTCGCAACTGTCTACGGGTCAAAGTCATCTGAAAGAGACCCACGATTGGGGTCTGTTTTGTGTCACATGGACGAGGGAGTGCTTGAAGGAATCTTGAATGAGCGTTATGGATTTCAAGCAATTGCCTCGGAGCAATTATGCACAGCAAGAGGGCAGGACCATTGCCTGTTTGAAATAACCATTAACAATACAAACCAACACACAGATTGATATGAGTCTCCCTCCTCGGTTATAGCATGGACTGTAATACATGTGACTCCGCTCCTGCTGTGGTTTTGAACAAACCAGAAATAGTTCAAGTCTCGCTTACAATCACTTCTAAGGCCAAAGAAATGTTGAACTCTGCATTTGATGGTGATGATTCTCATGCCCTGTTGGTTGGTGTTTTATCTGGTGGTTGCTCTGGTTACATGTACGATTTACAAATCGTTGAATCGACAGATCAAGACTGTCAAGAGTTAGTCATCGAAGGATTTAGAGTGTTAGTGCCCAATGCATCATCACATCTGCTAGACGGTATTGAAATCGATTATGTTGACCGCCTAATGGGTGGTGGATTCAAAATAAACAATCCAAACGCATCAAGCTCCTGTGGATGTGGAGAATCATTCGCATGAGCGTGGGCTAATGGGAATAATCAAACTAGACTCTTACGTCCTAATAATTAGAGGACGAGACAGATTCTCGTTCATAAATGGTTTGTCAACTAATAAAGTGACGGGCGATTGCTCTACTGTTTTTACTAACACAAAGGCCAAAATCATCGATCATGTTGACGTAATCGACATGGGGGAATTTGTTGCATTGGTTGGTTATGGTCCATTCAAAGATAATCTATTGAGCCATATAACGAACCGCATACTTGGTCAAGATGTATCCATTGGAGATGCGACAATAAATAATACAGTCTACCTTTCAACCGAAGATATTGAAATCAGCGATGCAACCACTAAAAGAAAAACATGGCGTGGTTGGATAATCGTTGCTCCTACAACAGAGACCATTGAGGAAAATATGACGAGACAAGAGTTCGATAATTATCGGGTTGAAAACATGATACCCCACCAATCTCACGAAATAACGGAGAAGTTCCATCCACTTGCATGTGGACTTGGACATTTAGTACATGAAGCCAAAGGATGTTACATTGGCCAAGAAGTGTTGGTTCGAATGCGTAGTCGAGGAAGAGAGGGAAAGGAGCTCGTAAGAATAAAAAATCCTGTAGACGATGCAACAACAATAGGTAAAACACATTCACTAAAAATCGTCAGAAGGCAAAAAACAATCAACGACTCTAAGATGATTTAATCTCTCTTACCGTTGTTTAATATCGTTTTTTCTAAAAAAGGTCCGCAAGTCTCCCGCTGAAAAAATTATACCCCAAATCTTGCTATTCACAGTTTTGACGAGTTATCAAAAGCGTTCTTTCAAACTGAGTGCCATTGATTATGATAACCATTCCCTCATAATCATGAGCCAAATTACTACCGTTGCATGAATCAATGTGACAACTCAGGGCATACTGGCTGCAAACCCATTAGGTCTTCTACTCAGCAGCACTGGTGAAGTTTACAATTAGCTCAATCGCAGCAAGTCTTTGCAAGCGCATCCTGTGCACAGAAACAAGTCTTAGCAGGAACAATATCGGCTCTTGAACTTCTTTCAACGAATAATGCACTAACCTTCTCGAGTTCTCCAGATGTATCTCCTCTTGCTTCGAGACACAATTTGAGACCTAGCAGTCCCCACATATTGTCTTTCCACAATTTGATGTCTGCTCTGTAGACTTCTTCAGCCTCCTCTACGTGTCCTTGCTCTAGTAGTAATGCGCCAAGAATGTGTCTTACAGGCTGCATCTGCCCCCAAGGTTCGTTGTACGCAAGATTAAGCGATAGATCCACGCCTCTGCGCAGTTCATCAAACGCTGCAGTGAAATTGTAAGATTCACCGTTCGCTTTTGCTATGAATTGTCTCCTGTATTCGATTTCAGCCTCAAGAATTGAAGCGTTTACATTCAGAATCGAAGGCCCTTCTGCGGGATCTTGGTACATGAAATTGTTATGCATAACCCTCCCAGCCAGTGCGGGATTCTCCAATGCTTGTTTGAATAAAACTTGCTCTGCTTCGGCCTCTGGAACCATTCCCTTCGATGCATATGCCACACCTCTTGCGTAGTGCTGTGTGGCGATAGTCGCAGGGAAAACATCTTTGTCAGAATACATTGGTTCTGCCAAGATCTCATCCCACTTGCCGAATCTGATCATTACATGCCATGGCATAGTTACATAGGATTCTAGGAATATTGCCCCCATCGGAATAATTCCAGCAAGCATAAACTGCACACCTGAATTTTCATCACCGGCAGGTAGTGTTTCTACAGCCTTTCTTGCATACTTCAATGCGGTTTCATATTGTCCGTCAAACATAGCACACCAAACAACGAAATGATGGTTGTGCATACGATAGAACTTGTAGAATTGTGATTCATTACCGGTTAACTCCACGTACCTGTCGTCTGCTTCCACCGCCGCAATATTACAATCTATTGCCTCTTTCCACTGGCCTACCCATGCATCGATGTGAGATGGCATGTGGACCAAGTGACCTAAGCCTGGCATTCTTGTGCGCAATACGTCGGCAGCGGGTAGCGCTCTTTCCGGGAATGGTGATAACTCAAGCGCGTGACAATATAAGTGGCACAGTGCTGGATGAACTTTCGCCTCCTCGTTATCCTCAAACGCCTCTTCCATTATTTTCACTAGTAACAGTGTGTTGTCATCTGCTGGAGTTATTTCACCTGTGGAGGTGTTCTTGTCCCACAATTGCCAAGCTTTTAGATTCATCAAGGCCTCTACATATATTGCAGTGACATCGAGATTACCGGCATATTTCTCGTACAAGGGTGCCATTGCTTCAGCAAATGCAACGTTTAATTCAGGACTGTTACCCATGTTGAGGACAGAGGGGTCAGCGGCATCCCGTGCTTCTGCAGAATGTCGCTTCGATAAAGCGACAATCAAGTCCTTCTCAAGTTCAGAGCAGTGATCCATGACAGACAATGCTTGCTGGATTGCGTCGTGCCCAGATCCTAGTCCAGGCGCCCAATTGTAGTTAGATGAAACACAATATGCAATTCCCCACCATGCCATTGCACAATTTGGGTCCATCTCAGTGCACTTGCTAAAACAAGCAATTGCTTGTTCATGGTTGTAATTTAGCATATGTCCAAATGCTTCGACAAATACTTTTCTAACTTCGTCGTTTTCACAAGTTATGTCATCTACGAAAGAGTAGTTCGATGGTTCTCCATAGTCATAATCAGAGGGTGCTAAATCCATGTAATTGGCGTAGATTTTATCAGATATAAAATCATGTATTGAAATATTCTACGTTGAGAATATATACAGAATTTGGAGATTTCCACATTTCAATATCCAAGTATATCATTCAGCTGTCCTTTATAGAAATGTGCCGACTCTTGTAATGACTCAAGTTCAGATTCTGTTAATTCAAGTTCAAATATAGCTTCCACACCATTTGCCCCAATTATACAGGGAACTCCGATGTATACATCATCTAATCCATATTGTCCTGTTAGATAACAAGACGCTGGAATTACTCGACGTCTGTCATTCAGTACAGACTCTGCCATTATCGCCGCTGCTGATCCTGGAGCATAAAAAGCAGAACCTCGCTCCAACAATTTCACTATCTCACCACCACCACCTGCGGTTCTCTCACTAATTGCATCAATTCTGTCTTGTGAAATTAGTTGGGTAATGGGAATTCCTCCGACTGTAGTGTACCTAGGAAGAGGAACCATTGTGTCTCCGTGACCACCCAAAACCATTGGTGAGATGTCCTCTTCTGCACAATTTAGTTCGAGTGCTATGAAGTGAGCCATTCTAGCACTGTCAAGAACACCAGCTTGCCCGATTACCCTAGACTTTGGGAATCCAGTCACTCTTTGCATGTGGTAAGTCATTAGGTCAAGTGGATTTGTAACTACGATTATTGTTGATTCTGGAGCATGTTGCTTTATGCCATTACCAACTTGTGAGATAATTTCTGCGTTTTTACCAATCAGATCCTCACGTGTCATTCCGGGTTTCCTTGGAAAACCGCTTGTGACAACAACAACCTCACATCCTGAAATATCTTCATAACTCGCTGTTCCTGTTATGGTGCCATCATAATTTAGGACGTTACTATTTTGGCTCATATCCAATGCTTTACCTTTTGCAAATCCTTCGAAAATATCCAACAAAACAATGTCTGCAATTTTCATTTGTGCCAACACAAATGCACAAGTTGCACCAACATTTCCGGCCCCAATAACAGCGATTTTTCTTCTTCCTGATGGCATAACTAATACCCCGCCGAATATACCGAGGAAAAACACCTCAATAAGGATAGGCGGTCGATTTGTGGAATGTGAATTTTTAAAATCCGACCGAGTCGTTCAAGAACCGTATTCAGGTGGCACCAAACATCGCGTGCGATGCGCCGAAGAACCGGGGTAGTAATATGAGGATTGGAGTACCAATGGAACCAGATGGCGAGACTAGAGTGTCTATTGTTCCTGGAAGCATAAAAAAATTACAAAAATTTGGTTTTGAATTGGTAGTCGAGAAAGGTGCGGGACAAGATGCGAATTATTCCGATTCAGAATATACGGAATCTGGTGCAACCATCGGAAACCGTTCTGACGTCATGTCTTGTGAGATAATCATCTCCATAAGAATGCCGAATACAGACGAACTTTCTTCAGGCCAAATTCTTGCCTGTGTCGCAGATCCATTCAGGCACCCGGAGAAAGTAAAAGCATGCATCGATGGTGGTGTGACTTTGATGAGCATGGATATGATACCAAGACGACTTTCTAGAGCGCAATCTATGGACGTGAACTCAAGTCAGGACAATTTAGCAGGCTACAAAGCAGTCTTACTTGGAGCTGCACACGTTCCGAGAGGCATTCCGATGATGACCACATCAGCGGGAACTGTCAGACCGGCTAAAGTCGTGATAATGGGTTCAGGCGTCGCTGGTCTGCAAGCAATAGCTACTGCAAAGCGAATCGGTGCCGTTGTTTATGCATCAGATGTCAGAAAATCCGCAGCTGAACAAATCGAGTCTGTTGGTGGCAGATTCATTGAGGTAGACGGAATGGACGACTTTGAGGATGAAGCAGGTTATGCTAAGCCACTGACCCCTGAATTCATTCAGAAGGTAAACGATACGGTATGTGAGGTAGCGAGTGATGCAGATATCATCGTAACTACCGCAAGAATATTTGGTCGCCCAGCACCAATAACAGTACCAGAATCTGCGGTTAGAAATTTCAAATCTGGAGCAGTTGTTGTCGATATGAATGCAGACGTAGGCGGCAATTGCGAACTGACGAAGGCTGGTGAGATTCACACCACTGCAAACGGAGTGATAATTGTGGGAACGTCAAATCTCCCTGGAACTCTTGCAAATACTGCCTCAATGCTATATTCTAACAATTTGACCACCTTCATAACAAGTCTTGTAGACAAAGAAGACGGATTCAAAATTTCAGAAGATGATGATATTCTAGTCGGAGCGCCGGAAGGAAACGATTTCCACGTACCAGGAATGGGTGGCGTTCTGATTTGTAAGGATGGAGAAATGCATCCAAAGCAAACCAGACTAGGAGGTGTTCTCTGATGACTCCAGAAGAATTAATTGGATCAATTACACTGTTTGTTTTATCGATTTTCCTCGGTGTTGAATTGATTACTAAGGTGCCAGCAATGCTTCATACTCCGCTGATGAGCGGAGCAAATGCCATTTCAGGTATTAGCGTAGTAGGAGCACTACTAGGAGCAAATGTTGCTTACAAAGGTGGAGACACTTTAACATCAGGAATTCTTGCCTTCATTGCGCTAGTTCTGGCAATGATCAACGTAGTTGGTGGATTCGCAGTAACAAATAGAATGTTGAATATGATTGCTGGAAAGAAGAGAGGTGCTTGAAATGGAAGAATGGGTGCCAATTGGGTATTTGATATCTGCAATTTTCTTTATTTTTGGTTTGAAAAAATTAGGCCACCCTCGAACTGCTCCCAGAGGAAACCAATACGGTATGTTGGGTATGGCAACCGCAGTTATTACAACAATTATTCACATGAACTTCCTACCAAATGGAATAGTAGGATGGACATTGATCGGTTCCGGGATACTGATTGGGTCACTAATTGGCTACATCATGGCAGTAAAAGTGGAAATGACCGGGATGCCAGAGATGGTTGCAATATTCAATGGATTTGGTGGAGCAGCATCCGCTTTAGTCGCATTATCAGAATCTTGGAAATACATCGAGGATGATACACTAGTACTCCCAACAGGTCTGGAACTCGAAGTCATGGTTGTAGCAGCCGGACTCTCAGCATTGGTTGGTTGGATGACTCTAACAGGGTCCCTGCTGGCAATGTACAAACTGAAGGGTGGAGTCGAAATTTTCGGCAAGTGGATAAAGACACCAACATGGGGCCCTGCATGGTTGAACCCTGTTAAGGCTTTACTGTTTGTTTCAGTTTTGTACCTAATTTACATGTCAACTGAAGAACCAACAAACACCGACTACATTTGGGCAATAATAGGGATCTCTTGTGTCCTTGGTGTAATCCTAGTTCTACCAATCGGTGGCGCAGATATGCCTGTAGTAGTGAGCCTTCTGAATTCACTATCCGGTATCGCAGCAGCATTTACTGGGTTCATCATTAACAACAGCGTACTTATTGTGGCAGGTAGCCTCGTAGGAGCATCAGGATTAATTCTAACATTCATAATGTGTAAGGCGATGAATCGTCAATTAATCGATGTCCTATTCAAGTCATTTGGCGGCAGTGAAAAGCAAGAATTGACCAGAACTAAAGTTGGCAGTGACGCTGATGAAGTTGCAATGATGGCTGACGGTGCTCAGAAGATAATCATCGTCCCAGGGTATGGAATGGCGGTTAGTCAATGTCAACACCAAGTAAAAGAATTTGCTGACTTGATGCAAGACAAATTCGATACCGAAGTTAAGTATGCCATACATCCTGTTGCAGGAAGAATGCCTGGTCACATGAACGTACTGCTTGCTGAAGCTAACGTTCCTTATGAACAATTGATTGAAATGGATGACATCAATCCAGAGTTCCCAGAGTGTGATATGGCAATCGTAATCGGTGCTAATGATACATGCAACCCAGCAGCAAGAACCGGTGAAGGTCCACTAGCAGGAATGCCGATTATTGATGCAGACCAAGCAAGAACTGTTGTAATAGTCAAGAGAAGCCTCAGCGTAGGATATGCTGGTGTGGATAATGATTTATTCTACGAAGACAAGACTATGATGCTATTTGGTGATGGAAAAGCGATGATGACAGATTTGAATAACGCAATCAAAGAATTGTGAATTATAACATTCCGCCCCGTAGGGGCGGCAGAATGTGGTAATGTTCAATAGGGAATCACGGGTGGGCCAAAACGATGTCGCGGAGGTTTACCTTCCTGCTCGTTGCTGGCCTCGCTGTAATGCTGGCAGCACCAGCATTTGGAAACTCTCAAGGCCCACCATGGACAAGAGACGGGAGTGATGCACTACTAGTCGAAGAGGGATGTACCTGCCATGGAGCAGGTGGATCTCCATCCAGTGAAATTATATTATCGATATCCGGTGTACCAAGAGTCTACGAACTCGGTTCCGAATACAACCTGACCGTGAGCCTGGCACATCAGGCATACAATGCTGGAGGCTACATGATTTGGGATTATGGAGACGGAAACTTCACACCAGGTGAAGGTTCCAAATATGTCAAAGACTCTGGTGGAGGATTATCACATGACAATGTTGGTAACGATTGGTCAATGGTTTGGACTGCACCAATGAGTGATGTCGGAGACATACATTTCTCCCTTGCAGGCAACATTGTAGATGGCAGCGGAGCACCAGATGCGGGTGACCATTGGACTATTCTCACATTTACTGTTTCTGCTCCAGATACTGCAACTCCTGATGTAGACCCTGATTTGCGAACAATTAGTGTAGGAGACTATGAGTCATTATTCGGCAAAAAATCACCGGAAGAAATTGAAGCTGAAAAGCAAGCTGAAATTGCCAGTGGTTATCTGGAGCAAGGAAATTTGTATTTCTGGACTACTCTATCAATAATCATAGTTGCTGCTGTAATCCAGGGTGAGTTTTACGAAAGAAGATTTGGTGGTGGCCCGCCTCATCTCGACATGACTCTAGCAGTACCGCAAGCAATCAGACGAGGTGCTCTTACGCTGGGATTAGCAATATTTTTCGGATGGGCTGTCGACTCTGCACTACCTTGGGGATACACATTGGTTATCGGCATGTGTCTATTGTGGGGTATCTTCGGAGTCTACCGTACTGTAGTGCAAGCACGGGCTGACCCAGAAGATATGGATTTGGTTTGATAATATGAATGATTTGCACCTGTCGGGAGATGGCAGGCAACCAGTTCAAAACCATCTCGAAGAGTTATCCTCTAAAGTCACATCAGTAGTTATTTTAACTGTGATACTAACAGGTATATGGTCTGTTTCAATAGATGAAATACTGCGCTATGTCTTGCGGGGTTTAGATCCTTGTAACAATTCATGTGTGAACATTTTTTCTCCCGATGAATGGGCTGGAACTCGATGGCTGAGTGCAGGCTTACTGGGCCTGTTAACTGCGTTTCCATTTGCTATGGTTCAAGCATACACATTCGCTAAGCCTGGTTTGCTACCGAGCGAAAGACGGGGCTTGGTAGCATGGATGTTTATGATTTGGGTTTTATCATTCGGTTCGATCATTGTTACGGTTACTCAACTATTACCTTGGTTGTATGCGCATGGTCACTCTTTCAATACAGACTCCGGACTAGTAGGAAGATATGATGCAGCAGAGATGTTACGAATTGCTATATCCATTGCTTGGGCAATGATTCTCATCCTATCTGCAATGAGTGTTGTTGCAGTTGCAGGTGTTTCTAAATTGATGTGGAAGGGTAATTCAAATTGGTGGAGGCTTAGAATCCATGGTATGATGCTGATGCTTCTTTGGTTAGTAATCCCGACCAACCTACCAGGCTTACTTTTTACTCTAACTATAACCGCTTCTGGACTGGTTGAATTAATCGGTTGGAAATCGTTCCGTGCCCCTATACCTACAGGTTATGGCATGAAAGAAATATTAGATTATGAAGGACGCAAAAACCGCATCCTATACGTCGATTGCTCATGCTGTGGCACGTCTCCATCAATACAGCCCTTACATGGCATGGGTTTGGTAAAATACGATTCTGTATGCCGAAACAGCAGCGAGCAGGACGAATTGTTAGACGCTGTAAAACGGTTCAATGCCACAAAAATTGTATTTTCAGGATGCACTTCGGATTCATTCCCTGCTGACTTTATAGATTCGCTACGCTTTCTCGGTTGCCAATACGACACGTTAAATCTATCTTACTTAATCAACGTAAGAACTGATGGCAACCTAGTCGATTGTAATCTAGCAATGGCATGGTTACGAAGCCCATGGAGCGAATTAAGTGCAATTACGAGATGTCTAGACATTCTTTCTTCATGCGAGGTTAAGACACTTAATGTTGGAGAAGAAATTCCGTTTGGCATTAACTTACTACCGGGCGAGGCTTTGTTAACAATGCCAACTGAATCGCTTTTAAGAGAAATAGAAAATATTGGTATCAAAGTGAAGTATCTCTGAGATTGATTCAAAGCGAATAACGATTACAATCGTTCAATGCGACCCACTATTGGTTGGCCTGTGGCGATTATATTGTCACTGATAAGTGTCGTATCATTCGTTAATGGGGAGGCTTTGAATGAGTGGGTCAGAGACCATGCAATCGAGAAAAATCCCGAAACAGGTGGAGATTTAGTTGGTATAACTAATAATGAAAAGTGGCTTGTTGTTTTGATTGACTTCCCAGACCAAAACGAAAATTCTGATTGTGACCAAGATAGGGCTTCTAATCTAATCGATTTGTCTGCAAAAAAACACATAAATCAGGGATTTGGACCTGAGACTGAACTACAGATTGATTATCACACCCGCATTGTTACTACCGACTACCAAATGAGTGATTATGGTCATGATGTTAATGGAGAGAATGATGTAGGAAAGAATGGAGTAAATCCCCACACACTTGCACAAGAGGTTGTTTTGGAGATCAAAGACGAAATTACAGATTGGGGTAAGTATGATTTGAATGATGACGGATGGGTCGATAGATTTTTGATTTTACATTGCACTCAACCTCAAGAAGATGGTGGGGGAGCAAATTCTAGAATCTGGTCGCATTTCTCTTCAATAGAGGAAACTGTCGACTTACCAGGAGATAAGAAAATTTCACATTATACAATAGCAAGCCAATATTCGTCGAATAATTTTGGAACCATAATGCATGAAATGTATCACCAATTAGGAGCTGCTGATCTCTACGCAGTTCATGACAGCACTGTCAATCAAAACTGGAAAGGTATCGGGCAATGGGACATAATGGCAAGTGGAAATTGGAACGGCGACGGAACATGGCCTGCGTTACCAACCAGTCCAAGTATCGAACTAATCGGGGGACATCGTCATGTTGATGTCGAGTTGGATTGGATACAAGGGACTGATTGCACTGGACCAGAATACACATTCCAAGGATTTGCCGAAGGTGGTAATTCTCTAAAGATTCCTATTGGAATTGATGAATACATTTGGATTGAATACCGAAGTCCATTTGGTTTTGACAATCATTTACCAGGGAACGGGATTCTTGTTTTGCAACAAGATTTACGAGCCGGCGAAATTGAAGACAACCTAGTTAGTTCACACCCTGAAAGAGCTTGGCTAAAGGTGGTTGAAGCAGATGGCGAACAGAATATGGTAGCCGGAAATAACGATGGTGAGGCAAGTGACCTATTTTTGGATGGAGGGAAATTTGGTAACGATGGGGTTACAATACGTAACCGTGATGGTGTTCTTGTGGACTGGTCCGCCGTTGTTTCCTATCAAAATGGAACGCCAACAGTCGAGTTCTCATCTATCGATTGTGGACATGCAACTCAGATTGACCTTCCTGACTTCGGTTCGATTCTCACACCCTCTGATAGCATTCCAATCGAAGCAGATTGTGAAGGTATTAATTTTGATCTGACAAGCAGCGATGGGAGAAACATATTAGTTGAGAATGGTGAAATTAAGTTCAACACACCGGGGCTGAAAGGAGTTGTCGGCGTAATTACTGGGAATATATCATGCGATACAGGTGCTAATTTTGACATAAGACATGAGTTTGAGATTCTCGGTAATATCCCTATTGAGGTTAGTTTCGAAGGAATAATTTCCCCTACTGAGTCATCTGTTATTCGTGTACCAATCGAGGTTATTGGTGATGATTCTCAGATGTGGCTAGTCGGTATCGACGGTCCATTGTCTAGAGTTGCCACAACTAACACAAGTCAAAACCTTCAATCCGGGTCTGTAGTGGTCCTAGACATATCGCCATCGGGCTTGTTGCAGGAGGATATGATTGTTAGAGGCGAATTGATTTTAGCATCAGACTCTGGTCACAATTACCACATTGAAATTAAGTTAACAGCTGAATCTGAAAATAAATCTACATTTAGTGAATGGACTAGCCCGGGTAAATTGATACCTATTGCAATTGCCTTGGCAGCAATTTGGGTAATGCTTGGTATTAAATCACCTCCCAGGAAGATGGCGACTGACCCTGAGGAAATTCCATCCATTCCTGTTTACGGCGACGACCCATCCTTTGTTGACCCCTTCCGCGAGACGTACTGATAAGCAAACTCCCTCCCAATTTGATGGTGAATCTTGCTCCATTTGCATCAGATAAGGTGCATGATCATCCTCTACAGGAGTTGAATATACTCTCCACCTGCAACCATATTTAAATCCGGGACGCATAAGTAAGCCTCGAGAATTCAGTTCAGCGAACAGGTTTGTAACATCATTCTCCACTCCATTGATCCAGTCAATTTCGTCCTGTCTCAAGAATCTACGCGATAAATGTTCAACACCTAATAGGGGATGATAATCTCTGGTCGCTGGTTCCAGATTTCCTATCGGATCTATAAGTTCCATTCGATATATTGTTACATCCATTTCGTCATCTACAACAGCAAACTCACTCAGCAAGTCATTTTCTGTGTTATTTTCAACCCAACCCAACAAATCATCAATACCAATAGATTCACCTGTTCTAGCCCACCTTACTTCTGATTCAGGTGGACCTTTTGATGGATGGGATTCACGGGACCATCTTAACCACTTTCCGTCTATTGGTACAACTTTTTCTCCTGCACTTCTTACAACATCAAAAGCGACACACTTGTGAGCAAAGTCTGGGTTTTCAGTAACCTGTTTCTCTACCCATTCTGGATGGACCGGTACGTGTCTGTGCCAGTGACAGAACATTACTTCTTCTCCGGTAAGCAAAATTCCACCGTCAATTGGCTGACCTATTGCTGATTTTTGGTAAAGCCTGTTTGACAACGGTGCAGGTATAAACCAACCATTACTTCTCCAGACTGGAAAAGGATTAGGCTTTGAAGGTGCACCGTCAATAGATAACCCAATTGGTCTTGATGGACGTGGCCTGGGCTTCGACTTCCTACCCTCTGCCATGACTGGCCCACAGTGACCAGTCTTATGTGCCTCCCCCTTACTCCACGGTACAAGGGAGAGTTATGGTAGACGGTTACCTTGGGACCATTACTACTGAGGAGCGGATGCTCTTACACCTCGTTGACAATCCATTGCCAGAAGGACAGTGGGAAGCCCCTTTTGCTGTTACACAGGCGGGAATATCTGCAGCAGTACATGTTCAAAGAAAACACGTTCCCAGGACATTAAAGCGACTTGAAAAGCGTGAAGAATTACACTCAGGTCAACGACATGTCCCTGGTGCAAAGCAGCGTAGAAGAGTATACGGTTTAACAATCCAAGGAAGAGAGAGAGCAAATGCCCTTCGAGATAGAATATTGTCTGAGTCTGTGCTAAAAGATGGGAAAAAAGTAATACTAGGATCATTGAGAAAAGGCGGCCAAATGACCCTCGATTTACTCTCGCACCTTGACGAGGGAATGGTGTTTCATCCAAATCCCGTAGTGTCACCAGTTTCTAATCCCGAGGGGATTGCCTCTCTCGATGCACAAGCAGGAGAAAATCTGGTAAAGAGAATGTTTGCTAGGGCTTGGGAGGATGGCAAGATAACCAAAGATGAGCAACAGCTTATCACAGAAGTAGTAACATTCCTCGGTATGCATCCCGAGAGGGTTGAAAGGTTATCAGAAGAAGCCAGAAAAGCCCAAAATGCCCCTCCGCCTGAAGAAGTTTACCGGGACATGCTAAGACAAGCATTAGTAGATGGAGAAATAGTGGAGGATGAAATTGCTTTACTTACTACTATGAGGCAGGCATTTGGGATAGATAACGAAACGCACATGAAACTCTTAGAGGAAGCAAAAACAGACCCAATTCTTGATGACTCTGCGCAGACATACAAGGCTACGCTAGTAACCGCACTTGCGGATGGTATGATAACTTCCGATGAAGAGGCAATGCTAGAGACATTAAGGGAAAGCCTCGGAATAACCGATGTTAGACATGCTAACATGTTGGCAGAGTTGCTCGATAAAACCGAATGATAGAGAAATGATGGAGAGATAAACATGGGAATGAGTGATATTGAACATGAGACCCACGATAGACTGGTAAATCTTCAGACCCAATTGAAGAATATGTCTGGAGATGTTGTCTTAGTGGGAGATATAATGTTAGACCGTTATATCCATGGCTACGCAAATAACCTGAACTCTCGTGCGCCTGTTCCAGTATTGAAGGAAACCGAGAGATATGAAGACGTCGGTGCCGCTGCACACGTTGCAAGGGGACTAGAAAACATCGGACTTGATGCCATCTTGTTTGGAGTAATCGGAGATGATTTAGCAGGTAATAATATTCTAGAAGCATTAGAAGAGGAGGATGTTGATTGTGATGGAATTGCAATAATTGAAGACAGAGTCACCACAGTGAAAACTAGGCTAATTGCTGGGAGAGAATATCTTATTTCCAGTCAGCAATTGTTACTCCGTTGGGATATTGAGGATGATACACCAATAAATTCTGAAGCGCATTCATCGATTATTGACCAAGCTGTCTCAAAAATAGGCAGTTCAGACGTGCTAGTAATTTCAGATTATGGTCAAGGCGTTGTGACCGACGAAGGTGCCGCACGTTTGATTAACGCAGCGAAGGTTGCTGGTGTACCGGTGATTTGCGACCCTAAGCTTACAGGACTACACCGTACGGCAGGAGCAGATTGGGTGATATTCCAAACGCGCGGTTTAGATCTCATGGCAAAAAGAATGGCATGTTCTGATTCTTCCGAAGCAGCAAAGATACTAATTCGTGAGAATGATTGGAAGAATCTAGTTGTGTTACAAGGAGAAAATGGCGTTATAGTTTACACTAATGATGACCAGGTAATTTCTACCCCTTGCACACTGTCAGAACCACGAGGTGCCATCGGTATAATCGATGCTGCTGCAGTTGCTGTTGCTGCAGGAGTGAATCTTGGTTTAGAGGTCACGGATATTGCACACTTAGCGAATGCTGCCTGCGAATGCATCATGAGTGGAACACAAAAATTCACACTTACCAGTGGTGATTTAGCAAACAGGCTCGGAGAAGTCGCTTGGAGTTTACAAATATCACAGAGGTGATGATTTGAGTTATTGGGTAAGACCAACGACTGCTGACATTGGCATACGAGCCTTTGCTAAAAACAGAAATGAATTATTGCGCGAAATGACCATTGGTATGCAGTCGATTGTTTTAGAAGGAAAGCAAGATATAAATTCGTTGACAAGGAAGACTGGTAGATGGGAAGTTTTTCATGATGGAAGTTTTGATATATTGATTGTAAAATGGTTGGATGAGATACTTTATAGAAGCGAGGTATATAACGAGTTTCTGGTTGACTGCCAACCCATTATCAAAAGTGATAGGATAGAAGCAGAAGTTTCCTTCGTAGAAAAATCGTTTGTTAAACTTGAATTGGAAATTAAAGCTACAACTACACATGAATTTACATTCAGAGAAGTAGCACCAGGAGAAACAATCCCGTCGATTTGGGAAGACATCCCCTCATTCGATGGGCCTGGTTGGTACGGAGATGTCGTCTTCGACATCTAAAGTAGCAATTACACCTGCCAGAAGACCGATTGGACCTAACATCATACATGTAATTAACACAGGTGCAGATATCTGTATTGGTCTACCAGCAGCCAACATACGCATCCAAATGTATCTACCAATGAAAGTATCCATGACCAAAAAGTGCAACCATGCAAGAATAATCATCTGTTCTGTCGAAAATAATTCAACGACTATTTCGGGTGTGGGCAT
>Ga0160423_10001792_pt1 | contig 17956 bp, 14 predicted proteins | sample CRUFie14St8metaG_FD_108191 | JGI IMG/M metagenome (GOLD analysis project Ga0160423, IMG submission 108191) | Marine microbial communities from the Costa Rica Dome - CRUD Field 142mm St8 metaG | ecosystem: Environmental > Aquatic > Marine > Oceanic > Photic zone | place: Costa Rica: the Eastern... | reverse complement strand
GCGGGCTTGGTCCGGCCAACTGGTGTCCAGGGCGTCGGGGACCGTCTGGGCAATCGTCATTTGATGCAGGATATTACTGAGCTCATCCAGCGTTGAGACGAAATCGGGCGCGTGCTCGGCAATCTGCGACACCAATGACAACACCGCAGCAGGATCTTCGTCCAAAATGGCGGCTACCACATCCAATACCCTTCCGCGGTCCACAGTGCCCAGCATTTCGGCCACATCGGCGCCAACCAGCTTGCCTTCACCATAGGCAATGGCCTGATCAGTCAGACTCAGCGCGTCGCGCATGGATCCTTCTGCAGCGCGCGCTATCAACGCCAGCGCTTCAGCGTCTGCGCTCACCGACTCGGCCCCTAAAATATGTTCCAGATGCGCGACGATCTGCTCGGGCTGCATATTCTTCAGGTTGAACTGCAGACACCGAGAGAGCACCGTTGCCGGCAGTTTCTGCGGATCAGTAGTGGCCAGCAGGAACATCGCGTGGGGTGGCGGCTCCTCGAGGGTTTTCAACAAGGCGTTAAAGCTGTGGTTAGACAGCATGTGCACCTCGTCGATCAAATAAATTTTGTAGCGTGCGTGAGTCGGCGTGTACTGCACGTTTTCTAATAACTCACGCGTGTCCTCAACCTTGGTCTTGGATGCCGCATCGACTTCAATCAAATCAACGGATCGACCTTCGGCAATTTCCGTGCAGGCGCCACACTTTCCGCAGGGTATCGCAGTGACGCCGGTGTCACAGTTGAGACACTTGGCGAGAATTCGCGCAACGGTGGTCTTGCCCACGCCACGCGTGCCGGTAAAGAGGTAGGCGTGATGCAGTCGACCGGATTCCAGCGCGTTCACCAGCGCTTGCAGCACATGCTGCTGCCCTACCATCTCGGTGAAGTTGCCGGGTCGCCACTTTCGGGCGAGAACCTGATGAGACATGCCAGACCATCCGCGATTGAAGGAGGCGACTCGGACAGCCACTCCCCGGCACCCGAATCAGTGACTACCGTTGCTCCCTTCCGGGCCTGGCGGGGTTCATCACCTATCGCTGCGAGGGGACCATCCGAGTCACCACAAAACCCGCTTGACGGCGGGGTTGGATAGTGTCGCGAAATCGATGCGGCCACGCAAGGTAAGCACTTCAAACTGCAATGTTGCCAGGCGCTGGCACCGACTTGTTTCTCAATGTAAATTTCATTAACATTTATGTTAATCCAATTAACATTTAGCGCCGTATTGGTTCAATGAAACCCAAAAAAGGCACCTTCGTGAACCCAAATCTGTTGAAATCCGCCTGGGCCATAGCCCTCGCCGTAGGATTTACCCTTGGTGGTACGGCCCTGATCAAAGCCAACAAGATCACCACGACTTCAGCCGAGCGTAAACCCATGCCAGTGGCGGCCACCACCTATCGTCAGCAACCCAGCTATCAGCGCCAAGCCCGCTATTTAGGCATCATTCGCGCAGGCTCCGACAGCGCTGTGGGCTTTGAGGTTGCAGGTGTGCTGACTTCTTTGACTGCAACAGAAGGCATGAGAGTGTCACCGGGCGAAGTGCTTGCTCGACTCGGGACCGATCGGCGCCAGGCCCGTCTCGATGGCGCAGTGGCCGCCTATGACCGCGTCGTAGCGGAGCGAGCACGAGCTGAGGCGCGCGCGGAACGGATTCGCCAGCTGGTGCAAGACGGCTCGGCCTCCCAGCAGGATTATGACGACGCGCGCTACGCCGCCCAGGCACTCGCCGCCGCGGAAAGCACCGCTGCAGCGCAGCGTCAATCGGCCCAACTCGAGCTGGACAAAAGCACATTGCGGGCACCCTATGCCGCGATAGTGGCTGAGCGTCTGGTACAAACCGGCGCCGTCGTCTCGCCGGGAACGCCCGTGCTGCGGTTGGTAACTGCAACCGGGCGCGAGGCACATGTAGGCGTCCCCGCAGAGGTGGCGCGCAGACTGCTTCCCGGAGAATCCTACACCCTGCTCCTTAAGGGAGATCGAGTGACGGCCCGGTTGCGCTCTATACGCGACGACCTGGATCCCGCCACACTCACCGTTGGTGCCGTGTTTGATTTGCCGAACGATGCCGAGGTCGCCGTTGGCGAATCCGCTGTGCTGCAGGTTGCCGAGTCGGTAGCATCTGCCGGGGGCTGGTTACCGATCACAGCACTCCTTGAGGCGTCCCGAGGCCTTTGGGATGTATTAACCATCACTGCCGACGGCGACGGCAAGCAGCGCGCCCGCAGGGAGAGCGTTGAGATTCTCTACACCCGAGGTAACGAAGTCTTCGTCAGAGGCACACTACCGAGTGAAGTGCCGGTGGTGGCATCAGGCCTACAACGCATCAGCCCGGGGGATCTTGTCGAGCCCGTCTTTTCAAAGGGCGCAGACAAAGTTGCTACGAGTGAGCCCGGTTCATGATTGCCAAACTGCTACACGCCAATTCCCGCTACCTCGCGCTGGTGATTCTGGCCATCTTGGTAGTGGGCTACACCAGCATGAGTGGGATGGCGCGCAAAGAAGATCCTGCCATTACGCCTTGGTTCGCCAAAATTCAGATTTTCTTCCCCGGCGCCAGCCCCGCCCGAGTCGAGACGCTAGTCACCAAACCGATGGTCGACGCGCTGCGCGAGGAACCCGACGTGATGGAGGTCGATGGCACGTCTGCGGCGGGGGTATCCCTGATTTTCGTCGAGGTGGATTACCGAGCGCCTGAGGGGCGGCTCAAACAAATTATGTCGGAATTGCGCGACGTTGTAGATCGGGTTGCGATGACCCTGCCGCCCGGCGCCGCACCCCCAGATTTCGATGACGAGATCTGGACCGAATTTGTCAAAATCATCGCCATTAGCGGCACAGACGGCCGTCCTCTCTCCCCCGCACAGCTGCGCCGACAATCTCTGCTCTTCGCCGATGCCGCGCGCAATGTGCCCAATACCCGGCGAGTGAAGCTTTACGGACTCCCCAGTGAGGAGGTCCGGGTTGCGCTCGATGAGACCCGGCTGTCGATGCTGGGGATTTCCGTCGACGAAGTGTCTGCCGCACTCGCGGCAGCCGACGCACGAACGCCCGCAGGGCAACTTACCGGTTCCGGCGCCGCCTTGACGGTTGAACTCACTGGCGAATTTACCGACCTCGAATCGGTTCGCGACGTCATTGTCAGAGGTCTGCCCGACGGGCGGGCCATCCGTATCTCCGATTTGGGCTCGGTCAGTAAGACTGAAGTGACACCCTTTAACAGCCTCTCACTGTCGAATGGCCAGCGTTCGGTGCTCATCGCAGCCGAGATGCGGCCAGGCTATCAGGTCGACCGCTACGGCGCTCAGTTCGACGATTTTCTCGAGGACTACCGCGCCTCAGCACCTGAAGGCGTCAGTGTCGAAACCAGCTTTGATCAAGTGGGCTACACCACCGACCGCCTAGAAGGGGTCGCCAAGAACCTCCTGATGGGCATTGGTCTAGTGCTCACCGTATTGTTGATCACCTTGGGTTGGCGAGCCGCGCTGGTGGTCGCAGTGATACTCCCGCTCTGCACCCTCACCTCTATGATCGCCCTCTTCTATCTTGAGATCCCGATACAGCACATGTCGGTCACAGGACTGGTCGTGGCACTGGGCCTGCTGGTCGATGGCTCGATTGTCATGACCGATGAAATTCGCAAACGCTTACTGAGCGGACTCGCACCCACCGAAGCGATGCGGGGCGCGGTGTCGCGCATGCGAATACCATTGATGTCGTCGACACTCACCACCGTTCTAGCCTTCATTCCGATGGTTCTGCTGCCCGGCGCAGGAGGCGACTTTCTCGGCTCCATTGCCGTCGCTGTGGTCGCCATGCTGGTGTCGTCGTTCATTCTGGCGATCGCGGTCACGCCGGTACTGGCTGCGCATTGGCTGCCGTCAGGTCTCGCGCTAGAGCGACGCTGGTGGCGGGCCGGCGCCGATAATCAGAAATTGACCGATACCTTTCGGCGCTCTCTGGATTGGTCGATTCGCAACCCCGTGGGCGCGGCAGCACTGGCGCTGGCGCTGCCCCTTACCGGCTTTTTTAGCCTCGGTACCTTGACCCTGCAATTCTTTCCAGGCACTGATCGCGATCAAATGTATTTGGACATCAAACTGCCCGAGGGCGCTTCCATCGAAGATTCTCTGGCGCTGGTGAAGCAGGTCGATGAGAAGCTCCGATCCGAGCCATTGGTGCGACGGGTGGACTGGTCGATTGGCGAGAGCCCGCCCGAGTTCTACTACAACCTGCGCGCGAACGTAAAAGGCGTGCCTAGCTGGTCCCGGGGTCTGGTCCTGACTACCGACGAGAATCAGACCGACGATCTAATAAGACGGCTGCAAAAAGAGGTCGATAGAGAATATCCCCAGGCGCAGATTCTGGTGCGCGGCATTGATCAAGGACCACCCGTGGCGGCACCGCTTGAGGTGCGTCTGTATGGACCTAGCACCGATGTCCTCAAGTCTTTGGGCGAGCAATTCCGGCGTCGGGTAGCTGCCCTACCGGATGTCACCCATACCAACGTGTCCATGGCCCCGGCGCCACCGAAGGTGGTCTTTGATCTCGACGAGTCCGCTCTGAAGCGCACCGGTTTAAGTAAAGCCGATGTCGCACGGGGGATTGAGAGCGCCCTGAAAGGCCGGGTGGGCGGCGAGCTATTAGAGGGCACCGAGCGCTTGCCGGTGCGCGCCATCCTAAAGCGACAGGAATGGGACAGCACCGATGATCTGGCAAATATTAGAATCCCGATTCGACAGCGCGGTCCCGACACGTTAGTACCGGCAGTGCCGCTTAGTGCTTTGGGTAGCGTGGCACTCGTGCCGGACGAAAGCCCCATCGCAAGAAAAAATGGCGATCGTCTGAATAACATTGCGGGCTATTTAAAGCGCGGCGTGCTCCCGGAAGAGGCGCTCAAAATGCTGGCAGCTGATCTCGAGGCCAACCCGATCGCACTCCCCAGTGGCTATTTCTTGGAATTCGGGGGGGACAGCCAGGAGCGAGGTGAGCTCGTGGCAGATTTAATGGCGCCGCTGGGTACAATACTCGCCGCAATGCTTGCCACTATTCTGCTGACATTTAATTCATGGCGTCTGACCGGCATTGCCTTTGGCGTGACCGGCTGCTCTTTTGGTCTGAGCCTGCTGGCACTGGCGGTATTCCAGTATCCGCTAGGCATTCAGGCGCTGATTGGCGTCATCGGCTCGGTGGGCGTTTCGATCAATGCGGCGATCATCATTCTCAGCGGGCTCAAATTGAATGAGCAGGCCAGCCTTGGTGACCCCGACGCTATCGTCGATGTGGTGATGGACGCAAGCCGCCACATTGTCTCAACCACTGTGACCACCTTTGGCGGCTTCTTGCCTCTCATTCTAGAGGGTAGCCAATTTTGGCCACCTTTCGCGATGGCGATCGCCGGCGGCGTCCTGCTCTCAACGATTGTATCGTTTTACCTCGTGCCGCCCCTCTATACCCTACTCATGCACCCCGGCCGCCATTTCCTAAAGCCCGAGCATCAGGCAACGCCTGAAGCGCCCGTCGCACTCAGGGAGGCCGCGTGAGTCAGGCGCGCTGCAACAACTACCACCACGGCGACCTGCGCAATGCGCTGATTGTCGCCGCTGCAGAACTCATCGAGCGTAACGGCACACTCGATTTTTCAATGGCAGAAGCCGCGGCTAGCGCGGGGGTGAGTGCCGCGGCCCCCTACCGTCACTTTACCGATAAGGAAGAACTCTTGCGCGCGGTCCGAGATCTCGCGATTTTAGGGCTCGGTCACGCCGCCTCCGACACGGCGTCTCAACACCCTGCGGGTTCGATTGAAAGCATTCTGGCGATGGGCCACACCTACTTGGGCTACGCTCGGGAGAAGCGTGCCTTCTTCTCGCTGATGTGGGAAGACCGCGGAGACATTGCCAAGCGGCGAGATAATGTGAGCGAGGAGCGCGGCGGCTTTATGGTGCTAGTGAATCTAGTCAGCGCCTTCTGCAAAAAGAACGGGCACGAATCGGTGAACAGCCTGCATCTCGCCACGCAAATCTGGTCAATGGGCCACGGCATTGCCACCCTAGAGGCTAACCAATTGCTCGACCTATTCGACCGCTCTATTCAACCCGAGGCGCTGTTGGATCAGAGTGTCCGCACCATGCTGGCCGGCGTGGTGAGCGCATCCGCTGCCTGACGGGCGACCTGCGCACCATTTCACTTGGCCCCACTCTGCTGGGGTGGGATACTTCGCCCGCGCCGCCCGTAGCACAACTGGATAGTGCAACGGCCTTCTAAGCCGTAGGTTGCAGGTTCGAGTCCTGCCGGGCGGGCCAATATTTGCGGCCAAGTGCTGTATACCAAAGGCCCTCACTAACCAGACTTTTTAGTCAAATGGCGCATGCGCAACGCAAGCCCGGAAAAACCCCGATGCGTTATATTTTTTTCTGGCACCAGAATTGATACATACCGGTAAACAGGCTCCGGTCCTGCGCCTCCAATGCCTGCCAGGCGCCAAGATCGTAGCTGCTCGAGCTGTCGCCATGAAAAGTCCTAAATTTTTCAATCAGGCTGGGATTTTCAAAACCGCAAAATCTAAGATTTGCGTCGTCTAGTAGACGATCTATTTGCAAGAGAGAGAACTGGTGCTCCTGAACATGGAAGATCAAGTCCCGCCACTCACTAAGATTGAAAAAATCTGACCACTCGCAGAGCGCGTCTAACTCGCTACCTCCCGCATCCAACAATGTCCGTCGATATCCCCTAATCTGCGAATCCGTGGGTTCGGCGCCCAGAAGGCTCGCCTTACGCCTGCTAGACATAAGCGGGGCTCTCGCAGCTTCGCTATAGAGACCCAACTTTATCAACCCACCGGGCTTCAGCAGGTCGGTTAATATCTTCAACCCCGTCTCGGGATCCCACATGTGATGAAGCACGCCCACACACTCAACAACATCGAATTGCCGGTTTAACGATCGGAGATCCAAGATATCCGCATGCAGAAAGTCGATATTATTCAGATTCAGCTCACCCGTTTTCCGCTTTGCATAGCTCAGGCTCGCCAAACTAATGTCGACCGCCAGCAACACGCTATCGCGCCAAGTTGCCGCGGACTCAATAGCATGTTGACCGGTGCCGCAACCTGCGATGAGAATTTCGGGAGTCGCTAGGTTCAGGTCGCGCTCAGAGTGAAATCGGAGTCCACTTTGCTTGAACACTGCTTCTGCAGAGACCGCTTCGGCGCGCACCTGTGCCTTCACCCACCGGGGGTAAGGGTTGTTTTCATATTGCCTCCGGACTTTGATAGAAGTGATGTCGGTAATCTCACCCAGTGAGCGCAGTTCTGAGGTTAGGGCACGCTCAGTCAGAGGCTCAGTAAAAATTCTTCGCTTTACCTCAGGCACTGTATCGAGCGCAGTCAGTGACGAGCCTGGAAACAGACGATGAAGCGGTCGATATGCTGCGAGACATAACAGTTCGGCCAAACCCACCGACTCTGACCCTTCAATCCCTGAATAAACCCGCTCCGCTAGTGCGGCTATCAACGCGACCTCGTCATCTTGCTCGGCGTAAAGATAGTCGTTCGTAAAGCAGTGCATCGCCAGGGTTGAGAGAAAGTCCAGCAGCTCACTGGATATCTCTAACTTTGGTAGATGTAGCAAAGCGACTCGCCGCATTCTGCAGAAAAGAGCCTCAAAACGGAGGTCGGGTAAGGGGCAAGACTTCATCAGCGTATGAAGTAGCGGCAGACGATTCACATGTCGAATCGCTGCTTGGAGGCTGTCCACACCCGCCATTTCGTCAGGCGCATTGAGGAGGGGTTCCAAGAGAGGATCGTGACTCAGTAAACTCAGTACCGCTTGCGCAACGCTCGACGGCCGGACGTATCCATCAACGGCTATCAACCTATCGAGCACTGGGTACAGAATGGGTTGAGCGGAACTGAATCGAAAGGCTTTGATCTTCTGTCCAATAGCGACGTACGCCTGATCAAAATCTGGATCGAGTAGTGCAGTCTGAAAGTAAGCCGTCAGTTCCTCGTTATCGAACCCAAGTTCACTGTAAAGACACGCCAAATTAAATTGATGCTCGGGGACATTGGGCTCAAGTTCTAGCAGCTTCCTGTTCGCACCTAATGCGTTCCAGCTTCTACCCTCACGTCGGTAAAAATCTGCTAATGCGCGCCAAGCGTCAGGATGGCGCGGAAATTCCTGCGGCAGTGAGGCCGCAATTCGGCCGGCATTCTCGTGATCCCGGGCTGCTAGATACCCATTGAGCAGCATGAGTTGCCGTTGAAGCGCGAGCAGGTCTCCATCTAGCCCCGACGCTTCATCGACTTGATTATGGGGATGGTGGCTCATAGCTAACTCGTGCAATTAACCAACGACCGAGGATTCGCGGAGCATCGCAGCCGAATACAGACCATCCTCGCCCAGCAGTCACGTCGGTTGTTTACCCTGAGCAAAAAAGCACTCACCCGTGCTCCAGAACGAGCCAAAAACACTCCTCCCACGCTTAAGTAATGGCCTGACCGCGGGCTATTGGGAGGCGCACTGAATTATTCTGAGAAAACACATGGCGCATCGAGGTATCCCAATCTCGCAGAAATAAATCTAGCCTCAACGTCGGATAGCGACAGCGATGCAGGATTGCTTTAGTAAAATTTTGAATCTTTTTGGCAAAGCCTTGCTGGACATTCATCAGTCAGAGCAAATCAGAAAAGGGCTTCCGCTACCCTCAATGTCAGCTGGGCTAGGACCCGCGGCACCGATATCAAAATATTCATCGAAGAAGCAAAATGGCCAATTGCCCATCAGCTGTTCGTCATATCGGCGAGGGACAACGATTCTGCATACGTCTAATTCAAGCGCTTTTCATGTCACCGGTTTTAGTCCACTATCCACTGCGGTCTCAGCAATCGAGGGCGTGTTTATGGTCCGTTCTATCCTAGTTGCCGATGGCCCTGCTCAACCCAACCTTGAAGATATTGACGCATTCTGGGAGCGTGCCCGCGAGCAATTCGGCGAGCTTGGCGATGACTATCAAGTCCGCTCATTGGGGATAGATGAAGACACCACAACGCAGATTCTCGACTACATCAAAACCCGCGATAAAGTCGCGACTTTCAGCCTCCCGTGGGTGATCGACGCAAACGGTTTTCCCTACGCTGAACCCGGTGTACCAATTGTGCTCTGCGATTACGCCGGCAAACCTCATTTGATTGTCCGGCTCACTGCGATCAGAGAAACCACTTTTGGTCATATTGGGCGCGCAGAGTCTTCCCTAGATGGCCCACCCGTGCAAGACCCTGAAGTCTGGATTCCGCTCCATCGCACGTATTGGAACGGCCTGCTGGCCGCTTACGGGCGCGAATGCACTGACGACATGCCTGTGCTGATCGAGCCGTTTGACTACATTGGCGAGATCATCTGATGCCCACTCCAACGCGCAGCCCCTACGTCATTATGGGTGCCGGGATTCACGGACTCAGTACCGCCTACCACCTAGCGCTACAACTCAAAGCGACCGGCAAAGGTGACGGGTGCGACATCATCATTCTCGACAAATCTGGCATCTGCTCAGGCGCCACGGGCATTGCCTGCGGCGTCATTCGTAATAACTACTTTCAGCCCGCCATGCGCGAACTTATGGCCCACTCGGTAAACATTTGGGAGAGCGACCCCGAGACCTACAGCTACCATCCGGTGGGTTACATGCAGATCAGCTGCGAATCCATGCGCGAAGATGTGGCGGCGATCCATGCCCAGCAACAGGCAATCGGCTACGAGTCGATCTTCATCGAGGGCGCCGCAGAGAGTAAGCGCTATATGAAGGGCTTGTTCTCGGACTGGCGTGCACAGGGTATCACCTCTGTTCTCCATGAGATGCCCGGTGGCTACGCCAATAACTCCCGCGCGATGTATGGGCTCGCAGCCAAAGCCAAGGCGCTGGGCGTGCGCATTATCAGCGGCATCACCGTCACAGCGCTGGAGAGTGACAACAGTCATGCCATCACCGCAGTCGATACTGACCGAGGGCGTATTGAGTGCGATTACGCCGTGGTCGCGGCAGGCCCTTGGGTCCGTAGCTTCTGGGAAATGCTGGAGCTCCCAATGGAGGTCGGCATCCGCAATCCCGCAACCCGTGAAGTGACTGATGGGATCCCCATGTGGATCTATTGGTCACTGCAGGAAGGCACGCTGGGGGTCGACCCCACACTGCAGGTCACCAATGACGACGCCATGCCGCCCGTGATCCATGTCGATACCGATGCGCCGCTTTATTCCGACGAGGATGGCAGGCTGATTACTGATCAGCTCTGGGGCATCTACTACAAACCCGACTTTCACTTTGGTGGCGTGCAGGGCGGAGCCGCACCCTTTATCGTGGACAAACCCGCGGCCGACGTCGCAGTAGATCCCTACGGGCCGGCCTCACCGGAGTTTGTGGTGGGTGCAGAATTCGCGGAAATGTGGGTGTCTGCGCTGGCGCATTGCCAGAAACGGTTTTCAGGCACCTTGCCCCAATTCAAAAAAGAGCCCTCTGGTGGCATTGGCGCATTTACCCCCGACAGCTTTCCCGTATTCGATAGCATGCGCGAGAACTGCTTTGTGATCGCCGACTCCAACCACGGCTACAAGATGATCGGTGTGGGCGAGTTGGTCGCCCAAACGATCTGTGGCGACAAGCCCGAGCTCCTCGACCCGTTTCGCTTCTCACGCTACGCAGAGGGCGACTTACACCCTGTCTCCAACAGCCCCTTCCCGTGGAGCTAAAAAGCTGTTTTAAAGGGGGTTTTTTGCTGGAGGGCCGACTTCAAAGCCGATCAAGCAGGGGTCAAAAAAAGGGATTTTCCCGGCCTTTAAGCAGGCGTAAACTGCCGCCCGGTGACCCCAATGCCTGCCGATATGAACCCGACTGACCCCATCGCCTCCACCGCTGCGATCAGCCCTCACGGCGCGGCTGATCCGGCAATTACTGAGAGTGCAGCGCTTCCCAACCGGGCCTACACCAGCCACGACGACTGGCTGAAAGAGCGGGATACGGTCATTGCTCTAACCTGGGCGGGGCTGGGATTTAGCGATGATATTGCCGAGCTCGGTAGCGTCTACCCGGTTACGTTTATGGGACTGCCACTGGTGATGGTGCGTGACCAGCACGGTCGTGCGCGAGTGTTTCACAATGTGTGCCGCCACCGCGGCATGCAACTGGTCGCCGAAGCCGGTGACGCGGGTCTGGTGATTCGGTGCCCTTATCACAAGTGGGGATACGATCTCAGCGGGCAGCTCATAACGACCCCCAATATTGGTGGCATGGGTGTGCATAAAGTGGCCGGCTTCGATTGCGCTGATCACGCCTTGACCGCTGTCCGTTGTGACGAATCCATGGGCGTGGTCTTTATCAATCTATCTGGTGATGCAGCCGCATTGTCAGAGCATCTGGAACCGCTACTATCGCGCTGGCGCAAACTCGCGGGGCCCAAATTTGACGAGCAGCTCACCGCCGATACGGGTGAGCACGGTTCGATAGAGCTGGTGCTCAACAGTAACTACAAGCTGGCGGTGGAAAATTACTGCGAGTCCTATCACCTGCCCTTTGTGCACCCCGACCTGAATACCTACTCGCCCCTAGATGCGCACTACAACCTGACTATTGATCCGCTCGCCTCGGGTCAGGGCACTCGGGTTTACGACCTTACGCGGGGAGACAACGACCCGCTGCCGCAGTTTTCAGAGTGGGATAGTGAACGTCTCAAAACCGCAGAGTACCTGTCGCTCTACCCCAACGTATTGCTTGGCATTCAAGCGGACCATTTCTTTGTCATTCTGCTGATGTCAGAGGCCGTGGATCAGACCCGGGAGCGGCTGCAGTTTTTATATGCCAATACCGCCGCCACCGATGAGGCTTATGGCGCGCGACGCGAAAGCCTGCACGCCGCCTGGAGCGTTGTGTTCGCCGAGGACATCTCGGTGGTGGAGGGGATGCAAAGAGGCCGTGCTTCTGCCGCCTTTGATGGCGGACTATTGACGCCTCTCATGGATGTGCCCACGCATCATTTCCACCAGTGGTTCCTGTCGCGCCTGGAAAAGAACATCACTCGCGCGGTGAGCTGACATAAAAAACCCCGCCTAAGCGGGGTCATCACAGCACGTCCTTTTATCTCAGCGCCGGATAGCCGTCGCAGCGAACTGAAAGCTCTCGCAAGTCACCATGTCATTCCACTGCGCCTCGAGCTCAGAGCCAGACCAACTGTCTGATCCTTCTTGCATCGCCGCGGCGTCAGCAAACAGATCCAACCAGATCAAATCGGCCTCGTTCTCGAACTGCGGCTCAAGTATGTAGTAGCCATAGTTACCGCTATCGCCCTCTGCCAGCCCAGCATCATAAGCTTTGCGGAATGTGGCGATGCTGCCCTCGTCGAAGCCTTCGTTCAAACCGCAAAAACTGAAGTTGGGAATGAACGTCCCACCCTGCGGCAGTGCCGCCAAGTCGCTCTCCCAACCGCCCGCTGGCTTAAAGGTATAGATGTTGCCGTCCTCGTAGGACAACGCGCCATCCAACTCCGCATTCCAATCGGCTACCTGATTGGCATTCCAGTCCGCCCACGCCGCTTCGCGCGCCTCGCTCGAGGGCCACAGCAACGTCCAAATAACATCGTAGTCGTCTGTTTCGAATTGCGGCTTCAGGATATTCGCGCCGACCATGTCGTACCCGGCCGCATCGATTCGGGCGTTCCAGCGCGCAGCAATATCCATCAGCTGCTCATCGGTCATGCCGTCGGCGGTCGAATTCCAGACGTAATCGACAATCGGATCCGCGGGTGGCGCAACAGGCGCCGCCGTGGCCTCCGCCTCGCTTGCCTGAGGCGCCGCCGGCGCTTCGGCTGCGGGTTCGTTCTGGCCGCAGCCAGATAACAAGATCAACGCAAGTACTGCTTTCAAAAATTTATTCATTTGTGGCCCCCTTATTTTTGCGACGCTACATAACGTCCCATAACGTAGCGATGTCGCGTTAAGTTTTGATGACACATCTCAAACTATCAATGCGCCGGAGTGAGTACAGCAAGAAAGCCAGAATATCTCAAGGACCGCTGCTTAGCCGCCCATTGCCCGTGGAGGACATCGCCAGCTGCACCCTGCCTCAGGCGCAACCTGCTAGACCTGCCGATTCTTGCAATAGCGGGCATGACTTCTGATAGGCTTGAGTCGTGATCCTGCGATGATGAGAAAAAAATGAGTGATCGAGATCAACCGGATGATGATTTTGTTGAAGAGTCAGCAGCAAAAACAATATCCGACACCATGGACAGCGACAGTGACAGCGAGCGGGATGGCGATCTCCCCTCTTTCGATGCTTACGGTGATGAGGAAAATTGGAGCGCCCTCGAGGACGATGAATCCTTGGGTAGCGATCCTGAGTGGGCCGAGGAACCCTCTGTCTCCGAGGAAGTATTTGACAGGTCAGAACGCGAGCCGGAACATGGTGTCAGCTCGCGAGATAACGCGGATGAGTCCGACTCGCTGTTCGATGACGACGATCTTGACGATGACAATGTGACATTAGGGAGCTCGCGATCCTCAGAGGGCGAGCCAGGGTCTGACCCCAGCGACGACAGTGCTATCGGTGAATTCGATGCTGAAGAAGACGAGGATGCAGCAACGTCGCCCGCAACGCCGCGAAACAAAGAGGCGATCGATGACGATGACGACGACGATTATTATCGACCTCAGCCCTCCGCAGCGTCCCGACTGAAGCCTAAAAAAGAGAAAAAAACGCATTGGGCATGGCCGACTGCAGTAGGTCTGCTGACACTGGCTGCGATCGGCATCGCTGGCTTTACTTGGTACCAAAGCGCTCAGCAGGAGCAAGCCATGCGGTCCATGCAGCTCAAGTTAAGGCAAGCTCAACAAACCCAGCAAGTAGAGCCGCCTGCAGAGAATGAAGCGCAAATTCAGGCGCTACAGGATGAACTGGACAGCACACGCAGCCAGCACCGCAGGGAAATGGCCGAGCTGGAAGATCGCAACCAAACCCTGGAAGCAAAGCTGTCTTCCGTCGAGAGAGCGCTACAGATAGCGCGTGCCGACGCTACAAAGGCGAGGGACACCAACACAACCCCCAGCTTAGCTTCGTCGCCGCAACCGCAAGCGTCTTCAAGCGGCGGCTGGTTTATTAACGTACAGACCTATGCGACGCGCGACGATGCTGAAGCCATGGTCGCTCAACTTTCGTCCTCCAGTGAAGCGTTTATCGTTCAACCGGCTCAAGTCAACGGACGAACACTGTATCGGGTTCGCGCCAGCGGGTATGCAAGCCAATCTATAGCCGAGGAAGTGGCTGCAGAGCTGGTTGAAGCATTCGCGTTGCCAGAGCCGTGGATTGGCAGGGATCGCTGACCTGTGAACAGCAGCACGAGACGTTGAGGACTTCATCACCCATTAGGTGGGGATGGTCAGCTTTATGAACGGTAAAGCCCTCCTCGCCCTGGGTATGACCTGCTTAATGTGGTTGTCAACGGAAACGGTGGGTAAGGAGTATCACTCAGGCGAAAAACCAGTCAGGTTGAACTGCATTGACGACACCCGCTGGGTAAACGGATCAAGGCTGGAGCTCTGGGGAGGTGCTGAAAAACAGGAGGGCTGGATTCGTGTAGAAGGCGGCAAGAAAATGGCTGCTGCCTTCCAGCAACAAGCACTGAAATCTATTTGGTCCGACCCCGCCAGGGAAATCTTCATGGTCGTAGTAGAACCAGACCTCACTGCGCGGTACTACGACAAGACAGGTCTGTCTCCCACCTTTGAGTCGATTCGCTGGCGTTGTTCTCAGCAGTGAGGGGTTGAAAATAGCCAAAGCACGCGCTTTGCTGCGCACCGACCGCTGGGTTGTCGTTTTGCATCAGCCAATTGGCATCAAGCTACCTGCTCTCTTCTGTTACACTGCGGGCACAACAAACATGCAGTAACACAGCCGCTTTCTCAAAGTTCTACCCTAGCGGCTAGGGGACAACTCATGAAAACCTTCATAAAGTGGTTTCTAGTACTTTTCGCCATCATATTGATTGCTGGTCTATCGTCACAGAGAGAAATGGTGAATCTCTGGATGGGGCAAGCGAAAAGAGCCATGGGGATCCAGACCGAGATCTATCACTGGAATACGTCGGTCGCTTGGGAGAAAACCGATCGAGAACACGAGCTGCTCGAAACCGGTAACTTTGTTCAGCGCGAATTCATTTTCCTCGACTATTCACTACGGGCCCGCAAAAATAAGGATGGCACAACGCTGGCTGCCGTATATTTCTACGATGAATGCATAGAGGGAGCGTCAATCGTTACTGACGTGCTTGACTTCAACGAAGAACCCTTTGAGATGCGTTGCACCGACGCAGGCGATTTCAAGGGATGGCGGGTTGGCGCTCGTTTGCCAGCGGGAAGCAACGCCTGGTATGAAAAATATGAGGGCTATTCCGTCAGAGCCAACTTTGACGACTGGGACTTCAACATCATTCAAAAATACTCTGGCGCACTCGAAATGCAGCCGGATCAGGTGATCGACTAGTAAGATCCTCGACTTCTCTACCATCGGCCACGGGCGTTCTCTCAGGTCAGTTCATCGATACGGTTATTGATATGGAATACATGGGCGAGCACTTCTGCCACCGCAACATAAAGCGCTGGCGGCACTTCTTCACCTAACGGGATCTGACACAACATCTGCACCAAGGCCGCCTCCTCCACAATTGGGATGTCAAACTCTTCCGCTGTCGCCTTAATCTTATCGGCCAGTTCGCCTTCACCTTTGGCAACGAGGCGCGGCGCGCCCTCTCCCGAGTAAGTTAAGGCCGCGCTCTTGTTGTAGCGTGTTTCGCTCATGCTCTGACATCCAAGGCGGGAGCATTCGAGTCATGGCGAGCCAAGCTCTGATCGTGCACCACATTGAGCCTGTCGAGCATCAACCCTCGCGACTCCAAACCCGCTGTCAACGATTGCTGAGACTTCAAGAATAAGGCCAGCGTGTCTCGCTCACTGCCAATGAGATCAACGGATAGCTTATCTCCCACAAGCTTGACGGAGATCTCAGTCGCGCCCAGTCCTGGCATATTTAGGGAGATATGTGCAGCCCAGGTCTTGGGGGTGGCGTCCTCAGCCGCGGTTTTGTCACCGCCGTCCTCAAATATTTGGATCGCCATGTTGTGCACCTCTTCACCAAGGCGAAATGGGATGTCAAACAACCATTGCTGCGGTAATTGGGCCTGCTCGGCTGGCACAGAGCCGAGTTGGTTGTCGGTGATTCGTTTAAGCCCAGTTTCTAACGCTGATCGCAGAGTCTCGAGTAGACCGACCTGTTCAGCCTCCAGACCCAGCTCGTCGCTGTCTTCCAGATTGACGCGCACCTTAAACACAGCGCGCATCAGCTGCCCCTTCAAATCATCAGCAGCGAGCCTTGCCATGGTACCCGCCCCATGAGCCAGCAGGGTCTCGTGAAAGGTACCGCTGCCTTTAAGCGCCCTAATCAATGCATCGGGATTGGTTAATTCCTCAGAGGCCTTCACGCCACCTTGAAGCTGCTTGACGATAGCGCGATCCAAACCCAGAGCCTGCAGGGAGCCGCCTCCCAAGGCTCGCAAAAGTGAAAAAAGCGGTGCGAGGCCATCTCTTGGCACCTGCGCAGCGCCTGCCTGCCGCTGCAACTTGATGGCGTCTGCCATCGCCTCGGGCGGTGCCGCGTAGGGCGTGCCTCCAGCACTGAGCACCCGGAAAGTGATCTGGGGCTGAACCTGCTTCACCTCTAGCAACAGTCGAGCACCCGGCTGAAGTGGGATATCCGTTGAGACCCTGACGCGCTCCGCGCCCACTTTGAGCACCATCTCCCCCGAGGGAAGCTTGTCGGCCACCACTGCGTTCAGCACCTGACCAACCTGTGGCGTGCGCAGCCACAAGCCGAAATTGCGTTGCTCAACCCTCGCGGGAGTCAGTGAAATCTGCAGCTCTTCCACAGCACCTCCCGGTTTGCGTGATGGTCGAGGTTAACGTAACCTCTGCCGTACTTGGCGGCCCTAGCAACGTATAGACGGGCCTTCACGCGCCTCGCTTCAGGCAAGGACCCGACCACACTCTGAGGTACTACAATGGATTTTGCAACGCTCCTAGGCATGTTATCCGCTATGGGGTTTGTGGGCTATGCGATTTTTTCGAAGGAAGGCGCCGAGATATTCGTCAACCCCCAAGGCCTTCTCATCGTCGTTTTCGGCACTGCCGGCATCGTGATGATCAAGTTTACTTTCAAGCAATGGCTGGGAGCTTTTGCAGCCGCAGGTTCCACGTTCCGCAGTAGCCAAGATAACCCCGATGCATTGATTGCTCAGATGGTTGAGCTCTCGGCGATCGCTCGGAAAGACGGCATGCTGGCTCTGGAAAATGTTGAAATCGAGTACGGCTTTCTCAAGCAGGGTGTCCGGATGCTGATCGATGGATCGAGTCGCGAGGTGGTTAGCGAAGTGCTCTATAAGGATCGGCAGCAATTTTTAGACCGCCAGACTTGGGGCACGAAGGTATGGTCCGCCTGGGGAGAGGTCGCGCCTGCCATGGGCATGATTGGCACGCTGGTGGGCCTGGTACAGATGCTGGTGGATCTCAGTGACCCCAAGGCTATCGGCCCCGCAATGGCGGTCGCGCTTTTGACCACACTCTACGGCTCTCTCATCGCAAATGTCATCGCTATACCACTTTGCGATAAATTGACGTTACGAAAAGCCAACGAAGGCAGACTGATGGCGATGTGCATTGATGGCGTTTTGGGCATTCAAGCCGGTCAAAACCCACGCATCCTCGAGTCCATGCTCAAGACCTATGTCGATCCCAAAAAGCGGGCTGACGACGACGAGGATTAACGGTGGATTTAAACCTGCTCCAAGACGACGACGAGGGAGAAGGCGACAAGCCTTCTGCGCCCCTGTGGATGGCAACATTCGCAGATTTGATGTCGCT
>Ga0160423_10001791_pt1 | contig 17961 bp, 12 predicted proteins | sample CRUFie14St8metaG_FD_108191 | JGI IMG/M metagenome (GOLD analysis project Ga0160423, IMG submission 108191) | Marine microbial communities from the Costa Rica Dome - CRUD Field 142mm St8 metaG | ecosystem: Environmental > Aquatic > Marine > Oceanic > Photic zone | place: Costa Rica: the Eastern... | reverse complement strand
TTCCTCCGATTTTTTGGGATCGATCTCGAAACACACTCTCCGTCCGGTTCAAGTTTTTTTCGGGCTGGGCGCGCACGGTGTAGGCCGAAGATAGCGCAGGCTTGCGAGGGGGGCGAGTACGGGCCGTACTCTCGGGCGCGCCACCTGAGATGAAGGCGTTCCGCTCCAAGATATCGAGCGCGGCTGGCCGCATCAAGGATGGCATCGAGCGGTCTGTCCTCGCGGAGGAGCCGAGCACGAGCGGGGGACGAACGAGTAGGCGCGGAAGCAGGTCCGAGGCCGCCGAGGACGACGAGGAGACGTTCGTGAGGCTCCCTCTGGAGAGCGCGAAGAGACTCCGATGCTTCGCGAAGGGTGATGTGGGCGAAATAATTGCGCGCCACTTGAAAGAGAAGGAGGAACTTCTGGGAGAGATTCTTGCGCTTCGCGACCTTTGCCTGAAGTGCGCGCCCAATACCGAAGTAAAGCTCCTGGTGGACCAGTCCAAGGCCGCGAAAGTGGTTGAGGTAACAAGGGCGACGAACACCGCGATGGTCCTCTCTTTGAAGGACGAAATGGCGAGTTTGAGAGCACAGGGACATGGGGAGGGACTCCAAGGCGGCGACGGTGGCGGTTCCGCGAAGAAGATTGCTGCCCTTGAGTGGAAGCTCGAGGAGTTGGAGAGCGAGGTCACGATGCTTCGGGAGGAAGCGACGGACTATGAACAAGAAAACGAATCGCTCCAGCAGCAAGTGTCCGAGCTCAAGAGTATGGCTGCCTCGCCCCCAACTCCTAGTTCCTCGGATTCTTCTCCCCTCGAGTCCACAGTCGAACAGGTGAGTGCGGGGAGGCATTCTATTGCTATCTTAACCGGAGACTGACACGCCCAAACGCTTTAAACTTCCTTCCACCGATCACAATGGATGTTTGTTCCACAGCTCAAAAAAGATCTTGCCATGAAAACGGCTGAGTGCAAGTCTGCCAATGCCAAGGTCCAGAGTCACCAGAGGAAGGCCAAGGAGATCCAAAGGCAGTACAAACTGCTGAAGGAAAAGCAGAAGCAGTTAGTGGCTGATGCAGCTGCCGTTAAGGAGGAGGACTCTAAGGTGTGCCTCCAACTCAAAATCATGGAGGGGCATTCCAATGATGACGTTGTGGTTGTGAAGAGGCTGGAGTACGAAATTGAGGAGATGAGAACTGCGCACAACACGCTGCTGGAGGCCAAGGCTGAAGTGGAGAGCGAGCTTAAAGGCGCGCGATCCAAGGTCCTCAAGCTGCAAAAAGTTGGCAAGAACCAGAAAGCCAAGATTGAGAAGATGCAGCTCGATCTTGCGCACGAGAAGGACAAGACCAGGGGAGCTCTCGAGGAGGCAAAGAGTGCCTTTCACCTGAAGAAGAAGGCAGAAAAAGATATGCAGAGTGCGGGAATGAAGCTTGAGGAGAGCCTTGACAGCCTCAGGCAGGAGAAGAAGACGGTGGAAGATGAACTGGAGAGTGCAAGGAGGCAGCTTGAGCTGAATGGCAAGCTGGAAGAGGAGCTCGCTGACACCAGAGAGCAAGCTGAGGAGACCAGGCAGAAGCTTGCCTCGGCGTCTGAGGTTCTCCAAGCAGAGAATGGCAGGCTGGAAGATGAACTCTCCAATGCAAGGGAGGAGATCGAGAACTTGAAGGCCAAGGGCAATCGAAGGTCAGAGGATGTGGCTGAGGCCCAGACCAGGAGCAGTAAGCTGGAAGAGGAGCTCGCCAGCGCAAGGGAGGAGCTAGATGACACAAGGCAACAGCTTGCCTCGGCGTCTGAGATGCTCCAAGCTGAGAACGGAAGGCTGGAAGAGGAGCTTGCTAGCGCAAGGGAGGAGATCGAGGACTTGAAGGCCAAGGAGGACCAGGAGGACATGATGGACAAATTTTGCCGCCTTTTGGTCACAGAAGACAGGAGCACTTGGTCTTCGCCCCTTGTGAGCGCTGTGGGTACTGTGGAGGAGAGAGCTGCCCAAGCTGAGCGGAGAAGGCTCGATGACATGACGGAGAGAGAGAGGGCAAAGACAGAAGAACTCGGCCAGGAGTTAGAGGAGAGGACCAAGGAGCTTCAGGAGCTGAAGGAGGGCCAGGTACTAAGAGAGGAGGAGGGTCGAGAAAGTCTGGAGGCTAAGATAGGGGAGCTGCAAGAACAGATTTTGCAGCGGGACTCGGAGATTGAGCTACAGAAGAGGATGGTGGCAGAGGTGACAGAGAGGTTGGATGAGAGAAGGCTTGAGATGGAGAAGGCCAGCCTTGAGGCAGAGAGGGGCTCCAACGAAGAGCTGGCTCAAGTGCTTGAGGAGCTGGCCCAAGTCCGAGAGGAGCTCAAGTCGGTGAGGAAGAAGGCCAGAATGATGATGGAGGCCAAGGACAAGGAGATTCAGGCATCAAAAGCGAGAATGATGATGGAGGACTCCCCGGCAAAGCTACCGGAGGTCCCCGTGGGCGATCCTCCCACGAAAAGTGAGGCTGATGGCCTCACCTCCAAGCTGGAAGACGCCAACAAGCTCGTGCTTTCGTTGCAGGATGCGCTCGCGGACAGTGAGAGGACGCACGAATTGAGGGACATCTCCGAACAAGTGCTGAAAGAAGAAATTCAGGAAATGCGCCGGAACGAGAAGAGGGGGAAAGTGGACGTTACCTACGTGAAGAATGTGCTGCTCAAGGGCTTTGAAAGCGGGGAGCTCGACCCCCATTCGTCCCTGGTCACGGTACTGTCCAGGCTCCTTGAGTTCAGTCCCGAGGAGCTGAAAAAGATTCCAGCAGCGAGGTCGTGGAAGATTTCCCTGCCAGATCTGATGTCGCCTCGAAAAGGAAATCATACACAACACAAATAATATTACCTTTAATACAAAACACGGGCTGGGTCTTCAGAAGACCTTTCTCTTCCCTTGCCCTGCCCTGTCAGCCCAGAGCTCCTCACTCCGTCTGCCTCTCCCTGCTGAAAAGTGTGGACCTGGAGGACAGCTGTGACCGGAGCTGCCTCTCATGGTTCCGGATTGTGCTGGCCTTCATACGTTTCATCTTCGCGGTCTTGAGCTCCTCTGCGGTCCTGAGCTCCGCCAGGGACGCCACATAAGCGTCGTAGGCTTCGAGGGCCTCCTTCTTGCGGTGCTTCTCCCGCTGCACGTGGGCCATCTTGATTCTGTTCTCCTTCACCTTGGTCGCCTCGTAGATCAGCGCCTCCTTTTTCTTCTCAACCTGCTTCAGCATAATCTCTCTCTCCGCGCCCATTGTCAGCTCCCGAAACTTCTTCTCTTCCACCGCCCCCTTGTCTGCGGCCTGGGACTGCTGCATGGCCAGGATCTCCTGCTCCTCCTTCTTGAGCGCGGCTACAGCCTCATTCCTCAGGTCCTGCTTCTCCTTGAGCCTAGAGTAAGTCTTCACCATGCTCTTCTCCATCTTCTCGCGCTCCTTGGTGACCTGGACCCTCTCCTTCTCCACCTTGAGGGTTCGCCTCGCTGCCCCCTGGATCGAGGCAATCTTGCGAAACTGGGTGTTCTCCGCAAGGAGCGCACTCAGCTTCTCGCTCCTCTGCATCTTCATTAGCCGAATCTTGGCCCGACGGTTCATCTCCTCCTCCTGGGCGGCATCCCTCTCCAGCCTCAGGCGCTCGTGGAGCTCCGTAAGAGGCATCTCGTCCAGCAGGCCAAGCTCCGCAGTCTTGGTGGGATCAAAGGTCTTCACCTCCTTGGGGACGCTGCTCGGGGCCTTGACCTTCTCGATGATTTTCCTCTTCTGCAGCAGCTCAGCCTTGCTGTTCTCTGCTATCTTGTCCAGGTTCAGCGCTTGCTCCGACTTAATTGAGTACGCGTTTGAGTGCTTCTCCTCCCTAAGCTTTGTGCGGATGGCGGAGACCTTCGCGCGGTCCTGGATCACCTTGGCCCTGGAATTCTTGTTCATGGCCTCGATGGCCTCGATGTCCTGCTTATGCTGGTCGCCAAGGCTCCGAAGCAGCTTTTTCAGCCCATGGGCTTCCGTCCTGTTCGCCTCGATCCGGAGCTTCTGCGCGTCCATCGCTGCCTTTGCAATCTTCCCCATCTCCTTCCTCCTCCTCTCGATCTCCTTCCGTCGATTTTCCTCATCAAGGCGCTTCATCCTCGCCTGCCACTCCTCGAACTCCGACGCGTCTCTGAGCTCCTGTTCATAGCTCTCCGCCTTCCTCTTCTCCTCCTCGATGCGCTTCTGGTGCAGGGCGTTCTCCCTCAGCACTGTTGCCACGTTCAGCTGGACCTGCACGTCCGGCACCCTGGGCACCGGCCTCGGCTTCACCCCCTTGAAGTTCAGCAGGCTCTCCTCCCTTTCCTTCACTTCCCTGCAGACCTTGTCAAAGTTACTGGGCCTGGTCGCTACCCTGGGCACGAAGGCCTTGGCGCTCTCGTACTTCTCCTTCATCTTCCTCTTGTTCTCCTCCTTGGCCCTCTCAATGGCAATGTCCGTGGACGTCTTCCCCGCCAGGAACTTGGGGGCCGGCTTGGCCTTGATAGGCTCGTAGGTCGGCTCCTCGTAAGGTGCGACCTTGGGCTTGGTCTTGGTCAGCTTGAAGGGCACGGGGACGGTCGCCTTCTTCTCCCCTCCCAAGGACCACGCCGCGGCCTCCTCCTCTTTCTTCTGCGCACTCATGAAGACCCTCTCCTCAAGCAGCTCAATGAGGTCGTCCGCAGGCTCCTGAAAGTACTTCAGATCCCTTAACACGTCACCCACGAAACCCACGTCGTATAGCTTTATCCACTCGTCCTTACACAGGTTCTCTACGTTCTCCGGGTTGAAGACGTACTTGAGGAATACCAGCATCTTCTGGGCGTCCTTGACGAGTACCAGCCTCCTGAAGTGGTTGAAGCCGAGGTCCGTCAGCCTAAGGAGGGCAAGGTAGGCGTAGATGTGGTACATATTCCTGTCGTTCCTCAGGACGTTGCCGCTCTGCGTGTGGTACAGGGAGGAGACCAGAACGTTCACGAACTTTTTGAACCGGACCGAGCCATAGAATATCTGAGACAAAAAGTTCTGGACGTCCTTGGACGCGACCCTGTGCTCCTTGAAGCACTCTTCGATGTGCGTGTCAACCGTCTTCTTGTCCGGGTTAAAGGTCACGAACATCGTCTCCGCCAACAGCATCAGCTTCTCGCAGTCGTCCTCAAGCCGCTCGCTTCTCTCATGGTGCACGACCTCGCTGGCGGCCCCGGCCGCCCCGGAGAACTGCGCCTCGCCAAAGGTCATGGCTTTCGTGCGCTCCTGTGCGAGGCCTTACAATGACGATGCCACCCGAGCGAGTGCCAGACGGACGGTAGGTCGGTTGCCCGCCCCGTCCTGCTTCCCTTCGCTCCAGAGCGAGGGAGGTCAATGGCAGGGGCCGAGAGGGCCTGTGTTGAACGGTAATCATTTGGAAACATTTCCTGGAAAAATGTTTTCAATCGGGCGCGAAGAAGAAGACCTAAAAACCGGAGGCGACACGGGAGGTGTGTACTTACTCGTTCGCCATGGCGAACTTGCGCAGTGGTCGGTCGAAGGGCGAGGGGGAGGGCGCCGGCGGAAGCCGCCGCCCGAGGAGGCAGGCCGCCAAGGCGGCGTCGGCAAAGTTGAAGTCGCCCGAGACAAAAACAGAGTCGCCGCGCGGGGACGGGGGCAAAACAACTCCGGCAGTGGCGGACGCTGGCAAGAACTCGAACTGGACGGCCAACGCCCCGAAGGCGCGCAAAACGGTGGCCTCGGCAGGCAAGCGGGCGACCCCGGGAGCGGGCGGGTCTGGAAAGAAGCGTGGCGGGTACGCGGGGAAGAAACACGCGGCGAAGCCGGCTGCTGGCAAGGCTGCGAACAACAACAAGCTCGACAGGAAGGACACGGAGAGCAGGGACAGGAGAAACCAGCAGAACAACCAGTTCCTGAACAAGCCGACGAACAACCATGGCGGAGAGGAGGAGGGATCGACAGCGCCCGTCCCCGACCGAGCGCAGGTCGGCGGCTCCCCGACGTACGTCGTGGAGAAGAAGCTCGGTAAGGGTGGCTTTGGCCAGGTGTACACCGGCAGGAGGGTGAACGGGAACGAGGCCGTGATCGATGGCCCGGGAGCCTACAAGGTCGCCCTCAAGTTCGAGCACAGGAGCAGCAAAGGTTGCGGCTACGGTCCTCCGTACGAGTGGAGCGTGTACAGCGCCCTGAGCGGCTGCTATGGGATCCCGAGGGTCTCGTACAAGGGCAGACAGGGGGACTACTACATCATGGTCATGGACCTGCTTGGGCCCTCGCTGTGGGACGTTTGGAACACGCAGAACCAGGTCATGTCTCAGGAGATGGTCGCATGCATCGCTTTTGAGTCTCTCGTCATCCTGGAGAACCTGCACTCCAAGGGCTACGTCCATGGCGACGTCAAGCCGGAGAACTTCCTGATGGGACCTCCCGGGACGCCGAACAGCAACAAGCTTTACCTCGTCGACCTCGGACTCGCCACGAGGTGGAGGGACACCGTGTGCAACATGCACATCGAGTACGACCAGAGGCCGGACGTCTTCAGGGGCACGGTACGCTACGCGAGTGTCCACGCCCATCTTGGCAGGAATGCGAGCAGGAGGGACGACCTGGAGTCCCTGGCGTACACGCTGATGTTCCTGCTCAAGGGCAAGCTGCCTTGGCAGGGCTATCAGGGCGACAACAAGGGCTTCCTGGTCTGCAAGAAGAAGATGGCGACGAGCGCGGACCAGATGTGCAAGTACTCCCCGCCGAGCTTCAAGCAGTTCACCGAGTACGTGATGAACCTCAAGTACGATGAGGACCCGAAGTACAGCTGGATGATCAGCCTCTTTGAGCCCTTGTGCGGCTCCGCGCTCGCCAGGCCCATCAAGATATCGGATTCCGCCGTCGCCAAGGTTGGTCAGAAGAGGACGAGGGACATGATCGGCGACACAGAGGAGGAGGAGGGGGCCCCGAAGAAGAAGGTTAGGATCGGGATCCCAGCGCTGCAGTGGATCACCGTGTACAATGCCCACAGGCCCATGAAGCAGAGGTACCACTATAACGTGACCTCTATCAGGGTGAGCCAGCACGTGGAGAAGGGCAACGAGGACGGGCTCTTCATCAGCAGCATCGCCTGCTACCAGGAGCTCTGGGCTCTGATCATGGACGCCGGGACTGGGTACACGCAACAGCTGTACCAGCTCAGCACGAACTTCCTGCCCAAGGACTGGATCATGGAGCGGTGGGAGGAGGGGTACTACATCACCAGCATTACGGGATCTTGCGTCGGCAGGTCTTTCGTGGTCATGTCCAAGGGCACCCCCTACACGCAACAGTCCTACAAGGTCAGTGACTCTTTCCCCTTCAAGTGGATCAACAAGAAGTGGAAGGAGGGCTTCTACGTTACCTGCATGGGCACCAGCAACACCAGGTGGGCGGTGGTCATGTCGAGGAATGCTGGGTTTGTGGACCAGGTGGTCGAGCTGGACTTCCAGTACCCGAGCGAGGGAATCCACCGCAGGTGGGACTCTGGGTTCAGGATAACCTCCTGCGGCGCGACCCCGGATCAGGCCGCTTTTGTGCTGAGCATTCCGAGGAAGAGGCCTATGGACGAGACCCAAGAGACGCTCAGGACGAGCGCGTTCCCAAGCGCGCACGTCAAGGAGAAGTGGGGCAAGAACTTGTACATCGCGGGGGTGGCGTTTGGACGTACTGTAAGCTGAGGCGGCGACTGCCTCTGAGAGTGTAATTTCGTATTTCATTTCCCCAAAAAAAAAAAAAACAGTCAGGCACGGCTAGCCCGGCGCACAAGTGGGCCGAGCGTGGGAGCAGTCTCCTGACGGTCTGCGGCCGAGGGAGGTCGTGCCTCCTCTTCCAGGTAGCGGGATCTGGTGTGACGCAACTCTGAAGATATGGGCGACGTCCCGATCGATATTCACGTGGACAAGGCGCAGGCGTGGCTTGAAGACAGGTCCTCGAAGTCCTCCAGGCTTCGCTCGCTGCGCAACCTGGTGGAGCCGGCCAAGTTTCTCGTTGCGGCGACGGAGTACGAGCTGCCCGCGTTGGTAAGAAAAACAGAACGCGTGTATCTACAGATCAAGGACTCTTTGAGCAAAGAGGAGGAGTATGGTAAGCGAGCCGATGCAGCGAGGAGGCGCTCCGCGGCAGCGTGCGAGGAGTGGGACCTCCGAACGGAGGACTTGGATAGTGGGGAGCCCTCAAGGCTTTGCAAGAACCTCAAGGCCTTGCCAGTGCTCTTCGACGCAGTGGTGAAGGACATCAAGGTGAGCTGCAGCCCATCCTTTGCCTCTAGCCGACCTTTCGCTCACCGTCTCCCGCAATCTCTCTCTCCTCGCTCGGCCCAGTCGGGGGACGTGGGCACGGCAGTGGAGGTCTACGGCAAGCACGATGGAGCCCTGGAGACCTTGGGAGAGATCCTCGCGCCAGAGCAGGGAGAATGCTGCATTAGCTTGGCAACAGCCACGTCCGCCCTGAGCGACGACCGCTCCACCCTGGCTGTGGCCGCGGAGGAGCCCTCCATAAGCTGGGACCTTGGCACCGCCGGCGGGGACTCAGAGGGTGGGGAGCCAACCGTGTGCTGGGATATTGGAGTCGAGGCGGGTGGGGTGGGGGAAGAGGTTGGGCCCGCCGTCAGCTGGGACATCGGTGGGGCCGAGGCCGGGTCAGAGGCCGGAGGGGAGCCAACCGTGAGCTGGGACATCGAGGTGACGGAGAAGGCGGAGGAGGACCCCGCGGTGTGCTGGGACATCGGCGTGGCGGAGGCAGGAGCGGGCGGGGAGGAGGAGATCGCCGAGGAGGAGTGCGGGGAAGTCGTTGACGCCCTCGTGTCGAAGCTGGCCTCTCTGGCCTTCAAGCAGAAGCTCTTGGACGACTTGTTTGAGCTCAGCGCTTTTCTGGGGCAGAGGCTTGCGGAGGGGGAGAACGGTCACTTCCTCACGGATTCCTCAGACATCTCCTTGGACGTCCTCAAGGTCGCGGTGGACTCTGCGATCGCGAAGTTGACTTCCGGCGAGCTCGAGAGGCTGGAAAGCTTGAGGAGCGCCCGGACTCGGGACAAGATCATGAGAGACCTGCAGCAGAAGCACGGCCAGGAGGCCAAGTACCGGGAGATGATCGCTGCGGCGGGAAGGAGGAGGGAGGTCTTGCAGAGGGAGTCACTGGGGCTTCGGCCGCAGCTGAGAGAGCTCGTGGACAAGACGAAGCAACTCAAGCAATCGGTGGAGGGGGCCATCTCTCGGCTGTATGACAACAGGCCCGTGCACATCATAGGAAAGATCAACAAGGCTCTGGCGGATGCCGAGCAAGTGTAATGCACATCCACCTACATCCACCTGCACTCCACGTGCGCTGCACGTTCACGAGGCGGAAAAATTGGAGACATTTCATCACCTTTCTCTATTTCTCTATTCTTCGCCAAAGCGAGGGACAAAACGAGAAACTCGATTGCGAAACCGAGAAACCGCGAAAGTAGAGAGCGGAAGCGGCAGACTTCCGGAGACTTCCGGTCTTTCGCGAGAACGGAAGGAAGTCTTGCGGAAACCTACGGGGAGTGGGTCGCCATGCGGGCTCTCTTGAACTGCTGCGTCCTCCCCGACGAGGACGTTGAGCAGCCCAGCACGTCCAAGATGTCAAAGTCCGCCAAGATAAAGAAAGAGCTTTCCTCCCTCCTCTCACTTGACAAAGGGGAAAAGGGAAGGGAGAGAAGCAGCTCGCTGCTAAGGTCGAAACAGGGCGTACTCCACATGGAGAACTACATCATACTGCAGCATATCGCCGTCGGAAGCGTCGGCACGGTGAAGGTGAGTGTCACAACCCCAGCTCTCCCTCTAGGCCTGCGCTTCTCCTCGCCCTCCACAGCTTTGGCTAACAAAGGTCTCACCTTTGGTGTTCCCGTTCCGCTTCTTTTCACAGCTCGGGCTGAACGTCCACACGGGTACCCTGGAGGCGCTCAAGGTGATCAGAAAGACCGACTTCTCCGCCTTCGGGCTGACGGTGCGCGAGTACTCCAACTTCTTGCGGCGGCTCAAGCACCCGAACATCATCCAGACCACAAACGTGATCGAGGACACAAAGTGCAAGTTCACCCTCACGGTCATGGAGTACGCGGAGGGCGGGTACTTGATGAGTGAGGAGCACTATACGGAGAACTGCAAGCCGCTGGATATGCGGAAAGCGCTGCTATACTTCACACAGATGCTCTTTGCCGTCAAGTACCTGCACTCTAATGACATTATTCACGGCGACCTCACGCTGAAGAACATGCTCCTGAACGGCGAGACCGTGAAGATTTGCGACATGGACTCGGCGGCCCAGCTTAATGCCGAGCAGCGCAAGAGGACCACCCCGGCCTACTGTGCGCCGGAGATTATCACCGGCACGAAGAGCCAGCCGAACTACTCCTTTAAGAGTGACATGTGGGCCCTCGGGGTGTGCCTCTACACAATGATCCACGGCAGACTCCCTTTCCCCGGCACGAACAAGTTCCAGGTGTTCCGGAGCATCTTGGACGGCGGGGAGCCGGAGCTGCATAAGAAGTTGCCCGACGTGCTGGTACACCTCCTGCGCGGGATGCTGGCCAGGGACGTCAAAGAGAGGTTTGGCATCGAGCAGGTGATCAAGAACCAATGGGTGAGGGGCGCGCTACTAAAGAACGTCCTGACGGAGACCTTCAACGTGAACCCCATGAAGAATTCCTACAACAAGAGGAACTCAACCTTCCGGATTTTTGAGCAGGGGTCCACAATTTTCCGGAGGGGGGAGCTCGCGAACACAGTGATGTTCATCCTGAGCGGGTCGGTGGACGTGTACTCATTCAACCATACGGACGACGCGGATGAGGAGTTCCCGGACGACGACGAGGTCCTGGAAATTGTTAAGGACAACACCACGCTCGCCCCACTGGAGGAGGAGACCATCTTTGACCTGGACTACAACTCAGCCACAAACTCCATGTCGGAGAAGTTCAAGACAGAGGCGAAGAACGTCTTGTTGCACCTGCAGGGCACTTTCAAACGGCAGGCGATCAGGGGGAAGGGGGCGACCCTGGGGGAGATCTCCGCCCTGAAAGCCCTGGACACGGGGGTCGCCAAGGCAACGAGGGTTGCCACTTGCGTTGCCCACACCAAGGTAAAGGTGATGGAGATCGACATCCGGCTTCTGAGCTCACAGTGCCTGAAGCACCTGAGGGGCGTGTCCAAGATAAGGCGCGAGAATGCAAGGCTTCTAGAGTTGAGGAAGGACTTGGAGAAGATCTATTTGGAGGATTTGCGGCGCAAGGAAGCATCCGAAGATCCAGAAACATAACAAAAAATTTCTGTACATCAGGAACTGTCATACCAGCCAGTACGGCAGCATCCTTATCGTAAAGATTGCTTGCTTTGCCCATCGCGGTCTGCTACACCGGCAAAGAGCTCGTCTCGCTCGCCCCCAATCCTCTCAAACACTTTTCCGGCCCCGGAAAAGTCTGAGGAGATCTCTTCCGTGCTGGGCTTGGCTGGCCCCAAGGATCTGTGTTCACATGCATGGCCACACAAATTCTCCGACCGCTGCAGGGTCGATGGGGGGGCAGCGGAGCTCGAGCGCCACGGCGTGCGAGCCTCCCGCGGGTTTCGTCGGCCTGCTGGATTGGGCAACGAGGAGGGGCCTCATCCTCCGCTCCTGCGTGCCGAGCGAGGAGGTCGAGGAAGGGGGTCGGGGAATCGTGGCGACGGAGAGGGTGCCGCCCAACACTGCACTTTGTGAGATTCCTGAACGGCTCATCTTGACCGCGCGCAGGAGTAGCGTCAAGCGGCTGGGCCTGAGCTCCCTGGACGTCCTGGCCGTCGAGTTGCTGATACAGAGAAAAAGGGGCGACACCAACCCCTACCTGAGCAGCCTGCCCACGACGTACACGAACCTGCACCACTGGAGCGCGAGGGCGGCCGCGGAGCTCCAGTGCCAGGATTTCATCAAGCACCACGGCAGGTTGAGGGATCAGGCGCTCCAGGACTGGAAGGCGGTGAGGGAAACGGGCGGATGCGCGTGGTGCAACTTCGAGGACTATCTGTGGGCGCGCTCCACCATCCTGAGCCGCAGCGTGTACATTCCGGGTCCGGGGAACGAGGCGGGGGGGCTCGTCCCAGTCGGGGACATGTTCAACTACGCGCCTCCCGCGGGCCCCGACCCTCCGCTGCCGCCGTGCTTCCTCGACTACTACCTACGGGACGAGGCGGAAGCCAAGGTGGACGGCCAAGAGGCCAAGAGGAGGAAGAGGGGCTCTGAGAGCACGTACTTCGCAGGCGTCAGCGGTTCCGGTGCCTACGACGAGAAGAGTGGGTGCTTCATTTTCAGGTCGGGTCAGAGGGGCTACGAGGCGGGCGAGCAGATCTTCGTCACGTATGGTATGTACACCAACAGGAGCCTGCTGGAGATTTACGGCTTCTTGCTGGAGGACAACCCCCAGGACAGCGTGAACCTCGCCTCTGTGATCGACGGGGACGTGTTGGACGGCGCGGCGGCAGCCAAGCTGGGCTCCTGCTTCGAGGTTTACCAGGACGGGTTTCCCTCGTGGGACCTACTGTGCCTGGTCAGGTGGAAGGCCGCGTGCCTCAGCCACCGCGGGGGGAAGAGGGAGGCCCGCAGGATCCAGACGGGCTGCCCGTGCACCTTGGATCTCGAGGCCGAGGCGATCGAGTACCTGCAGGAAATTTGCTCGGAGAGGCTCCGGCGCTACGGCACGTCCGCGTCGCAGGACGAGGTCATTTTGAGTGGCCTCGGTGGTAAGGAGGGGGGGGAGGGGGGGTTGATGGAGCTCGCGGTGCGGTGGCGCCTTTGCCAGAAGAGGATCCTGATCAGAGCAGTGGGCATGTGTGAAGCATACCTCGAGTACCTCAACGGTCCCGGCGCTCTCTCTCCCTCTTTCACCGTGTAATGCATCGCCCTGAGGTCTGTGGTCTGTGTGAGAGGAAAAACGTAAATGAGAGGAGAACGACGTTTCTTTTTTGTTCCTGTGTTACATGTTGTTGTGCTAAACGACTTGGTACAATGGACTCCCGGAACTCGTGTGGAAGGGAGGGGGGTGGGGTCTAAGCCACCTTTTTCTTCGCGGCAACCAGCCGGTTCACCACAAGTGCGGACGCAAGGAGGAGTACGTTCAGAGCCACCGCGACGCTCAGCGTCCCCTCGAACTTCATGACATCTGAGCTGAGCAAGAAGCTGTAGGCGGCCATCGCGAGCAGGAGGCAGGAGCCTTCGGTGAACCTCTTGGCGCTGCCAAAGGTGATGGACACGACGAGGATGAGACCAAGGCAAAACACGACGCAGCCCCCAACCTGGGTCAGATGGATAATCAGGGGATACGTCGGAGACTGCCACATTTTGCTTCGCCCGCCCTCCACGGTGAAGGACTTGAGCCAGGGGGCCGCTGGGGAGTGCAGAGTGTCGTTGTCAGCGAGGCGTGCTCTTGTCGCCGGGACGCGGCTTTGGACGGCTCACCTTCGTCCGTCGTGGCGCTCAGCAGCTGCAGGTATCCGACAACGGCGTCGTGGGGCTTCATCACGAGGGTGTAACTCAGGACCTGCGGGGTTGAAGTTGAAGAGAGAAAAAAAACTCGTCAGCGGTTAGACAAAAGAGGCCCGGGCGTCCAATTCTTCGAGGGCCGACCCCTCTGGGGCGCGCCACGTACCACGAGAAGGGACCCGAAGGCCGCCAAGTACGGCTTGAGCAAGTACATTCTCACTGTTGTTGCTGCTCTGCGCTCGGGTGGGCAAAGGGCGCGACGAGTGTCAAGGTCGCTCTGCTTTTGGAGCTTTTCGCACGAAATCCCAATTCAATTTTAGATTAGATGAAAGCCCGAGTGCCCCGAGTTCGCTCTGCCCAGACCAGAAAGCGCGGGGTGGATGAGGTCGCGAAAGTTGGCTTGCGAGAGAGGGTCCCGCGGGTCCGCAGCGGGGCGCTCGCTTGGCGTTCCGCAGCGTCGAGGAGCCCCTCGGCGAAGTGTTGGCCGGACGCAGAGCCATGGCTGCCCACCGTTGCGGGCGAGGGGGAGCTCTGCGTTCTCCTCCAGCCAACTCTCTCGGCCGGAGCCCCGCGACCAGGCGGGAGTGAGGGGCGGGGAGAGCGAGCGGGAGGGAATCAGGAACACGCCCGCGCGGCGCTTTGTCTCCATCTCGGTCTCGATCCTGGCGCTCGGTCTGTCCTTGGCTTGCGCCAACGCGACGGCCGCTGCCGGGGAGGCCGTCGCGTCCGCAACCGGTCCCAGAGCGCTGCTGCAGCAGTGCGTGAGCTTCGCCCTGCACCTGGACAAGCACCTCGTGGAGATCATCCAGCGCTTCGGCGAGCAGAAGACCTACGCCCTCCTCGCCGGCATCGTCTTCTGCGAGACGGGGCTCGTGGTGACCCCCTTCCTCCCCGGGGACAGCCTGCTCTTCGCCTGCGGGGCCTTCGCTGCCCTCGGGAGCCTCAGGCTGCAGGTCCTCATCGTCACTCTCCTCGCGGCGGCCATCGCCGGGGACGCGGTGAACTACGCTGTCGGGCAGTGGGTCGGCAGGAGGATTCTCGCCAGCGGCTGGATCTCACCCAAGAACATCGAGAAGACCGAGCGCTTCTATGAGAAGCACGGGCCCAAGACGATCGTCCTCGCCAGGTTTGTCCCCATCGTCAGGACCTTTGCGCCCTTCGTTGCCGGGGTGGGCAGCATGGAGTGGCGCCAGTTCACCGTTTACAACGTGGTTGGGGCCGCGGTGTGGACCGTGAGCTTCTCCCTGCTTGGGTACTTTTTCGGCAACCTCCCGTTCGTGCAGCACAACTTCACCCTCGTCGTGCTAGCGATCGTGGGAGTTTCAGTGCTGCCGGTAATCTACGAACTCGTTTCGAGCTGAAAGGATAAGTAACATGTAAATACAAGGTTGAGCGCTGCAAAAACAACCCAAACCATCTTCTTACTCCTGCAGTACTCGATCTCTCATTCTTATCACGGGCGTCAGTTCGTGCGGCCGTCGCCGTCATCTCAAAGCTCGCGTTACTGGAAACTGGGAAAGGAGGGAGGACGTACCCAAGTGGGCGGAGGGAATGACCAACTACGAGCAGCACGCGCCTCGTTTGTTTCTGGAAAGTAGAGCTGGCGTTGCAACGTCCCCGAGGGGGCGTTGCAACGCCCCCTCGGGGGTTGTTGGAGTCGTGAAAGTAAATCATTCAGCGACTGGAACAGTCAGGTGTACTGGGCTCGATCCTCTTTCTCTTGAGGCTGTCCTCGGAGAATCGTGGAGACCGAGGCGAGGAGTGCTTCTGCTTGTTTAACTCCGAGTCCTCGAGGAGCACGGTCCCGCTATTCTGCTCCTCATCTCTGCCGTCCAGCGGCACGCCTGTCAGAAAGAAAAAAAGGAAGACGGAGGTGAACACAGAATACGGAGACGAGTTCAAGTCAGAAAAACAGGCAGTGAGAGACGGACAGAGAGATGGACGGAGAGACAGAATACACAAATACTCCTTGACCTCAGACTCACCTGTGAGGACCTCAAGCTCTTTCCTGAGCTTGACAATCTTGAGGTCGGCCTCGAGCGCCTCGACGGTCGCCATCTTGACCTTCGCCGCCCGCTGGGCGCGGGCAACCGCGATCGACTCGGCTTCCAAGGTTCGCGCAACCCGAAACCTCGCTTCCGCCTCGGCAGACTTCGCCCACGTCTCGGCGCGGGATCTCTTGACCGCCTCGTTAGCCAATTCGTTCGCCTCGGCGAACTTCAATTCTTCCACCTTCGCCTTCGCCCGGGCAACCCGGACCCTGGCCAAAGCCTCGGCGTGGGCAGCCTCAGCCTCCCCAACCTTGCCGTTCACACTAAGTTGACCAACCTGGGCTGGATACAGGTGGCACGGTACCGTCCTAGCAGTTTCCGGCACCGTCGTTGCGGGCAGAGACTGTCCGTCCCCAACGCCGTTCCCGTGAATCATCGGAGCAGGTTAAGACCGGAGTGCGATCGCCTCGACAACAGCAGCCACAAGCGACAGACCTCCTCCTCGCGTGTAACGAGGCGCCGACACCACTGCCAGCTGCCGATAATATCCAGGTTGTAGCCACTGACTTCCGTTCGATTACAACCGTTCTGAACTGAGTAGTGTGTGAAATCTACTCTCATCTTTTTCACCCGGAAAATTACCGCTTGTTCGTTCCCCTTTGCGTTTCGGAAATCGTACACAGAGATATTTCCGAAAGAAATTTTGGAAAAGTTGCGGAAATCTAATGAACTTGTCGTTGGGTCCAGGAGGTCCAGGAGGCGAGGGTGTGCGCGAGGAGCACAGCGACCGCAGTCCCAGGGGAGCGCCAGCGGCAGTGGAAATGGATCTTTCGTGAAGAGACCAGGTTTGGCCATGGTTCCATCCGCGAGCGAGCTGAACAAGGCGGCGGCTTTGTCCGTGGACGTTGAGTTCACGGACAACTCTTCGGTCAACCCAAGGGGTGGTGAGGAAATGAGCAGCAGCGAGGGCAACCAGTGGGGAGAGAGACAGGCGCCCGGGTCGAGCTCCCCATCCCGAGGGGGGGAAACGAGCACGCGTAGTCCGTCGCGCCCGACCACCGGCGGGCTTGGAAAGAACGCAATGGACGAGAAGACGAGGGCCCAGTTCATCAAGAGCGTCCCGTGCCAAACGGAGGAGTCCTTCGTGCTGGAGCTGGACTCCATGCGGCAGGAGCTGAACGTCATTAAGGGCGAGCTCGCAAAGGCCTACGATTCGAGCGAGAAGTTTGAGAAGAAGGTGCAGTTCCAGCTTCCGAGCGTCATTGAAAACTTGAAGGAGGAGTTCAAAGCGAACCTGCGGGACTTCACCGACCAGACCCGGAAGGAGAACGAGAAGAGGGTACGGCAGCAGCAGGCCGCGTCCAAGGTCCTGGTTAAGAACAAGGAGATGGAGGTACGGGCTGAGTTCGAGAACAAGATCAAGGACCAAATATCTGAGATTCACAAGGAGCTCATCGAGAAGGAAAAGGTCCTGCAGGACGCGCTGGACGAGTCGAAGAAGAAGCTCGTACTCAAGGACCAGAAGATCGACGACCTCTCCGCCAAGATCCTTCACCTGGAGGCGAAAATTGAGAGCCAGGTCCTGACCGGCGACGAGGAGAGTTTGGAGGCGAAGCTGAACCAGTACAAGTCCCAACTGGAGAGCAGCCAGAACATCGCAGAGGCGCTGAGGCAGGAGCTCTTCCGGCGGCAGAGCGAGTTCACCGAGATCGCCCTGAAGAACAGGCAGCTGGAGGGCAGCGCCAGCGAGCTGGAGAGAGCCCTGAAGCAGGAGAGGGAGGAGAAGCTGTCTTTGCGGAACCAGGTCCGGATGGATACGGAGTCCCTTCAGGAAATGCACAACAAGCAGCTGGCCAAGATGACAGAGGAGCTTAGGGAGGCCAGGGAGAGAGCGAACGCCATCTACCAAGACTACGAGAGGGAGAGCCAGATCACAGACATTATGGTAAACAGGTACCAGACAATCATCAACAAGCTGACGGACGAGAACCGCACGCTGAAGGCGACCCTGCTGAAATCCGTCTCCCTGGAGGGAGGGGAGAAGGGCCACTTGCCTCATCTTGAGAGGCGGAACACGTCCGTCACGGAGAGGCTCTACACCCCGGGCAGCCGGGGCGACCACCCCACCCACGCTCCCAACCCGTTAGTCATCCGACAAAAGCTCAGAAACATGGGAGACCTCAGTTTGCAAATGCAAAACATTCAACACGAGTACAGGGACAAGCTTAAGAGGATGAACTCGGCCTCGACCTCGGCCCAGAGGCCCCGTTCAAAGAACAGCATCCCATTCTCTGGCAGGGGAAAGGTGCAAACTACTCGCTCAAAGCGCTTGAACAGCATCGCAGATATTGCCCCTATCGGCGATCTTATGTGGTCGTCCAAGTAAATTCTTTGTATTTTAGCCATGGTATATAGCGCGCTCCCCGTCTCGCTCTGAGCAATGTCCAACCAAGGAAGAATAGACGAACTGAACCGAGAGATCGAGTGGGTTGGGATAAACCATGGATGA
>Ga0160423_10001790_pt1 | contig 17964 bp, 19 predicted proteins | sample CRUFie14St8metaG_FD_108191 | JGI IMG/M metagenome (GOLD analysis project Ga0160423, IMG submission 108191) | Marine microbial communities from the Costa Rica Dome - CRUD Field 142mm St8 metaG | ecosystem: Environmental > Aquatic > Marine > Oceanic > Photic zone | place: Costa Rica: the Eastern... | reverse complement strand
GAAAAATAACGAACTTCACTTGTATCAAATTCCGTCGAAGCGACACTCTCATCTGAAACCGAGACATAGACACGAGTAAGCGAACCATCGTACTGCTCTACGACCGAATCAGACGGCATCCAAACGCCCGCTGAAAACAGATACGATGATTGCTCAAGGATACCGCCTATCATCACCTCTCTGCGATGACTGGGTTGTTGTGCATCAATGATCGTAATATTTTCACCGACTTTGACAGCAAAAACGCCTACACTCGCTCCATCGATTGATGATTCGAGACCAAACGATGCATCAACAAACACGACGTCACCACGTTCGTGCATTGCAACCCATGCTTCTTCAGAAGAGTTGCCAAGCGATGAATCCCAGATATGCAACGGAATACCTCCGTGATTCACGAACCCATCGTCGACACCTCGCAGAATGTAGGGTGAGCGCTCCTCGTCCTGATTTTCAATGAACGCTTGCGCTCTATACACACGACCTACAGCATCAATTTGTGATGTGTCTGTGTGCTCCAATTCCCACGTAGAGACCGGACCATCAAGTTGCAGTGGACGGGTTCGTGCTGCTGAGAGCATCAATTCAAACTCGCCTTCGGATTCTTCCACAAACGTGCTTGAATAGTTCTCAAATTGCATCGTGTAACCGCTCAAAACGATGACTGAGAATACGGTAATGGAAAACATTCCCATCACAACCGCCGTTCGAAGTGGTTTGTGCAACGGGTAAGCGAGAGCTACAGGAACGACAGGCCCACTACGGAATTGCGCAAGCCGAAGTAAATTACGAATCATCAGTGGGGCGAGGGAGGAGAGGACAAGAACACCAGCAAAAACTTGGACCAATCCGACGATAATAAATGACAATTCGTTCGGTGTTAAATCAGATCGGACTGGATCAAACGATGAGGGCAAACCAGTCCACACAAGGAGCAATACCCCTGCAATGCCAATGGTTCGACGTGGCGCTTCTCGGAAGGTTGGCAGTGAACCATCTAACGACCGCTTTGCACCCATGACCGGAAGAATCCAGAACAGAATTGGACAGACAAGGAGAACGATGGAACAACCCAACGCCACCCACGCAGCATGTGCAAAGGCATCACCGCCGAGGAAAAACAAGCCAGCGCTCGCCACGACGAGCCCAAGCATGCCGATTACGAACAGATACAACCCCCATGGGATATGCTTTGGCACCCTTTGAGGAACGCTCTTGAGCGCATGAACAATGACCATTCTCGAAGACCATAAAGCGGAAGCAAAGAGTGTTAACATCGCAATTTGGAATCCCCAAAACCATCCTGCAAGTAACGAAGATGAATCGACATAGAACGAGAACACATCAGCACCTGCATTCGCAAACACACTCGAGAATCCTACACCGATGAACCATGCTAAACCAACGCCAAGAAGCGATCCAATCGCACATCCAACCAAAGCGGTCAAAGAACCCTCAATCATCGCAACGTATCGAAGATCGGACCGGGTCATACCGAGTGCTCGAACGGTGGCATACTCCTTTTGTCGAACATCGATGAGCATCGTCACGATGGTAATGACGAGCAAGATTCCAGCAGCAATTGTGAATGAGCCAAAGACCAAAAACATCGCCGAAAGAACACCTGAAGATGCTTGTGCCTGTTCCAAAGCATCGATTTTAACCGCACGGACAGAGAGATACAAATCATCAACGCCCATCAATGCATCAAGATGTTCCTCGAGATGTGTCTTTCCTTCACTTGAAACATTGCTCCATACGAGCATCGACCGCTCGTTTTCATCAGCAGCGGCTAACTGTTCAGCATCGGACATGTTGATTAGTCCAAGGATAACTGGGTCCAATTCCGAGAGAGAGGAAAGACGCTCATCCTCAACGAATGAACCCGTTATGTTCAGATTGAGCGATTCATCCGAACCGAACGCATACTGAAACAATCCAGAAGCAGATAGCGTACCATTCGAGATGGTTGTCATGTCTTGAAGGCGTTCTCCGATACGTAGCTCTCCGGCAGCGACCATCAGCGCTGAAGCATCGCCGTCAAGGGCGAAGAACATCTGCGGGAGTGTTCCGAATCCTCCTGCATCCGAAAGAATCGGCAATCGAATCGATTGGATGGATCCATTATCAATGAAGCGTTGCACAAGGCCTGGCCCTTCGATGCACCACGCATGTGTTGCATTATAATCGACACCTGAATCAGGACATACGCTAGAGGAGGATGTTTCAGAAGAAGGCCATTCTTGTGCATCGATTTCGACAAACACGTCCTGCATTTGGCCGATGGAACGTTTGTAGTGGGTGACCTCAAGAAGCCCCTCAACTCGCAAGTACAGTGACGTCTCATCCTGTTGTAATTCCCAATCGATGATTGTTGAAGGTAGGTCGAGAACAAGAGGGTATTCCGTTGATTCATCCGAGATTACATCACCAGCCCATAGGCTCGGAGCATCGCCACCTTGTATGGCAATCCATTGGCTCGATGTGGAGGAAACTGCAACCATTTCCTTATCGTCAAGGAGATGCTTTGTTTCTTCATCATTTGAGGTGTTCCCATAGACGAGCCCATTGCCATGCACAGCAAAACCATAACCACCATCGATGGAGACGTCGTTGACGATTTCACCACTCGAGACACGCCACGCCCATGAGGAGGTATTGGTTTCAAATCCAAATCCAGCCGAACCCCAATGCCACAATACATCATCCTCGACCAAAATAGCATCAACATCTCCATCAGCAAGCGTAAGAAGGTCCGAACCATTCGATTCAAGACCAACCAGAGGAACTTGAAGAACTTCCAATACTGAGGAATCCTCTACAAGTTCAGTTCGATTTTCAAGAAGGCTTTCGACAATGCGCGGCGATAATCGTGCCAATCCATTGGTCGATGCAATCGTTACAGCATCATTTTCAGAAATGAATTGCAAACCCGATTCATCAACACCGATTGAGGTGTTCAGAATCTCGACCAATGCATCCATGACCGGATTCACGGTAGATCGACTGTCCGCTGCTCCATCAAGTGAAATCCGAATCGATGTCACATTCGCTTCAGATTGTTGCCATTCTTGAGCGGTGAGAAGGTCTGTAAAGATGGCTGGAGCAGTTGTTCCTGCGAGTTGACCTTGCCCCGCCATCGTTGCAATATGATGGATGGTGAAATTCGCTTGAACTCGTTCAACTCCGTTCGCATTCCGGACAAACCAACCAAGTTGAACCGAATCGCCAACATCCACCTCCAATTCGTCGGAAAAAACTTGATTGACAGCGATCAACGGTGTGGAGGAGAACCTGTTCGCCTCTTCAAGTTCAAACCACGTGATACCATGATCCTTCGAACCGATTCGAAGGTTGGCCTGATGTTCGAGTGCAAACCATGGCACACTTGGATTGGAATCACCTCGTGAGGTGACGACCGATGCTGAAAGAACCCTTCCGGCCTGTATGTAATCGATTTCATCGACATTGGCATCACGAAGTTCGTCAACAATGGATTGTGAAATTTCAGAAACTTGTCCAATGGTTGGGTCAAATCCTGAGATAAGTACATCGGTCTCGCCCCATGCCGCATCGACTTCTTCACGAACGGTTTCGTCGAGTGAATCGCCGACGATCAAGGATGAACTAATGATAGCAGAACCGATCATTAAGCCCGCCATCAGCAGAGCAGTTTGTCGTTTCCTTCGAACCAATTGTTGCCAGGAAAGACGAAATGCAACCAATCGACGAGGTGAGAGAATTGTCTGGATACCAAACAAACTCAGCATACCAAACATGAGGCCACCAATGAAAGGAATTGATCCCGAATAGTTGAGCCACACGAGGATAAAGTAGGAAAGTAGTCCGTCAGCTAAGGGCGTAACGAACAGAAGCAAACGTGCACGAACTGAGCATTCATTGCGCAATCCGTATGTTGCTGCAAGTGCACAAACCGCAAGGATGAGCACAAGAAGCAGCAAGAGTAGCACGATCACTCCTCCTCACGCAACGCCTCAAGAAATCGACCATCGGACATCCGCCGAATGGAATCACACTGTTGTGCAATGGTTTCATCGTGTGTTACGATGAGAAATGTTGTGTTTCCAACTTTACATAATGTTCGTAGAAGTTGAATGACCGATGCAGATGTTTCAGCATCAAGATTACCGGTTGGTTCATCGCACAGAACAATCGCCGGTCGATGAACAACTGCACGAGCAATGGCAACCCGTTGTTGTTGCCCTCCTGACAACTCGGCAGGGCGGTGCTCCAATCGATCGCCCAAACCGACAGCGGTCAATGCCTTTGTGGCTTCTTTGCGAGCATCACTTGCAGACATACCTTGAATGAGCAATGGAAGTTCAACATTTTCCAAGGCGGTCATCACAGGAAGTAGATTAAACTCCTGGAAAATAAATCCCATCTGTTTTCCACGTACTCGCGTTCGCTCATCATCGTTGGAAGCGTAGAGGTTTTCCCCATTGACGATGACAACACCAGAATTCGGTTCATCAATTCCAGATAGCACATTCAACAGCGTGGTTTTCCCACATCCAGACGGACCCATGATCGCTACCATCGAGCCTGGTTCGATAGCAAGTGAGACATCTTTGACGGCTTGAATAACCGATTCACCCGACTCGTACAATTTCCATAAGCCTTCAGCATGAAGTGCCAACGCCATGAGAAACCATACGGCTACGTGTTGATAAACTACCGCATCAACCTCTGCCTATGGACGAGGGATATGTGCGGGTGCTCGCTTTCGGACCGATTGCAGAAGCGATTGGGTCAAGGACGTCCAAAGTTGAATGGCGCGAGAACCTGAGTATTGAGGACATTATCATCGAGTTGAAGATGGACCATTGGCTTGGCCAAGGCCTAGCAGTTGCCCTAAATGGTGAGCGATGTCCTGTCGACGTGCATTGCCAACGGGGCGATGAGGTTGCACTTCTTCCCCCTGTGTCAGGTGGTTGAATCATCACAAAGCAACGCTCCCGATGGCAAGTCTTGAAAAGATGGATGCTTAGGGCATCATGGGGAACTGCATGGCCTTTAGTCCTGGACCACTCGAAATCGTTATCCTTCTCGGAATCTTCTTCATCCTTTTTGGTGCTGAACGACTTCCAAAAATGGCTAATGCGCTTGGACGCTCTAAGGGCGAATTCCACAAAGGACTCAATGAGGCGACGACCGTTGCTACAATTACAGACCTCGAGGCTGGAGGAAAAACCCCTGACCAGGTTCTGATGGATAGGGCCAAAGCGGTTGGTATCGACCCAGCTGGAATGGAGGTTGCAGAATTGGAAAAGAAAGTCGCAGCCCTTGAAGCACTGAACGATGAAGAGTGATTAAGCACGCTTAAGTTTCATTGGCGAACCGCAACGGTCGCATTCCTTGACATCATCCTTTCTTGAGCGAGTTGCATCAGGCGAAACATCCTCAGTTTGTCGACATCCGATGCATCGAAGCACCCATTTCCATTGCCTTTTTCCACCTGTTGTCAAAACACCTTGAACCTCAATTCCTGCTTCCCTTGCAACGTTCTTCATTCGATAATCATCGGTCACGAGAGTTGTTTGATTCGAGATAGCTAAAGCGATGAGATCAATATCCACATCCGATAATCGTGGTAAATCACCCGTCTTCGACGCCAGTTCATGAACAACCTCTCTTTCTTCGAGACTTGCTGTACGCCAATCCATGTCCAGCGAGTCAATCAGCAACCATCGTTGTTCATCCACTTTGAACAATTCGGTTTGTTGAAGAACTGAAACGATTTGGTGTTGACAGCGTTCGATTGGCCAACTTAAGAGCGCTGATGTATCGAGAACGGCCATGAACGATTCCTATCGAACCGATGTAAAGAAGACGTCGATAACCCATAGCCTCAAGAAGACGAATCAATACCTCACAATATGATTGGAGAAGACTTCATCCTTGAGTTCTTCAACCAATTTGGTCCATTCGCATTGGCATTGCTTTCATTTACAGAAGCAATCATCCAACCGATTCCACCGGACGTCATGTTTCTGCCAATGGCCTACGACGAACGAAACAGTGTGGATATGTTGCTCTGGTTGTGGTTTATCGTCACCTTTGCATCCGTTCTCGGCGCCATAATTGGACATACACTCGGAAAACGGTATGGTACGAAATTACTTGATCGTTTTGGAAAACCCCATCATCGCGAACGGTTGGAATTTTTGTTCGAACGCTATGGTACGTGGGGGATGTTTATCGCAGCTGTATCTCCTTTACCTTACAAGGTGTTTGGATGGATTGCTGGTGCAAGTGATATGAAAATGCGTCCGTTTATCATTGCAGGAATTTTCGGACGCGGACTTCGATTTGGCTTGGAAGCAATTCTCATCTATCTCTATGGAGATACGGCAATGGATGCAGCAACCTGGCTCCTCGACCATGAACTCATCATGGCAGTTGTTCTGATTCTTGTTCTTGGCTTGATTGGATGGTGGTTCACAACGAAGAATTCATCCGAGATCAAGACCGTTTAGGGGTGGAGGGATGGACATTGAATATGATGCCTTGGTTGGACTCTTGACCATCCTAGCGGTGGGAATCTTCACACCAGGCCCAAACAACATCACCGCAATTTCGCATTCAGCGGTCCATGGTGCTCGTAGCAACATATCGCTCCTCATCGGTATGGTCATTGGCTTTGTTGCGGTCCATCTCATCATTGGTTCTGTTATTGAACGAATTGATGAGGAATCCCTGTTCTTCTCATTCCTTGAATGGTTTGGCATTCTGTTCTTTGTTGCGCTTGGCATCATTATTCTTCGGTTGCCCATTGAGCGATTATCTGTTGATCAAAAAATCAAGCGATTGGATTTCCGTCATGGTATCGCTTTGCAGTTCATCAATGGAAAGGAATGGGCCTTTGTTTCGGTGATTATGATTCAATTCTTGGATGGATTCGGAGGTGGATTAACAGGAATTCTTCTGATCACATCGATTACAACCACTGCTGGTTTACTATCCATGATTCTATGGACTTTTACTGGTCACAAACTGATGGCGACCCTACGTGATGAACGTAAAGGCACCATCATGATTCGTAGTCTTGCTGGCGCCATCTTCGTCTTCGCTTCAGTAGCGACAGTCGGAATGTTACTCTGAAATTCTTGATTGGTCAAACCATGCTTTCAGAATGTTCCCCTCTGCAAGGAGAAGGTGTTCAGCGATGGTTCCTTGCTTACGCTCCAAACGCATTGCAATATCCTGTTGTTTGCATTGACGTGGATGATCGTAGTATCCCATATTGATGGCCATTTCAAGCACTTGTTTGCGACGAGGCGACATGGTTGGAGCAGTCAACCACTCACCTTGATACGAACGATTGACGGTTAACTTAAATCGAGATCCTAACAACGAGACGACCTTTTTGCGGAACGTGGATAGGCCGGAGGGGGTGCCTTGCATTGAAAGGACGAGTTGTTTCTTTTCGATAATGATGGGAGCAATGGGCCATGCATCCTTTTGAGAAACGATTAATTTTGCAATCGGCCCAGACATTCGAGCAGAAAATAGAATCTCCGAGTCATCTTGATGGAGCACATCTTGGACTTCGAGCGAAGGGATTTCCTTCAGATGCTTGAGATTAAATCCATCCAAAAAGATGGCTTTGAAAAGAATAACGGGTGTATCATCAATAATTTCTATTATCCGAATGAAGGTCAACCGATCAAAAATATTGACAAGCTCGCCTGCTGGTAACTCAAGTGCTTCTTCGTATTGTATGTTAAACTGCATTTTTGAAAGCATATCCATACCCGTTATGATAGGGTTATTCGATATACTATCTATACCTGATGTTCAAAAAAGTTTGCAAAAAATATCTAGGTGCTCGTGCCGGGATTCGAACCCGGGTCAGCGGGATGAAAACCCGCGATGATGGACCTGGCTACACCACACGAGCCAATATGTCTACGGTGTTGCACCTTATTGATAATCGTTGGCCATCCAAACCTTAGGTGAATGACGTCATTCATCGTTGCAAAACTCTGCTTACGAGATCATCCATCGTTTCTTGAGAGAATGGCTTGGATTTGTTCAGATTCATGGTACGGCCAATGACATTGCTTCCAAGGAACGAAAATTGATGACGCATGGCCATGAGACAATGTGCACCTCCGCCTCCACTATGGGTTGCAAGCAAGACGGTACGATTGTTGAAGAGTCGGCGAAAATCATCGCTTTGGACCGATAGCCAAGCGATTGTATTGTTGAGTGCCGGTGGCATAACCCCGTTGTATTCTGGAGCACACACAACCAAGGCTTTTGAATTGAGAATCGAATCCGAAAGCACCGATGTGTCAGGTTCTTGTTCTTCATCTCCATCGATTACAGGCGTATACACTGGCCAATGAAGAGTCGTCAAATCGATGACTTGCGAGGCAATTCCTTCTACATCGAATGCTTCACTAAACCGTTGAGCGAGTTCAAGATTCTTTCCGGAAGATGCGGCGAGAATCAATATGTAGGAATTCATGATTTAAGCATAGCATTGTTGTATTTGAATCGTTGGTTCCAACACCAATACCATGAATTGAAATAGGTCGTTCATGAAGTAATGCTATGTTCACGAAACTTCTCGAACAGCATCAAGGAAATTTTCTTGTTTTCACAGGAAGATTTTGTGGCTATTGTACTGCTGCAAAGCGATTATTGACACAAAAAGAAATGCCCTTTGTCGAGATTTCGTTCGATGAGCATCCACGAGAATTACGCGATGAGGTTGTTGAGGCAACCATGCATCGTACCGTTCCTGTCATCTTCGACATTCGTGGAGACGACCGAATCTTCATCGGCGGTTTTGACGAACTGAGCAAGTACCCAATCAATTGAGAAGATCATCAAGCCAATTCTTGAGCTCTTCATGATGTTCGGTTGGAATCATGTGGCCTTTCTGGTGTTCGACCAATTCAACGCTCCAGCCAGCACCTTCGAACAAGTGAGCAACGGCCCAACCGTCTTCAATCGGTACGCGAACATCTCTTACTCCATGCATCCAAAACATTCGCTTCTGTTCGAGTTCTTCGAGTCGCATACGTAACTCCATGGGCCGAACAAGACGTGTCCCCAATGCGACAAGACCAATGATTCGATGAGCAAGCGGAAGTTGAAGCATTTCTTGGGCCATCGCCCCACCTTGTGAGAAACCACCGACGACAAGTGGCCCCATCGGTGCTTCTTCCGAAATCAATTTCTCGAGTTGCGAGAGTGATGAATCAACATCCATCAGTTCTCGGCGAGAGAGATGGAGACGACGGGTTACATCTGGATTCTCGTCTTCATAACGCCACCATGTTCTTCCTCGACGCGGATGGTTGAAACGGGCATCTGGAACAAGCAATGTCCACCCTTCTGGCAGGATTTTTTCAGCGAATGGACGCATCATTTCTGCCGTTCCAGTCATCCCATGCATCATGATGAGCGTCGCCACTTCGAACACCTCAGAGCGTCCATTGGAACAGGAGTGCCCCTGCAACTTTGAGGTGAATAAACGACGAAGGCCCACGAACTGTGACTGTAAGGGAGTAATCACCTGAGTTCGAAGGGATGGTTCCAATCGCTCCTTTTTCAGTTGATCCAGAACCCCAGGCGCGGGTTAAGGGAGACGCACCAGCATGATCCTTCATTGTCAAGGAACCAGATCCACCCGCACCCGATGCAATCTCAACATCGAGATACCACACCAATGTATCCCAATCGCCTTCCGAAGGATGGCCTGAATCCAAAAATGAGTCGTAAATTTCCTGATCGTTCTCTTCGTACATTCGGTCGATAAGATCACGTGCCCGATAAAAGAAGACATCACCGTTATACGATGGGCGAGCGATGTTCAAGTCCATACGTAATTGGATTGTTCCTTCAGCATCTCGCCAAACAAGTCGCTCAAGGAATCCTTTGCTACCACTAAATGTGTAGGTTAATTCGTGGCCTTCACTCGATTCTGCTTCAACCTGAGAATTTCCATTTTGGAGCGAAACTGTTTGCGCATCCCATTCTTGCTCGAATAGTGTGAAGGTCCATGCATCACCAACATTCCATGGGAACGAGAACACTTGTTGAGGCTCCCCATTTTCGTACACGGCTAACGCATCGATTGTCATACGCCCAAGGAAGGGATTGTGATTGATGACAGCATGGCGTTGTGCTTCTTGTTCTGATGAAATACCAACGACGTATTCTCCTGAAACATTATCGATCTCAGCGACAACAAGACGAGCACTGTCCTCACCAAACTGAGGCGTGATGAAGGTGTAGAGCCAGTTCTGCCCAACAGACCATTCTGGGAGTTTCTTCTCGTCCTCGGTCATATTGTTGTTGGAGCCAGAAGCATCATTACTAGTACAACCAGCAAGGCTCATGCAAAGCAAAAGAGCAACCAAAAACAGGCTACGGTGCATTGCATGCATGTTTTGGCCTACCGCCCTCTCTTCAAGAGGCTAACGCTTGAACGTACGTCTCAGAGGAGTCCATTCTCTGTTAGCTTGCCAGTACCTGCAAATACGACAGCAACAATGGACATCAATTTGATGAGAATGTTGAGCGATGGGCCAGAGGTGTCCTTGAATGGGTCACCGATTGTGTCACCAATAACCGCTGCATCATGAGCATCGTCACCCTTCTTTGCACCAGAGATATGATCTTGTTCAATCGCTTTCTTTGCGTTATCCCAAGCACCACCGGCATTCGCCATGAAAAGAGCAAGAAGAACCCCGGTTACAAGCGAACCTGCGAGGAGACCCCCGAGGGCGTTCCAACCAAGCGCATATCCAACGACAACTGGAGCGATGACTGCGACAAAACCTGGGCCAACCATCTCTCTGAGAGCTGCCTTTGTTGAAATATCGACACATGTTTGTGAGTCCGGCTTAACACCTTCTTTTCCTTCAAGGAGACCTGGGATTTCCTTGAATTGGCGTCGAATCTCAACAACCATATCTCCGGCTGCTTTTCCTACCGAAGTCATGGTCATTGCAGCGACGACGAACGGCAATCCTCCGCCAATAAGTAGCCCAATGACGACCATCGGTTCTGTAAGTTCAAGGTTGAGCAATGAATCACCTGCAGAATCTGTTCCAATTGCGGCGGTATATGCCGCAAAGAGAGCGAGCGCAGTAAGAGCCGCAGACCCGATTGCGAATCCTTTTCCAACTGCTGCTGTCGTGTTTCCAATCGAATCAAGTTCATCAGTAATGGCACGAACTTCGTCTCCTAAGCCGCTCATTTCTGCAATTCCACCGGCATTGTCAGCAACAGGGCCGTATGCATCTACAGTCATTGTAACACCAACAGTTCCTAGCATACCCATAGCAGCCATTGCAATGCAGTAGAGTCCGTATTTGGATCCTCCAAACTCATTTGCTCCGAGAATACCCAGTGCAATGAGTACGACTGGAATGAAGGTGGACATCATTCCAACAGACAACCCAGCAATGGCATTTGTTGCTGGACCAGTCTTGGACATTTCACCAATGTGAGGAATAGCCTTTGTTTTGATTCCAAAGACAGGTTCGATACCAGTGTAATATTCAGTTACAAGTCCGATGAGAATACCAATTATGCTTCCAAGAACAACAGAGTGCATGATTCCATATTTGACATCAACCAAACCTTGCTGGATAACGAGGTAGCCACCTGCCCAAAACAATGCTGCTGCGATGAAGGTGGTGTTTCGAAGTGCAGCCGCTGGATCTTTTCCGTTCTTTAGAATTGACATTGAGAAAACACCAATGATGGAAGCGGTGTATCCAATAAATCCTAGAAGAATCGGAAGAAGAACATAATCGCCAGCAGTATCTGCTGAGAAATCGTTGGCGATAATCATGGCAGCGATGATTGAACCAACAAAGGATTCGAAGATGTCTGCGCCCATTCCGGCGACGTCACCAACGTTGTCACCAACGTTGTCAGCGATAACACCAGGGTTTCGTGGATCATCTTCAGGAATACCGGCTTCGACCTTACCGACGAGGTCAGCTCCAACGTCCGCCGCCTTGGTGTAAATTCCCCCGCCAACACGAGCGAAGAGTGCGATGGATGAAGCACCCATACCGAATCCGGCGGCTGCACTAACTGGGTTCATTGTACCATTGCTCGCAGTCTCTCCAGCACTTAGCCAGAATGCGATAAGCGAGATACCGAGTAGTCCGAGACCACCTACAGACAATCCCATAACGGCTCCACCGTTGTAAGAAACAGCAAGTGCACCTGCTTGACCATCGTTCTTGGCAGCCATAGCAGTTCGGCCGTTTGCCGAAGTTGCGGCACGCATGCCCGAGAAACCTGCTAAAACTGAAGCGATAGCACCAGCAAAGAATGCAATGGCCGTATCGAGATCATTGAGTTGCCAGAGTGCAACGCCAACAATACCAACAAAGATGGTAAGAATACGATACTCGGCGAACAGGAATGCCATGGCACCCTTCTGAATTTCGTCTGTGATATCTGCGACAACTTCGTTATCGATCTTTACTTTCTTTACTTGGTTGTAGAGCATAAAGGCAATCAAAAGTCCCACGGCTCCTGCGCCTGCTGCGATCAACGGTATATTTTCCATCATAATGTACACCTGTGCTTTGCCCGACCTAAGAACCCCTGATAAGAGATTCCCTGCATTTATGTGGCTGGAAGGCTACTTTCTGGCCCTCGTTCTCGTAGCCGATGCGATTTCGAACCAATCGTTGAAAGAGGTGGACATACTCGGCGTGTCATGGCCATTAGCGCGGAAGAGATTCTCGCTGAAATCGGCCCAGTTCAAGAGATTCTTGATTCGCATGATGGTGTTGTAACCGTCCTTGACACCAGTGGTGGCAACATTATGCTGTCTCTTGATGGTGGATGCACGGGTTGTTCATCAACACCGATGACTGCAATGCAAATCTATTATTCACTGAAGAAACTCGAAGCTGTGAACGATGTCATTTTTGTGAATGGTGAACTTCCCGAATACATGCGGACCTTCATCAACCAAAAAATGGAGAAAGAGGCTACAGAATCGTCTGATGATGGCCCTGGAGAAATCGTTTGATCACTCTTCTTCAGCATGTCTTCCAATGCTGTGAGGATTTGCACCGAACGAGACGTTCTCCCCCTTAATGTTCATTCGGGCAGCTACGGCAAGTACTACGCAGACAACCGATAGTGGGCGTGGAAGGTAATTCGAACCCCAAAGAGATCCTCCTGCCAACGAAAGCCACCACAAGGATGCAGCGGCAAGTAGAAGCGTTGTGAAGATGATGTTCTGAACAAGAAGCTCTGCTTTTTCAGAACGTGAAAAGGTGGCAACAAACATGAACAACACTGCTGAAATTCCACAGAATGTTTGGACGAGGAGAGAAATGAACTCAACTTCGACCATGTAGCAACCAAACCGTCGAGGTTTTTGAAACAACCACTTGCCATCCTTTTTGAGTTGTGGACCTTTCAGTTCATCATGGCAGGCAACACATTCAGTCTTCCAAAGGCTCGTCCAAGTGGTGCTCCTTATTTTTCTCGCAACCAAGTTGCTGCTGTTCTCCATCAAGTTGCTGTTCTACTGGAGTTGCAAGGAGCGAACGTTTTCCGAATTCGTTCATATCAAAATGGAAGCCGTTTGATTGGAACATTGACCGAAGATTTGCATGAATTGGTCGTAACTGGGCGTTTGTTCGAAATGAAAGGGATTGGCAAAGGACTCGGTTCTGCACTTTCACAAGCAATACTCGAGGGTGTTTGGCCCGATGATTGGGTTCGTTTACATCAAGATACACCTCAAGGGATGATCGAAATGCTCGGTATTCCTGGTCTCGGTCCAAAGCGAATCAAATTGATGCATGAAGAACTCGGTGTTGATTCAGTTGCAAGCCTCAAAGAAGCCGCTGAACAAGGTCGAATCGCACCGATGAAAGGGTTTGGGAAGAAATCCGAGCAGAGGATGCTCGATGGAATCGAATTATTGTCTCGATTCCGAGCGAGACGACGTCTGGATATTGGTCTCAAGTATGGTATAGCCTTTGAACAACGAATCAAAGCAATCCCCGGTGTTGAACGTGTTCAATTAGCGGGAAGTGCACGACGACGGAAAGAAACGATTGGAGATTTGGATATCGTTGTTGGTGTCAAATCAGAACATCACGAAGCGGTTGCAAATGCCATCCTAGCCTTGCAAGGAATTGCTGATGTCAAAGGAGCAGGAGATTCGAAAATTAGCCTCATCCTTGAAGCCAGCATCTTCGAAGATGGTTTTTCGGTGGGCCACATCGATGCCAATGTCCTTGAAGCCATTGGAGGAGATGATTACGAACAATTGGAAAGTGCTGGAACCATCGATGCACAAGTCCGACTGGTCCCTCCAGAAATGTTTGCATTTACGCTTGCCTACTTTACAGGAAGCAAAGAGCACAACATTTCGATGCGCCAAAGGGCTATCGATCGTGGCTTGCGATTAAATGAATTCGGATTGATTCCGGAAGCAAAAGCGGGTGATTTGAAGGGTATTGAGGCAGCAAAATTTTCCTTATCTGCAATGACAGAACAAGAGATTTACTCGCATCTTGACCTCCAATGGGTTCCTCCAGAACTGCGAGAAGATACAGGAGAAATTCAATCAGGAAGCGAACAGAATCTTCCGGAATTATTGGAACTTGCTACCATTCAAGGGGCACTTCACAATCACACCGTCGTATCCGATGGTGAAGCAACACTCGAACAAATGGCAGATGCTGCTCAGGCATTAGGCTGGAAGTGGCTAGGAATAGCAGACCACTCACCTACATTGAAGGTTGCAAATGGAGCACCTGCTGACCGTTTGCTTGAGCAAGGCCAGAAAATTCGAAAATACAACCAAAACTGGCAGGATGGAGGGGTAAATTTCAGATTGTTTCATGGTGTCGAATCCGACATCCTCCCAGGAGGAAAATTGGATCACCCTGATGATGTCCTCAGTCAGCTGGATTATGTCGTCGCATCTGTTCACGCAATGACGAAATGGCGAGGCAGAGATGAGAGCGAGAATACGGAAGAATTGCTGAAAGTGCTTGAACATCCAGCGACCAAAGTACTTGGACATCCAACAGGGAGAATCCTGCAAGGTCGTGAAGGATACGAAGTGGATGTTCATCGGCTCATTGATGCAATGGCTGAACATATTGAGGAAGGTCGTTTCAAGTCGATTGAATTGAATGCGAGCCCGTATCGATTGGACATTGACTACCGACTTTGCAAGTATGCGAAACTCAGAGGTGTTCCAGTCGCCATTAGCCCAGATGCGCACTCAATTCGAGGGCTCGCTGACATCCAATATGGTGTCATGACAGCTCGTAAAGGTTGGTTGGAAGAAAAAGATGTCATCAATTCAATGAGTGCCGACGCATTAGCGCAACAATTAGCGCTCCAGTGAAGCAACAGTTCTTCAATGAGAGAAGGGTGGTGCAATCATGCGACTCACAAGGACGCTCATCATTGGTGGACTGATGGTCATACCGAGTTTGTTTCTCACGCTCTTGGTGTGGTACTTGCTCGGAAAACCGGATACGGAACCGCTTGAAACAATCGTATGCAATGGTATTCCTCTCCTCTCCATTGGTTCGGGACTGTTCTTTGGGTGGGTCACTGGCTCAGAATATGCTGAATAGGTGATGATATGAAGCGCAAGGAAAAGGCCGAGCGTATCCAATCCATGCTTGAAGAATTGTATCCTGAAACGCCTGTTCCACTCGATCATAATTCTCCATTCCAACTTCTTGTTGCTGTACTAATGAGTGCACAGACAACCGATTTGAAGGTCAACCAAGTCACTCCCGCATTGTTCAAACAAGGTCCTACGCCGGAGAAAATGGCTCAACTTGAGGTTGCAACAATACAGTCACTTATTCGCGAAGTAGGTCTTGCACCTACAAAGGCAAAGAACATTCGGCGATTATCTGAACTTCTTATCGAACGCCATCAAGGGAACATACCGAATACATTCGAAGAATTGGAAGCACTTCCTGGCGTTGGACACAAGACCGCTGGTGTCGTTCTCGCTCAAGCATTCAACATTCCAGCATTTCCTGTTGACACCCATATCCACAGACTTGCAGCACGATGGGGCCTTTCAAACGGGAAGAACGTTGATCAGACCGAGAAAGATCTCAAAGCTATCTTTCCAAAAGACGCATGGAATGACCTCCATTTACAAATCATCTTTTTCGGACGAGAATATTGCCCTGCACGATTCCATGATTTGTCTCAGTGTCCAATATGTTCGTGGGCAGCAACAAAAAAACGAATCAATGAAGAAGCGAAAATGAACAAATCAACATCAAAGAAATCAAAGCGTAATGCTTAGATTGAATCCTGAACCAATCATCTGTAGAAGCATGATTGAACCAAGGAGGAGCAAGGTTATTCTCAAACCAGGTGTCGTCGTATCCTCGTCATAGGCTTCGCGCACGAATGCATAGCCGATCAATCCGACACCAGCCATACCAACCATGGTTGCAAGTGTATCCATGATACGGACGAAATCGTTGTGTGCTTCCGTATCTTCAGCAAATTTTTCGAGATAGTCAGCATCAGTTGTATCGTAATCAACGGAAGAAGGCGCACCTGAAAAGTCAGGAAGTACGCTCAGGAATCCTGCGACGAGAATGAGGATAACCCCGATCATCAGGAATTTATGCAACGAAAATAATCCACCACTCATCATCATTTGTTGAGGTGGGTGATACATGTTCGTCGTTTGCGGGCCAGGCTGTTGCATTGGAGGTTGCATGATGCAATCATCTACGACCTAGCATATACTCTTTTTCTAAACTCCAAAGACGGAAGAGGCACCTTCGAGGAGAACTGCAGTAATCCAAGAAGTAATTCCTGCAATCCATAACAGTTGGATTGCTTGGCCAGCTGCACTTGTTTTTCCACCACCACGAAGACGGGTTGCGATGGCTGATACTGCAATGATTTGACCAATGACGAGAATGGATACAATGATCTTGAACATGCGTATGTTGTCATCGACCGATGTTGCATCTTCCATCACTGGTAAGGCTATTCCGCTTCCGAAGTCCTGCAGTGCTCCAACATCTGTTGAAGCAAGTCCGCCCGCAACACCAGCAATTGCCTCACCAAGTTGCAAAACGATGGAAATCGTGACGTTGAGCGAGGTTACACTGGCGATGAGGAGGCCGAGCGCAACACCCCACATGGTGTTTGCAGAAAGGGCACGCCGTCGTCGAAGTGAGAGCAGATTTCCAACCGAACGTGAAACCATTTCAGCTGTTTCTGCTGGCTTTCCTGAAGATTGTGAACCTTCGATGTAGATTCGAGTGTATCGAGAAATGACAGCTGAGTTGGTATCAGCGTTGAAGTAGTCCCATGCGCGATCGGAGTCAATACGAGTTGCAAGTCGTCGCTCCAGTCGATCAATGGACGAATCCAACATTCCAAAATCAACTCCACGAAGCGCTTTAATTGTTGCAGAAGGTTCAGCACTACGTGCTTGTGCAGTACCACCCAGTGCTCGAATGAAATCAGGATAAGCTCCGTCCCGTCGTTGAACATTTCCCTCCTCTCGACGGATCAACCATGCTGGAATCAAGAGAGGGGAAAGAGGGGCTGCGAGGAGAATGAGTCCATAACGGTCCCATTGTGAGCTGATTTCTTCCCATGTTGAGACGACAACAAGAATCGTGATCAAAAGGAGAACGAGCGAAACCGCTCCAGCAGAGAGAAGGGAACGTCTGAAATTGATACGAAAAGGCGTGTCCAATTCATCTCTTGCAAAGATAAGATCACGTGGAATCGTTGCCCTAAAGGCCATCATTGCTGCAATTTGAATGATGATAAACAGCATTGAAGCGAGCAACAGATAGCGAAGACGGGAAGCAATTTCTATCGGTGTGTCGCTGTCCCCACCGACTTCAAACAGAACCAAATGGATACCTGCAATGACCAATCCAAAGAGACCTGCTGTGACCATGGAGACAT
>Ga0160423_10001789_pt1 | contig 17968 bp, 24 predicted proteins | sample CRUFie14St8metaG_FD_108191 | JGI IMG/M metagenome (GOLD analysis project Ga0160423, IMG submission 108191) | Marine microbial communities from the Costa Rica Dome - CRUD Field 142mm St8 metaG | ecosystem: Environmental > Aquatic > Marine > Oceanic > Photic zone | place: Costa Rica: the Eastern... | reverse complement strand
GTGAAAAGTGTGTGTGATTTGAGAGGGGTTACGGTATCAAACCTTCCTATAGAGCTTGATGATATACACTTCGCAATTGATTCAATGAAAAATTCAGAACACAAAGCCAAAACAGAAGCCTACGAGAAGGTAGATGGTTTTTTACTGCATAAGGCGAATCGCCAAAAATACATATCGTCTTATGGTTGTAGCTGTATTTTGTGGGAAAACAAAGAAGCAAAAAGGCCAAATACTAGAGGATATCGAACAGGAGTAACAGCGGCGAAAGCGGTTATTCGGAGCCTTACGGCACTAGGATGCTGGAAGATGGTTAAGATTGATGAAGATAGCGAAGTCTTTGTTGATAATCGTGCTTTGTGGGAAGCTGCATCTGATTTTCTTGTAGAGGGCAACCACAACAAAGTGAGAGGTTATATTCCATCTGAGGTTTTTGCCGCTTCTAAAACCATGCAATTCGTATTTGAAATAGACAAAGGTGATTGATGACAATTAGAGCGTATTGAGATACAATACGCTCTATTGGAGTATAAAATGCCTACACAAGAACAATTCCTAGAAAACGATCTCAATATTTTCAAAGCATCTTTCCAAACACTTCTATCTGAAAAGAAATACATAGAGGCTTTTAATATAGTACTGGAAATGTCTAATAGAGAAACCTCTTATCCTTTGCCTCCAGAAGAAATACAAGATGCAATAAACAAGCTTTCCAAGCTCATAGAGAGAGACAACGAGATAGATATAACCCTGTTTTATAAAGTATATCTCCCTACCATACTGGTAGAAAACACCTCCCCACTCACAGCAATAGCTATAGAAGAATCTTTTGAGGATGAGGCCAATAGAGATAAGAAAACAAGTCTTTGGGGACTTCTTCTCATTCCTTTGGTGATATGGTTTGCACGAGATAAATAATGATTGACTTTCTGTAAACATTGAATATTTTATATGTACTCATATAAACGAAGGAGTACGTATGGAAAAGCCATTTGCACAATGGATTTGTGAAAAAACCAAAAACAAAGCAGAATTAGCAAGAGAATTAGGGGTCAATCGTAGCACTACAACGCTTTGGTGCGCTGGAAAGCGCATACCAAGCGCAGAAATGAAGGAAAAAATAGCAGATTCTTCTCTATTTAAACATAAGGATATGAGCTTGAAAGAGAAACTCATACATGTACTGCTTCTTTGTCACGAACAAGAAAAGTTATGTATAAAACAATCGTAGCCGATCCAGCATGGAAATTGTGTAGCGGTGGATCGAAAAGTTTGGCGGTCCACACACACTATCCTGTTCAGACAAAGGATCAAATCATCAAAACTATGAGGGATTGGATATTTGATCACCCTATAGCTCCAGAAGCGCATTTATATCTTTGGTGCATCAACAGCTATTCATCTGGATACACTAGAGGTATCATAGATGCTTTGGATGTTTGTAGGGCTATAGAGTTTCATCCAGTTACAAACATAATTTGGTGCAAACCTCAAAACAATCCGACACCGTATGGACTAAGGGCAACAGAAATATGTATATTCGCCACGAGGCACAGATCGGGGAGACACCGAGAGATAATGTACGGCGGAACATCTAATTCCGAGTGTGTTGCGAATCCAGCACTCAAGCGTTCATTGGATTGGTTCATAGCTGATAGAAGACAACATAGTAGAAAGCCAGAAGAGTTTTACAAGCTGGTAGAAAGACGCTCAAAGCCTCCGTATTTGGAGATGTATAGTAGAACAGAAAGAGAAGGGTGGACTACACTAGGGAACCAAAAAGGATCGTTTTAATCTCACTCCTGTATAGGATCGGCTACAATAAATTAGATGACGATTACGTTTGCAAGCTGTAAACATATATGATATGCTTGTAAAGCCAAATAGGAGTTATTTATGAGCGATAAAATCATTCTTTTAAACCTTAAAAAGAGGTTTTCTGAAGATTTTCTTTTAAAAGAGCAAAAAGAGGATCTTTCACTAGAAGAAAAGTACGATGCTTTCTCAAAAGAGATACGGAAAGCTTTTCATCCGATCATCAAAAAGATGGCGGATAATTATATGAAGGAGATGAACGATCTCCTTCCAGATTATCTTGATTTTCTATCGGAAGGATCTCCAGAAGATGATTCTTTATTCGATAGAAATTATTCTCTCCGTAAACAGTTAGAGAAATTTTACGCTTCTGACGACAAAGAGCAGTTGGCTTTTGATACGGCTGAACAACAGCTTAATCCCGATATCTGGAAAACAGAAGGGAAGCTGGTTCTATTAGAACAGGCCAAACTACAAAACTACCATCGAAGCGAATTTATCATCAGCGGAAAGGTGTTTAATACCAATGTCGTTTTAAAACAGCAAATAGTATGGAAAACCAGCAATAGAGGGACAGTATTCCCACAATTTCCAGCTAGGATATACCTAGATGGAAAATTTACACCAGAAGACGTGTATAAAACATGGTTCAAAGAGAAAGGAGAGGGTGTATTTAAAGATATAGAAGATATACGATCTCGCATCAAGGCTCAAACAACATTTAAAATCGGTCAAATGTTTGTAACTGAAAAGAAACTCAAGCAAAAAGAGCTTAAAGAAGGTAATCTCCCAATAGAGATACACGAGGTTGTTGCGGTAGACAAAGACTATATCACCGTAAAGCCTCTCAAGGTTGTGCGATACATTGTGGATAGTGTAGAGACTCTTTACAGGTATCCAACACACACCGCTATATATAGGTGGAAACCATCAGTATTTGATGGTGAAGCTGTAAAGTGGAAAATAAAGAGTACTCCTACAAAAAGCACACTCATAGATCGAAGAGGTACGGATACAATCTCAAGAACCGTTATAACAAAGGATAATCAAAAATCATGGCGAGGAATAGTACCCACACACACCTATCCAGCTATACCCGATGCAGATAAACTCGTATGGGAGAAAATAAAAGGAGCCAAAGGAGCATATGCCGTTCTTATTGGAGGAGTAGTATTTGATGTTATCACCAAAAAATTCTCAAATGAAAATTGGGCTGGAGAGATGCTTAATCGCCTTAATGTAAAGATGGGTAAACGCACCAGAAAGTACTTTAACATCCCCGAAGATGGATACACCGTTCTATCGAACAACCTAGAAGAAGAAGCCTTTGACGAAGCTCTTGAAACGCTCATAAGCAAGAAACAGCGCAAGGATATAGATGATCTCTTAGAAAAACTGCAAACAGGTGATATTGATGAAAAATGAAAAAATTATACTGCAAGCTCTACCAGAGAGATTCAAAAGTATAACCCCAACTACAGATCAGACTTATCATGTTAGTCTTACAGAAACATTGTATGTTGAGCCAGATATAAAATGGATACGTGAAAATGTTCCAGAAGATAAGCAAGAGGAAGTAGAGCGAGGAGTTTGGGAAAAATTACGAGAGAGTACCGTTGTATACGATTATGCAAACAAGCCAATTTCCCTTGTTGAGATCATAGATAATGATGACTTTAGTGGTGGAAACCTGTTTTATGAAGCTCACCATGAGATGAAAATAAAGGCACGTAATGAAGCAGAGGCGAAGGATAAAGCTTTTGAATTACTCTTTGGTGGTTACGGGGAAAAGGAAACCGATGGAGCGTTCAGAGGTAAAGAGCGCACCTTTATGAGACAGCTTGAATACGCTGATATACCAGCATCAATAACGGATGGGGGTGTTATTTTTGGCGATATCTATCCTTATGATGAAAAGGAAGAGGAGCGCACCAAAGACCAATTCAAGCTTGCAATGCAAGAACAAAGAAAAAAAGAAGCAGCCTTGCGTGAGGTTATTGATAGTAATCTATCAATAATCTCTCACACCGTAATGGATCTTGTTTCAGAATATCTGACGTTTGGTGCTGTTGGAGGTAGCGGCCAAGTCATAAAAGAATTGCATGGAGATATCCCAAGAGAGATACGGGGTTATTTCAAAACCTTTATGAAGATATCAGAACAAAACCTTGCCGAGATTGTGTATGTAAATGGTTCAGAAATATCCATCCCGACAACCAAGAAGAAGAAAACATCGAATACAAAAATTCGTAAAGAAGAGATTTGGGTAGTGTACGGATACATGGGAAAAAACAATTTACAGTTTGGAATATATCGGAAAAGCTCTAAAAATAAAGAGCTTGAGCTTGTACGGCAATTCGATCAATTTACTGTATATCCGTTTGAGGATCTTACAAAGAAAGATGCGGAGGATATCCTTGACGAAATATATGAGAAATTAGAATACTTCTTAAATTTTGAGGAAAAGAAGAAGCTCAAGAAAGGCCAGATAACCAAAAAGAAAAAATCACTTCTCGTATTTCCTCTTGTTACAAAGGGAAAATCATCCAGACTATCGGGTGAGGGAACCCTTGCTCCTTATTATCAAAAATACTATATCGGAGATGATGAAAAAGCTTACCTTATACGTGAGGTGCAAAAAGCTGATTTCTCAAAGGTTGAAACAATGGGGTATAGAGTGGAGTCTATATTCACTCCTCCAGAGTTTGAACCTCGTAGCTTTAGAAGGGATGAAAAAGAGGAGGCGATTCTTTATCTATATGAGCAGCTTGATGAATTATATAGCTCTAAGCTCCCGCCACCCACAAAAGAAGAGTTTATGGAGCGAAATAAGGATGCAAAGATTACAAAAGTAGGTACTTTTACAGCGTATGATTCAAGGGGCCGACCATACGAGGAAAACCTTTTGGGTGTAACATTGGATGGTGTTGAATACACAATGTATAGAGATGGTGAAGCTCATGAACCAACGGAACAAACAAAGAAAGAATTCGGATGGACTAAAGATAGCGACCTTGCATTTTATCTGCATGGTTGGACTAGAAAAGACGTTACCGAGTTTTTAAAAAGGGCTGTGTACGGAGTAAAATATCAAGGCCACCGTTGGCAAGACTACTTCACTTCTAGCTGGGGAAGAGGATTTGGTTTTTGATATCTGATCACTTGTGATAAAGACAAAACGGTTCAAATCGGGTATGATATATTCGATTTGAATATTTTTTTAAGGAGAAACAATGTCTGCAAATTTATCATCATACAAAGTGTTGCGAGTAACCCTACCTAATTCTACTGCAAACACTATCAAGGTTAGTGATTTCGCTCCTCAAGGATGTACCGTACGGGCAATAAGCCTAGAGGTAACTACCGCTGTCGGAGGTTCTACCGTAACAATTCAAGGTGGAGGAAATAACCTTCTCGCTGCTGCTAATGCAGCAACTGCTTCCGCTGGTGCAGAAGATTTGGCTCTAACGGCTACTGCTGCAAATCTTACTTTGGCCGATACCGATACTGTTGTGGTTAGTCCATCGGGTGCTACGGTTATTGCAGTAAATATCTGTTACGGCGATTTTGCACCTTCTGTAATACCTTTCACCTAAAATCTCTTAGTTTACATTAACACCAGTCTTCTCTCTATGGAAAAGAGAGGACTGGCTTTGTAGTTTTTGGAAATAGCCAATTTTGAAAAACCAGCCTCCAAAAACCCTTAAAAATTTGAGAAAAATAAGAGAAAGTCGATACATACCCCAACTTTTCCCAAATTTCCGCACAATTACAAACAATCATCGCTGTAGGTGTGTGTACGATGCATTTTTGTACCAATGAAGCCTTAATATAGGCTTCATTTGGAGCAAACTCCTCCAGAACACCATCTACAAACATAAGCTCCACTATCGGAGCCTTTTCTTTTTGTGGACAAAATATGGTAACTTTAATTTTTCATAACGTGAAAATACACCATTTTCACGTTATAGTAATTTATGGGTGTGTGGCCCGATCGTAGCCTCCTTCTGATAGGGGGGTTCTGAACAGAAAAAGGAGTAAAAAGTATGTCTAAATTGTACGTGAACGCTTTGTATCAACACTTATGCGAGAAATGCAGTAAAGATCAAATTTGTCATATTGTTAAAACATTGAACGCTGGTGAATTCTACAATTGTGACCAATGCGGCGCAAGAGTAGAGAGAAGAGGCCAGAGGCGCAAGAAGTCCCTTATAGACCTCAGTACATGGAAGCCAGAATCTACAGAGAAGAGAAGAATAATCAATATGGATGCTGGAGAGCATATCTATATAGTGAACAAACACCAAGCTGTACGAATATTTACTGTGGGAGATGATAACTTCCAAAGTACGGATATTCATTTTGTGTCTTCTACCGAATTTCTAGGGAAAAAGATTTTGCACTTTACAGAAGATGGGATCAAGTCTCTATCTACCGCCAAAACCAAATTTTTATGCTTTTCAACACAAGGAGAAAAAAATGACAATGCAAGTAATTGATATTCCGAGAGTCCAGCTTCCCGAGTATCCAGAGCCACCAACTACAGAAACCTATTTGGGTATATCTCACGAATATATTTATCAAATGGCTTTAAGCATTGGTACTGATGCTGGTTTCTCTTTTACACACGATAATATTAAAATCTCACACGAAGGGAAGCGATGCTTTATGGTTCTATATTTCAAGCATCCATCCGTAGAGGAGCCTTTTATGGTAGCAGCACGAAGCTGCTACGATAAAAGCGCATCCGTAGCTTTGGCTAGCGGTATGTATGTTCTTTGTTGTGCGAACCTTTGCATATCGGGGGGAGATATGACAATAGTGCGTAAGCATACTCTCAATGCTTTATCCGATTTGGGACAACTGTCTCTTTCCATGACAAAAAGCGCAATGTCTCGCTTTTTCAGAATGCGTGTTTTCCAGAAGGATATTCAAAATTACAAATTAGAGGATGATCAAGGGAAGATGATCATTGGTGCTGCGCTTGGAAAGGGTATCATCAATCATGGAACCTTTCTTACAGCTATGAAGCATTGGAAAGAGCCACCTTATAAAGAGTTTGTCGAAGAAAAAAACCTTTGGGGTGTATACAATGCTCTTACATACGGTTGTCACAAGCTTACTCTTAATAATCAAATTCCAACCAATGCGGCGATTACGGAATACATTAAGCAGATAAACGAGAACATTAAATTCATACGCTTGTTTCCGCCAAAAAAGAACCATATCGTCTTTTGATAGTAAAAATGGCTCAAGTAATAGGATTGAAAATGGATACTGAAAACATAAACGGTGTGGTTATTCCCAAAGGGACTATAATCTATGAACCAAGAGAAAATTTGGATATGGCTATCATTGGGTACAAGGATGGTAGGCTTTTATACTCTTATACGCTACTGGTACATGCTTTTATGAAAATGGGATTCTCTCACGAGGAAGCAATGGATTGGATATCTTACAATATACTCGGATTAGAGTGTAATCATGGATTTCCAAGAACAATTGATGACGAAGATTTTGAGGAGGAAGGTATAGATGAAAGATTTGCCAATTTACTTCCTTGATGTTGAAACAACAGGATTAAACGCTCAAAGCGATGTTATCATAGAGTTTTGTATTATCAAACATACAAAACACTCTACTATATCGATCACTCACAAAGTCAATCCAGAAGGACGCTCTGTTCATCCAAAGGCACAAAAAGTCAATGGTTATACAAAAGAAAAATGGATTGGACAAATATCTCAAGCTCAAGCTGCGGAAAAGATACGATATTTTACTTCAGAGAGAGGAGTGTTTTGTGGTCACAACGTCAATTTTGACTTGAGATTTGTCAATAGACTACTGGCTTCTCGTGGATATAAGAAGCTCAATATGCGGAATGTAGACACTTATACCCTAGCGTATGAACATCTCGTACCAATGGGACTTAAGAGCCTATCTATGGACGAGATTCGCCGCTTCATGCGATGGGAAGTGCATAAAAACCATACTGCATCTAGGGATGCGTGGGACGTTTTTCAGCTATACAGAAGGATAAACAGGATGGGATGGCTCAAAAAAACATATACATGGATATCATCCATCCCTTATCGATCAAAACTAAAAATAACATGGAAAAGATAATGAATTTACCCGATGATTACAATATGTATTGGCAATACTGCCACAAGCACAAGCTGCGGTTTCATCTCTCGGATGGTGTGTGTGATAAGTGTTTGGAAGAAGAGCAAAAGAAGAAGTCATGCAAAAAAAATTAAATATCATATCTACTATACTGGATGTTTTTGTCAGCTTGAATACGTTTGAGGGGGAATTTGATCCAGAGATTGAGAATAGAAGGGCCGAGCTTTTTATAGAGTTACAGAAGGGCTTTTTGTTGGTCATGGGCGAAGACGATCCCGACTTCGCCAATGCTGTAGATGCTATGCACAAATACGCTACAAACTCTCAATTCTACACAATACAGAAAGAAGTACTGCGCCCTTTGTTGTGTTCTGATGATGCGGAGATCAATGCGCTACGTATACTGCTATTCACCCTAGCCCGTTCTCTTAAAACAAGAGAAGAAGGAGACTTAGATAGTGTTGATGAAACATACTACGAAGACGAAAACGTCTTGTATATAAACAGGGACAAACTAGAACCCAATTCTGAAGATGAATAGGAGGAATACAGCATGGCGGATAAAAATAGCGTTTTTAGAATGGTGGGTTCTACCTCTCACTCTTCTGATCAGAGAGAATCTTTAGATTTTTATGCAACGGACCCAAAAACTCTTTTGCTTTTTTTAGATCGGATACAGGAAGATAAGATCAAAATAGATAAGAACATTTGGGAAATAGCTTGCGGCGATGGGGCGATCTCAAATGCATTGAAAGAGCGAGGATATTCCGTATTTTCTACAGATATCGTTAACAGAAAGGCTTCTTGCGATGCGTTGTTTGATCTAACTAAAGACGATACTTTACTCAAATTCTATGGAGATATCCTCACCAATCCACCTTACTCCCTTGTCGAAACATTTGTTAGAAAGTCTTTGAGTATGGTTTGGGATAGGGCAAAGGTTGTAATGTATCTGAGGCTGCAATTTTTGGAAGGAAAGAAGCGAAGGAAGCTGTTTGAGGAATTCCCACCCAAATATGTATACGTACACAGCAGTAGACAAAAAACGTACAAAAACAATGACTTGGAAAAATACGGGAATAAGGCAAGCGCAATTTGCTTTGCATGGTTCATTTGGGAAAAAGGTTTTCAAGGAGATCCTATAATTAGGTGGATATGAAAACCTTCTGTCCCAAATGCAAGAAATACACTACCGTTATCATCAAAATCCACACTCATATCTATTATGAGGCCAACAGGTTTGATGAAGGTAAAGAGCTTATTTGGAGCGATGTACGAGATGTTGAGGTTTATAAAATCGTTTTCATTTGTGCAAGCTGCGGATATAAAACCAAAAATCAAAAACAATACAAGGATAGGAAAAAATGAAAACAATAACAGAACGAAGCTTGTCACAAGAAGAAATTTTTGGACTGGTTACAGAAGGAAAAAACCCCGAAGATTTTATGGCTATTGAGGTGGTTGCTATGGGGATGCAGATGACACCTAATATAGCGAAGGTGAAAGAACACGAAGGTAGTGAAAAGGTACACAAGTGCATCATCTGCACAATCCCTTTTCCGTTGCCAATAGAATCTTCCGCACTCTCTCAAAAGAAATTGATCGTCCCAACGCTCGGAGGAGCAGAGAACGGAACGCTAGAATTGGCTTTGGGAAGCATACCAAAAATTAGAATCCTTATGAAAAAAGATGCTGTTGTAGACACCTTAAAGGAAGATAAGGAATAAAAAAACATAAGTTTTATGTTTTCCTGTTGCCAAGCTGTAAACACTCCTATATACTAGATGGTGAGAAGAAAATCTCATTTGCCTAGAATCGGAGAAAATAAAATGGCTAAATCAAACATGAGAACACCAAAGAAAGCAGATATACAAGCAGCAGTTTTGAAAGACCTTGTTCGTGAGATCCCTACAAAATATGCACGAAAAATAATCTTACAGGTAGACGAGAAGTCAATTTGCGGTTTCAAAGGCACAATTTGCCTTTTCAACAAAGAAGTAGAGGGAAACAAATATGCTTGTGAGATTTGGCGATTCAATGGGGACTACGTTCACGACTTTGATGACGAAGAAGTTTTGGAAGAGTTTGCTGAGGAAGGAAGAGAGTTAATCCAAGAATGGGATGTTCGTGTAGAGTGTAGGTATTCTTGCCGCTTCGATGAAGAGGATTGGAGAGAGAAGAAGCTTGAACGTCAAAGCGATAAAGAATTCTTTGAATTCTGGAGCTAAAAACTTACATTTTCAAAACACTAAAGGCTACCTTGATGGTAGCCTTTGTTAATTTGTGATCAGTAGTGATCGTTGCGCTTGCGTCCTATACGCCTCATAATATAGGTGAACAAATATATTGGGGTACACAATGGCGAATTATAAAGGTGTTGGTTTTGATACAACAGGAAAACTACGAACAGGTACTAATGCGGATGCGATACAGTTTGCAGCGGAAGTACAGGCGCAAGATGGAATTGCGGTAACGGGAAATGCTTCCGTATCTGGAAACCTTAATGTAACAGGAGATATCGTATCGGGTGGAGCTACAAACATCGTAATAAAAGATCCAGCGATTGATCTCGGTGTGGGGACTGAAACGGCCCAAAGTACAGGATTCTCTTTCGTTGCGAACAAGGGATCTCAAGAGAATGTTATCAATACGATTACAGCTTCTTCACGTACCGTAAATTGTACGGCTGCTACGAACATCGCCGCCAACGATATTGTTCAGATATCGGGTGCAAGCGATAGTGCAAATGATGGTTTGTACGTTGTAGCTAGTGTTTCGACACCGAATATCGTACTTGGGAATACTGCTTACGTTGGAACACTACCATTTATCCAAACTGCATTTAATGGGGATAGTACGGGCGGGAAGATTACACGAGTAGACCTCAAGGCTGTTATTGTTGCTGGTGAAGGATTAGTGGCGACTGGTGGTGGTGGTAATTTCCCCGAAGGTACTCTCCTAGAAAAATTCGCCGCTGATGCTAAACTTTCCGATTTTAATTCTGCTGGAAGTTATACCGAGATCGGGGGCGGAACAACAGACCTCCAAAGTGCTTATAATGCTGGAGCTTCGATAACAACGAGTGGAAATACTGATATTGCGTTTGCATTAAATGCGGGAAATTTTACAGTCAATTCGGGTTCTTTTTTGGTTGGAAATACAAGTGTTGTAACAGCGTTCAATGTTGATAGCTCGGCTTTCTCTATAGATGGTGCTGGCGCATCCAATGTAACGGCAACAGGAGCGAATCTTACCCTTTCAACAGCTACAAGTGGTAACGTTGTTTTGTCTGGTGCGGGTACTGTTCAAGTAGCTGCTGGCGCACTTGATATTGATACCTCAGTAGACTTTGATGGATCTACCTTTGCCGCTGATGCTACTGGAGCGATCACACTCACTTCATCTCAAAATAGTGTTAGTGCGATAGTTTTCAATACTTCTGCCGCAAATGGCGATGTTCGTTTTAAGTCTCAAGGGAATGACGTTGTTCAGATCGATGGTGCTGGAATGGGTGTAACTGGAGATTTGGATGCATCTGGAAATTTGGGAATATTCGGAAACACTACACTCGGTAATGCGAATACTGATACTGTAACATTTACTGCTCGTATCGCTTCCAATGTAGAGCCAAGCCAAACAAACGTTAGAAATTTGGGTTCAGCTTCTTTGTTGTGGGCCAATGTATACTCAACCGTTTTCGATGGTGGATCTCTAGCTCTCTCCTCTACTGCAACGGTTGCGGGACTGGCTAATCTGAATGGCGGTATAGCTGTAGATAGTACCAAGTTTACAGTAGATGGTGGAGGTACAGGAAACGTATCTACAGAAGGTACGCTGAATGTTGATAGTACTTCTACCTTTGGAAATACAATCACCCTTGATCAAAATGGCGCACAATCCATTACAAAAGCTGCTGGAAGTAACGGCCAAGACTTTATTATTGGCTTAACAGGAGCTACAGACAGCTCTGTAAAAATACAATCTGCTGGTACTGGAAACGATGCAATTGCTTTGACTGCATCCGCTGGTGATATTGCTATTGATGCGGAAGGGGCTGGAAAGTCAGCTATTGTTATCGCTGATTTTCCTCAGATCGCTCGGAATATCAATGCTGGTTCTGGTGGTGTTGCGGAGAAAAAGGTAGGAAAGCTTCTCAATGAGAGTGGAAATGCAAGGGTTCTGGCTGCACAAGCGAATTCCATATCAAACTGCTATGGTGTAGGTGTAATTCTTCAAACTGCAAATGCTGGAAACAACACTACAGTAGCCTTTTATGGTATCGCCACCATCGTAAGCGATGATAGCTTTGCAACTTCCGATATCGGCAAGCCTGTTTACCTAAGTGCTGCAAATGCTGGTAATGTTACTAGAAGCGCACCTACAGCGGCTGGTCAAGTGGTATATCAAGTAGGTATTTGTGTGGATGGTAACAGTAATGACTGGAACATCCTTATACAGCCACAATTCATCCTTGAGAACGGATAATCCTTTCAATGATTTCTATCGTTGTGTCCTAGCTGGATAGAGATTTTGTCCTCTCTATCCAGCTTTTTCATGTTATTATTTGTAGCATCAGAGGATAACGATGGATGATATCATCATAACAAGCTCTCAGATAGAGACTTAGGATTAATTGGGTGACGTATGGATAAAGAGCTTGATTTGGGATTGGGTGAGGCAAGGGATCGAATCGATCATTTGCGATCTAGAAAGCGCATGGGTATAGCTACAGAAGAGGAAAAGGAAGAGTATCGGCTTCTCAATGAAGCCCTTAATTCCATCCGCATCAAAGTCAATATGGTTTGTGAATTACCGCAAGACGAAGAAGGTTTGGCACTCTTTACAAAAAGTGCAAAAACCTCATGTTGCAGACCACAAACTAGGCTTGTCTCTACAAATAGAGCTTCACGAGGCTCAAGAGGTTAACATGGCTACACTTAAGATGACTGGTTTCGATGGAAGTAAGGAAAAAACACCTTCTAGTGGAGACTTTTTAGAGCTTTCCAGCAATATGGTTCCAGATACGGACAGCAGCAGAGATATAGGGACCCTAGATAAAGCGTTGGCAAATATATACTCTCAGAACATAAATGGTCAAAATTTGAACGTTCAAGGAAATACAAGCGGTCAATTTGTGGCTACGGTTGATAACGACAATGCGAACAACGGTCACGCTTTGAAAGTGACAAGCGATGGAAACGGGGCTGGAACGCATATCTTTGATGTAGAGACTGGAAGCACTACTGTTCTTCGTGTTCGTGGCGATGGTAGGGTAGGGATAGGCAACCCTTTACCTAATCCACTCAGTCACGCATTAACAGTCAATGGAGATACACGAACAAACGGTCTATTGGATGTCGATGGGGATACAATACGGATAAGAAATGCAAAAACACCAGCTTCGTCCTCCGCAACAGGACAACAAGGGGAAATATGCTATGATTCTAACTACCTTTATATTTGTATCGGAACAGATAGTTGGAAAAGAATAACCCTTGAGAGTTTCTAGGAGTTTGAGATGAAAAGCTTGATTTTGATACTTTTGTGTGCGTTTGGAATTAATTTTTGGATACAGAACAAACTCTTGTTCTTGCGGAACAAGAACAAATTGCTGGACGCTTTGATATCCTGTTCGTACTGTTTGGGTTTTCATTGCGGATGGATTAGCTACTCTCTCGTCACTCTATCCACCATCCAAGAACCTATACCGATAAGCTCTTTTATAATACAAGGTGTTGTTCATGGTTTTGCTTGTGCTGTATTCTGTTATTTTTTTGATGAATTGTCTCTATTGATTGAGAGCAAAAAATGAGGTTCAAAATGGAAATTATTGTAGGTGTAGTATGCTTTCTTGTTGGTGGCGGTGTAGGTTTTGGGATTTTCAAGGCTACAGAAAAGAAGGAAGAGATACAGATAGAAGATACAACGGCGGAAGTGCAGCAAGAGGTTATTAAGCAGCTTACAGATTTGGATCTCATTATTCCTCTTTGTGACCCTAAGAAGGGGGATCAAGAAATGATTTGGAATAGCTCACAGCAGAGCGATATGTGCCGATATCTAGCATGTTTGCAATTCTCAAGGGGTATTGATAGTAAAACAGGCGGTAACGGCGAGTGTGAGGCAATATCGAACATTCTCAACAAAAAGGCCGTACTTGAAACGTGCAAAAAAGAAGAAGATCCAGAGGCCCAAAAAGCTTGTATAGAATTCTTTGATCGGAGGCTGTAATGGATAGTCAAACCATACACGATCTATGGTTGAACCTTGCAACAAACTCACCATTTCTAGCCTTTTTGGTTTGGAATTGGTGGAAAAATCTCCAGACCCTAGAATCATACAGACAGGAGATGAAGCAAGATAGGGAAAACTACGAGCAGAAGCGAGAAGAAGGGATTGAAAAAATAAGAGATAGATACGCTAAGGTCATAGATACGCTCAAAGCAGAAAAGGAAAACTACAGACAAGAAATGGAACGTATTCGGGAAAAGTGTGAAAGCGAGAAGAATCAGCTTATCGGATCAATGGATCGAAAGATAGATATGCTACAACAACAAATAAAAAACAGGTGAAAATATGTCCATGATACAATTTTATGATATTCCAGTCCAAAATCTTTTGCAGCCATCAAATAGTGATCTCAAAAGTAGTTTTATCGATACTATACTATCCCTTCCTAGAGAAGAAGATAGAAGTCGTGCCGAGAATCAAGCATTTTTTAAAAAACAAGACAGAATTGCCTCTATGTTAGATAATTCAAATTCTGTTGAGGATTTTGATAAGGGTATGAAAGATTATTTGAGGGATCTAAACCAGTTTGGTTTTTCAGACAGTTACAACGATATAAACAATTGGTATTCTTCTCAAGATTGGAGTCCTCCACAAATAGGAAGGAACGGAGGGAACGGAGAAAACGGCGACACACCAAATTATTTGCTTTGGGGTTCTTTGATATTAGGGCTTGTTTTTATTGGTACTAGAATAAAATAGTTTGCAAGCTGTAAACGCTTATGATACTCTTATTAGGCCAAAATAGGAGTAAAACATGAGAGCAAAACTAGATTTTGATTTTGATAAAATACGTGAGTGTGGACTTCCAGACGTACTATTAAGCGGGATATTTCGTGTTCCGCTTATAGATGTCGATGTCTTTTCCATTGAGCGATACGATGGTTTGAAAGTCATCGCATCCAGTTTCACGCTGGAGATACCTTTCAATGATCACTTGCATCATAGACGAGTACAGTTGATGCATCCCTTTGGGATCTTTCCCTATGATGCATACAAGACCGAGACAATAAAGGAGAGAGAGCGAGAGGGATGGAAAGGCTTCGCTCTTGCGGCGAAAGCTACCTATAAAGAGGTGGAGTTGATAAAAAACTCTTTCCTACAGTACCCTATACAGGGAACACAATCGACAATTGATTTCTATCGACAATGCGAGAACCTCAAAGACTTAATGAAAGAAGTGAAGGAACAATTCAAGAACACGTTTTGTGGTCGGACCTGTCTCGTTCAAATTGTAGATGCTGGAGCGAAAGATCATACTGGAGTAAAGAGAAATTTTGCTCTCAACCAGTTTTTGAGTGATCAAGCTGGAAATATGATTTTTAAGGCTTACAAAGAGAATCTTAAGAACGATTTCTCTCTATCGTCTGTTGGTGCTGGATTTTCATTTGTTGGGTACGGAGCTACAAAATGAAATATTCAGAGACTCCTTTCTATTATTTTGAGATTGGAAAAAAAATAAACTTAAAAACTGCGTTCATGTCACAAGAACAGGCAAAAACGCTACACCAAGAAATATCTAGTAACAATGCACTCGGATTGTTGGGTATATGGATTATCACAACCAAACACGCTTATGATGGCGAATTTTCAAAACATCAAGTGGGATATATTCAATTTGTAGATCACAGCTTGATGGATGATAGTGAAGAGGCTATTTATGGGTTTTTTGTTCGTTTCAACAACGGTAGTGGTTCAACATTATCCTCAGATGAATTTGAGGTGTTCAATGGCTTTTAAATATCCCTTGCGTATTTTTCCAAAAGATATTTCTCTCCAGAAGGAGTATCCAGCATACTCTTTTTATGACCAGAAGTGGGAATGCACGTTCTTTGGCAACACTTGTCAAAAATACGGTGTAAAGGGTAGTCTTTCCTTTGAACAGCTATGCAAAAACATAGCTGTTCCACAAAGACGATCTAAGTTTTGGGGAAGCGAAGATCCAGAAGATCGAAAATGGGAAAAAGCGTGTCAGAAATGCTTTGCTCCAGTAGTCTACAAAGAGAATCGGAGGCTAAAAGAGAAAGTAGAGTATATCACAATGATGGTTTGGGACGTAGATAGCGGGAAGACTTCTTATGATGATGTTCTCGCATTTCTCTCGCATCATAAAATACGCTTCATCATGCACACCAGCTACAGCCACAAGCCAGAACATCATAAATTTCGTGTGATTCTTCCGCTGGAAAAGTCTATACCTTCCGCATACCATGAAGGTATGCAGAAGGTTGCTACCAAGCTCTTCTCGGATGCATTTGATGATCTACCCGATCATCAAGCGATAGGGAACAAGGCCACAACCTATAATTGTGCATGGCTTACTCCTCATTACAGATCAGACTGGTACGAAGGGACGTATGGTTCAAAGCTTGTATGCATCTTTGACAAGGTTCAAGAAGAGTTTGAAAAGATACAGCACAAAAAGTCCGTAGAGCTTATTGATAATGCTTTCAAAAGCACCTACAAGAGAACAGCGCATATTTGCCATACAGACGATAGAACGAATCGTATTGCTTCATTATATGTAAATGAGGGAGCGAGAGAGAAGTTTGCTCTTTCCATCGGCGCACGAAAGAGGGGTTCGTATTGGGAAAAGTGGACTTGCCCCAATTGCGGAAAAAAGGATGCGACAAGCTTCCATGAAAAGCATGGAAGAGCTTTTTGTAATCATCATAACAAGTGTGGTAGCTCGTGGTTATTGCCAGAGCTTGCCTCTTTAAAGGGCTGGAACGGCTAATATCATAATAAAAACATAAAACTTATGTTTTCCTGTTGCCAACCAGACAACAGTCCTATATACTAGATGGGAGACTTAATCTCATTTGCTAAAACAGGAAAAAACATGTCACAATCAAAACCAACCTTCCAAAACTGCACAATCTCTCAGCTTCTTGCCATCTTTGAGGAAAACAAAGCTATTCCTCAATTGAAAAACGAAGTGGAAACTCTCAAGATGATTATTGAGGACAAGAAAGACGTTATGCGTGAGATGGAAAAAGAAATCAAAGCGCTCAAAGAAGAAAATAAAGCACTAGAAGATGAATGTATAGAAGTATATGATGATCTCCGAGAAGCTATGAAGGAAAAAAAAGCACTCAAAGAGCAAAATGAAAACCTTACAAAAGTTATCCATTGTGGTGGAGCATTTACTCTCTCTCAAAAACAGATCGCAGCACTCAAAGAGGAATTGAGAGAAGCCAAGAAGGAAAACAAGCTGCATAATCTCGCTTTGGAAGTTTGTAACGCTATGGACCTTGAGAGTGAAGAAGAGATCCAAGAAGCCTACACCGAGTTTTGTACTTACCGTTCTGAACGTATCCACAAAGATCCAATCCAAGAGCAATTGCAGCAGATGAAAGCTCAAAGCGAAGTTTTCAAGGCGAAGTACAGCAGTCTTATTGAAAATCATATTGTAGAAGAGACTGTTGTAGAAGTCACTCCACAAGAAGCATGGGATGCTTTCAAGGCAGCTAAAGATGGACTATGGAAGGAGTGTTTCAAAGCCTGTAATGAAAATAATGTATATCCACAAACTATCCAATACTCGGAGTGGAATGTACGAGATGATGAAGGAGATATCGTTTGCGAAGGAACCAAGAAACCCACCAAAGCAGATATTCAAGAACACTTCCAAAACGGTCTTTGGATTCGCCTATATGCTTTTAATCATCGTAGTGAATGCACTATCCTAACTCATTTTGATGGTAAAGATTGGACTTGTGAAGAGATTTATTGCTAATAAAGT
>Ga0160423_10001788_pt1 | contig 17969 bp, 11 predicted proteins | sample CRUFie14St8metaG_FD_108191 | JGI IMG/M metagenome (GOLD analysis project Ga0160423, IMG submission 108191) | Marine microbial communities from the Costa Rica Dome - CRUD Field 142mm St8 metaG | ecosystem: Environmental > Aquatic > Marine > Oceanic > Photic zone | place: Costa Rica: the Eastern... | reverse complement strand
TGGCAGATGCGATCGCAATATGCGTCTCATCTGCAGGTGTAATCACTATATTCTCCAAAGGAAAAGAAAAGTATCGGGTTAAGATTTCTTGATTGCATCTTCTAGAGATAAATCTCCGCAGGCTACCGTTCTCGCAAGTTCTGCGGATATTGTTATAGCACCATTACTGAAAATTCTTGATTCATTCTGAATTTCCTTAATTTCACCTTCACTGGGCTCGATTTCTCTAATCTCCCAAACCCTTTTTCCGCCCATCATTGCAATTCTTGTAGCTGCTTTGGTATGGGCATTAATTCTAGAACCGCTACTTGTATTGTATTCACTCACAATCAATGTTTCTACACCGTGAAGGATGAGCTGATTTAGAATACGGTCACGGATTAATCTAGCACCATTACCTACTTTTACAATCAAATTATTGTGCTCAAGTGCCTTGGCTAATCCGAATATATGTTCGCTGATTGAATCTATATTCTCCAATTGTGAAGTTCCAATAACAATGCCATCGGCAATCCATGCAACACCTGGTCTAGGTCCAGGGTCAACCCCGAATACAAGATTCACTACGGGTGTGAAGCCTTTTGAGTACTGAATCGCACGCTCAACACCTAACTCAATATCATCGATGTCGACCGCTAGGTCGCCTTCAACAGCCTCATCGATACTGGTCAGAATCACTCCGTTCCATTTCTCATCGGTCGAAATCATCGAGAAATCGATATTACGTCGTTTCAATTCCTTCGCTAACCGAAAAGAAAGCTGAAAATTTTCGGTTCGAATCGCAAGCCGGCGCACATACCTCCGAGGGGTCAATCACGCATCAATATGACGCGTAAACATCGATATCATCAAAAGCAATTGACAAAGTTGACAAAATGTGGCCAGCCAGTACGAAAGAGAATTGCGTGGAGTTCTAGCAGGCATTCCGAAATCAGTCGAGGCCATAATTCGCTCATGTGAAGATTTGGAAAAGAATCGCATGAGATTAGTAATCGAACGCCCATTTCTAGTTGTGAGAGCCGCAGGTTCAGGAATGGAAGGAAGCGGTGATCTTCTAGCACTTCGGGGAGACATTTGCTTTCCAATTGAAGTCAAATCAAAGAAGGATGGTAAATTGTATCTTTCTGGAAGAACCTGGGAACAATACCAATCAATGGTGTACGAAGGAGAAAGATGTGGTCTTATGCCACTTTATGCTTATCGATTGAAAGGGAAGAGAGGTGATTCTTGGCGAATTTTCAGAGTTGAAGTCGGAGGACTAACCGGCCGATTAGGAATACTTGAGAGAAGAATTCCTGCACTACCTATTACAAGAAACGGAAAGCCATTTTTAGATTGGGAACAAGGTATGCCGCTAAACAAGTTCATTGCATTGATTTGTCACAAATCAAAAGACAATACAATTTCATCAATCGGTTCGAGGATTGGAGAAACGCCAAAGAAAAAATCTGATGATATTATTCAGTTGAGTATCACAGATATGGTGCAAACATTATGAAAACTAGCGCAAATAGAAGCGCTATCGATGAAAGTGACGATGCTCTCTTTGTGACATGGTCTACCCATAGTGGATGAAGATTGTATAGGCCGGTCTTCTTGCCTAGTTTCCTTATTCCATTCATTATTCCATTTACCATGTCTTTGAACAGGTGGCCACCATCGAATGGAATCATTGGAATCAAGTTGGTAAATCCGAGAAGAATGTTTACCCAAATCAGCCAGAATAATAGGTTGACCAAGAATAGTAATCCAGTGAGTCCGATAGTTTCTGCAAAGAAACCATCTCCTGCAGCAAGCATATCCTCTTGCGCTGGATGTATGGCAACACCTTGATTTTGGAATGGAGTGATTAGGATACTAACAGTTCCAATTGGGACTGTAACCAAGTATCCAACAAAATTGGATTCGAAGTCAGGATGTGCCCAACTAGCCAATCTGTCTACTCCGGCAGTTCCGCCTGCAAGGTTAGTTACGCCGAGGAAAGCATCCCCTTCTTCCACGCCCAAGGAATCAAGCGATTCTTCTGTCCATCCGAGGTCGAGATAATATTGATATTTGTCAGTCATATTTACAGAAAGAATTTCGGTTTGCCCTGTTTCATATCGCACAACTTCCATGTCAACTATCTGATAGGCTTTGATATCGTCCATTACATCAATGAAATCATCTTCATCATTGATCTCTGTACCATTTATTCCAACTATTACATCAAAGGCCTCTAATCCAGCCTTTTCAGCAGGCTGGTCAATAATGATTGCACTGGAGTGAACACCATCAGTCTGTGAAACGAATTGACCAGCAACCTGACCTAGTATAATCATGAGAATCATTGCAGCAAATATGTTAGTTGCGGGGCCGGCTGCAAACATTCTCTGTCTTTCTCTTCGTGGTGAATTAACCAATTCGTTGTATTCAGGCTCAGCAAATGCACCCAGAGGTAAAGGCCCTGCCATCAATAATCCGAAACTTTTGACCCGCATTCCGTGGGCTCGCGCTTGAATTCCGTGTCCTAGTTCATGGATGACCAAGCAGACAACGAATGCTACGACACCCCAGCCTAGTGGAATAATTGGATTAATTCCTGGAATAGCGACCAATTCACTAGGGGATGGAGCAGGCTCACTACTATCAACGGTGAAAGCAGAATATACTGCAACCACTAGTAATAATGCTATTACTGCCATCGAAAGCCAACAAACCCAAAGCGAAGCCTCTCCATATATTCTCCAAAATTTTCTAGGCTTGGAAACATTTTCGAGAGTAGTTTGTCCTTTTTTGGTTCTGACCATCAAAACCATTCCAAAGAATACTCTTGAAGCATCCCACTGGTCTAATTTACCAGATTTTTCCCAATATCGTAGAAGAAAAAACCATGCAAGAAGCAGTAAAAATACCATATTCCAGTCCAACTCAATGGACAAGAAGCCGCTTGACATAGTTGGGCGAGCCACAACTCATTTTTCAACTAGATGTCGTTTAGTTCTTGAGTGAGAACTCAATCGGGTTGACATGGACCAATACGAAGAGGTTGTCTATGACTGGTCTGACACGGTATATGGAGAGAGTCCGAACAAACTCTCCATATGGTCAAAAGACGAGGATTATGTTCAAGCTTTTATGAAATTCTCGAACAAGGTAGTAGCGGTCCACTTGCTTACTTTTGGCGGTGAAATTTCTGAGGAAGCAAGACTCGAGATCGATGATATGAATTGGAATCCAGGCTCGATTCAAGCAAGACAATTGAAAAATGGAACTGTTAGAATCAAACATCGAACAAGAGAGATTTTCTTGGTACCTCAAATTAGGGCACCAGAATGGGCAGCAGCCCTTCTGGAAGAATGGCTTATGGGTATTCGAAGCGAATCTACCAAGGTCGGAACTAAATTTGCTCGATATTCTGATTTGAAAAGGAAAAAGGAAACAATTACTCGATTGTTAGAACAAGTTGATTTTGATGTAATCAAAGACGACATCAAGTATACTAGAGGAAGATTAGAATCTGCCGACAAAGGATTGTCAGGGAAGTAAACTTCATTCCTCTTCTTTTCCATATATTGCCGCAAGCGCATCTTCATGCTCTGCTTCAATCATTTCAGGAGAATTTCTCAGTGTGCGATTTATCAAAGGGTCAACAAGTACTGGAATCGCAAGCACTATCAAAATGAATGTTACTAGATAGAAGAAAGACATGCCAGGAACTTGTGATGCACCAGGAGAGTCTCCGCCTGATACTAGAAGTTTGACAGTTCCTAACCAAGGAATTTCTTCCCCTGAGACTCCAATGACCCAATCATAGAGAACTGGCCTAACTATCCCGCTATGCATTGATGTAATCCCTTCTGCAAAGGCGAATACACCTTGGTCATCATTGCAGTTGTTATTATCTCCGAGGGTGATATATCCTGGATTGGTTGGAGTATAATTTTCTATGTGGTAATAATTTTCTCCATGCATTGCTGCATAGCCATCACAGTGGTATTTTGCAGTTTGATTTCCATCGAATCGCAAGTTAATCTTACCAACATTGATTTGATCTGTGCCAGGAACTGTCCACGAAAGAATACATATTTCCTCCCACAAAGTTCCTTCATCGCATTGTTGATTCTCATTCAGTTCAGCAGTATTTGAAATCAGCACGTTGAACATCGCTCTGTGAATAATTGGAGTGCTTTCTTCTTCTCCATTTCTCTCGAAAATTATTACGTCCCCAGCCATACCTAAGGATTCATATCCGTAATTGGGGTTGCTTTTGTCTTTAGCTTCTACGAAAGTTACTATTTTCTTCGAATCTTTGTTGTGAACTAAAATCAAGTCTCCAGCATCTATGGTTCCATATTCGCCATTTTCGTCATGCTGCATAGAGTTTGATTCAACAACAACAAGGGGTGGCATCGAGCCTGTGTGTGCCCACATTGCAAGGACAATAATCGCAATCATGCCTCCGGCGAGAAGAAGTTCTCGCAGAAGCACAAAAACGGGGTCTCTTTCTCCCATTGTAACTTCCGAGAAACTAACGCTTCTTCAAACCCTTCTCTTTTAGGAAGGCATTCCATGCTTCTTGGTGGGAACCGCCTAGTGTACTAGCGGCTTCGTCCCCATCTCCTCTCATTTTGCGAATTTCACTGATTGAAGCATTGTTCATAATCGATTTCAGTAAAGCGACCTTGGAATTAAGGGTAAGGAATGCAGGAGCAGCAAATGCTAGCCCGATTCCTCCTACTACAATCAATACGATTGAAGATCCCGTGTATTCTTGAAAATCAGCATTGTCCTGAAGGAACAATAATTGAATCAATGTAAGGAACGTCAAAAAGCCAAATGCAAAGGTAGCAGTAGCCGCAATTCTCAGTTGTTTTCCATGTTGATTTTCCCACCAACCCATGTTCTCACCTGTCACTCCGATGGCGCTCTTATTATTCGATTTTTGTACGGTGGGGTTAATGACCGTTTGTCGCATGGTTCAAATGTAAAGAACTCCCGTAGGCCGAAGGCCTACAGTGGCAAAAGGTGACTCCCATGCGAAAAAGTATAATTCTCGTGGCAATATTTCTAACTTCACTTATGTCGCCTCTGGCATCCGGTGGAGTGACTGAAACCCAGTTTGATAATGGGACTACATCTTACACTCAAACCTTCACTGGAACGGGTTACGGAGTTGCAGGTAACCTGACATTCCCATATGGTGCAGAAGTTACTGCAGCCTCTTTTGACATAACTGGAGAACCATCTACAACCACTTGGGGTAATCTAACTACTAACGCTGATTTCGGTGGAACTACATCAACATCTACCACTACTTACTACACTCCGCCATCAGGTGTCGGTTTCACACAAGGATACCGTTCTAATTTAGAAACCGAGAGAGGCAATCTTTCACTTATTGGTAATCCTACAACGAATTTGAACGGTTTGACACTTTCTTCTGACGCATCATCTACTGGAGTAATCAACAATACAGGCGGATTTGCTGCTAATGGAGATCATGGAATGATTGGAGCAAGTAAATCACTATCTACAGTATCTCTTTCAACTAGCACCTCAAATTACAGAGGATTTGTCGTGAAGAATGGCGATATAATCTATTCAGCAACATATACCAGCACATCGGTTTACACAACTCCATCCGTTAAGAAATACAATGCTACTACAGGAGCATACCTAGGCTTTGCATCAATAGGGACATGTAGCGGATATTCTCAACCTCTCTACACTACATATGATGCAACATCGGACGGAGAAGGCAAAATTTGGACTGTTAGCTACAATTACAGGCTTCTAATCGAGTGGACAGTTTCAGAGACAGGTTCTTGGACATGTAACAACACATACGTATACTCCTACTATCCAGTTGGAGTCGATATCGATGAAGATTCAGGGAGAATGTTCCTTCTGATGTATCATGCTAGTTCACCTAGTTACTTCAGATATCTTTACGAAATAAATCCTAATTCACCAAGTCAGGCGATTAAAACCCACTTACTCGGTACTAGAGTGGCAATGGGTAGCAGTAGCACTATGCCATCTGGTCTCTATGTCGATCTACCCAGGGTTGTTACGAATGAATACCAGAGTTCTGCAGGATATCACAATTATTTCACAGAGTCTGGAACAAACTTTGTGAAACAAGGCAAGAATCAGATTAAGGGTGGAGGTCATTATGGAATGGATGGAATGGAGGACAACACATTCGGTTTCCAATGTCACTACTATGGATATTGCAGTTCAGCACAAAGGAACGTAATTCAAAGGGAAGGCAGCGGAATAATATACGACGAGAGAACAATTTCCTCCTCATCATCTGTAGTTACAAGCAGAACGGTTTCAATCAGCAAATCAATTTCTGAAATTACAGTTTCTGCAGTAGTTGGATATGTTCCGGATAATACCTCAATCGAAATCGAAGTATCAGTGGACGGCGGACAAACCTGGCTAAGTGGGTCTTATGGTCAGGTTTTGAATTTTGCAACTGCGGGCAATTCGATAAAATGGAAAGCGTACCTCAATGGAACTTTGTCTGAAACACCAGCCCTAGATTTCGTTTCTTTAACATACGTGGCAACATATCAATCCAGCGGATATCTACGTCTGTACAATTATTATCAATCAAATGCACCTGTTGCATTGACTGCTCACTGGAACGCAACAACACCTGCTGGTACAACCTTCCGTGTTGAAGTTCAAGACAATGGTCAGACCAAACAATTCCAGTACAGTGGCCAAACCCAACAATTGACTATGACTTCAGGAACGATGTATGTCTATATCAGATTCTCATCCAATGGGCAACAAACACCTGTTTTGGAAGACCTCAATATCGCGTTCCAATCTAATGCACCAAGTCAGGTTGGAATCAACATTGGTGTTGATAATATGACAGGTTATACTCCCGGCAAGGAATGGACAAGTCAAGGTACGTTAATCGGTACAGTAACCCAACAGGGGTCACGATTTGTTGATGCATTCAATGATATGATACCTGGTACAGGGTCAGGTACGATATCTATTCCTGTGGTTGTTTCCTCAGAGAGTATGGGAATAGTCAAGATAGACCGTTTTAGTGTCACATATTCGATCAAAACGGTAAATTTGGACATAATTGTCCCAGCAGATGAAATTCTCCATGAAAGAAATGAACCATATGAAGTAGTAACAAGACACATTGTTGGTGATTCAACAAACAATTACATCCAATCAGCAACCCTTTCATTCTTAGCCCAGCCATCATCTAGTGCACCAACATTAGAGTGGCAAGATGGAGACATATTCCCTTCGCCAAATGATCCAGATGATTGGATTGAAATTGATTCTTCATCATGGTCTAGTTTGAATAATGGAATCCTTGAGATTCATTGGAGATTCAAAGTTACATCAGAATTCCCTGACCAAGATAATGTAAAGTTTAGGACAGGATGTAAAGATATAACTGGCCCTGATGGTGGATTCTCTCCAGAGCAGTTGGTCAGTGAAGAGGGAATGAGAGTGAATACTTCATTCGGATTAGGATGGTTGAACGTAAGAGATAACGATGGTGAGGTCACTAGTGACGACCTACCGACGGGGAGCTGGGTTGCTGCTGGTGAAACATTATATTTCCAAGGAGCAATGTGGTTTGCTGATTCTCAAGATGCTCCAAAGGACAGCGCTTTCGATGTTCGAATTGCACAGAATGGTTTCGTGCATTCGAATTGGAGAGACAACTCCAATGTGAACGGTTCATTCTTCATCTCTATCGATTTGCCAGATATCGATGTTGAAAGTGGCTTAACATACGAATTGCAGACTTACAACGAGAGAGATGCGACGAGGGTATTGCCAGCAAATTCTGAATGGACAAGAACATACAAGGTTGATGCAACAGCACCTCTTGTATCACATACATACCCATTGGAAGACGCATATGAGGCAGCAGTAGAAAATCAAAAGATTAGCATAAGCCTTGGTGATGGAGTTGGTGACCCAGTTGAACTGAAACTATTCTATTGGGTTGAAGCAGACCACGACATCAATCGAAACGGTGAGGCAGATCCAGGGGAATATGCAGTGAAGGTTGTACGTAATGAAAGTCTTGCAGATTTCAAGACATTTACAACCACGATTGACCATTCTAGAAATCCAAACATGGGTAGAGTTTCCTATTATTGGGATGGTGGTGACCAAGCAGGAAATCCGCTCCACTACTCGACTATTATCGATGATGAAGAGTACACTTGGGAAAGCGGCTCTGGATTCAATTATGATGACGCAACATTCCGAACCAGGAAGGATTCTTCAGCCATATTCACAGGCCTTGATTGGGTAGGTCACAATGATGACGGAGCAGTTTATGCAGGCTTTGACCAAACAATCTCTTTGGGATTAATCGATGCGAACACGGCGATTGATTTCGAGTATATCGATTTGGTATTCGACTTTGAGGGTCCTAATCCAGAGGTTGACCAACAAAGAATCTCTTATTACGGATTTACTGATACATTCCAGAGTAATTCAGATTTCATCGATTTAATGTCAACCTCCAGCATGGTTCAAACCACAAATGAGACAGGTATGCCATTAATCTTGATAGATTTCAATTTCCAGATTGGTTGGGATTGGCCTGATGAAGAGATTTCAGATTTGGCTCTTGAATACAAGGAAAGAGGTTCTGAATTCCCTACTAGACATATCATCGCCGACCACACTTTCAGAGTTGAAAATGACTTGGTTCTAGACGTAAATTCGTTCCTCGTTGAGGATATCAGCGAACCTAGAACCGGTATTGTAGCCGATGGAAGCAGAGTCAGAAATGATGACCGATTAGAGTTCACTGGAAGGGTAGTTTACCAAGGAAGTAATGTTCCAGCACCTACGGATGCATCGATTGAGGTCGAAGTATTCGATGGTGAGAGAATATGGTCTGATGGTTCCCTAGAAGACGATGGTGGATACTCTGTAGAAGTTCCTCTTTCGAGTGCTGAAACCCTTCTTTCATCGCCAACAAGAACTTGTTTAATCTCAATAACAGGAATACCTGGAAAAGGAGAAGATATGACTGGACAAACAGTTTCTACAACCTTGAGGGTAGTTGTTGATGATACAGCACCTCGTGTTGTAAGTAGGATTACTCCAATCAATACAATCGATATCTCAGCTAATAGCGACCTAACTAGAGTTCCTGTTGAATTCAAAGGTACTGAAGATGCCGACATGACAGGTTCCAAACAGATTGTACACTGGGTAATGAGAGATTCCAGTAAGACACTAACTCTTGGAGCAGGGCAAGCAATTCTTGGCATGCAACAAGAAGAACAACAGATCACATGGACAGGTACAGTCGACCTAACCGACGGTGGAAAAGTAATGCCTCGTGACGGAGACTGGGTAGGTTTCTATCTATCTGGATATGATACTGCTGGAAATGAATTCCCCGAAGTATCTAACTCAGAGGCAAGTCCAATTGCTGAATTAGCAAGCGTTGACACTGACTTTGAGCGCCAGTGGGTGCGTCTAGGTTCACTAGGCCCACAGTTGAAGATAGATTCATTCTCTCTTTCAGATGACCACGTTGCTCCTGGGCAGGACATTGAAATGACTGCAATTGTCCACAATGACGGTGGTTTATCTGACGCTTTGTTCAAAGTATCATTCTATGAGGAAAACTCAATTGTTCCTTTCGAAACTAAGACTCTGAACAAGATTAGAGCGGATGAGAAGGTACCGGTTACAATATCTTGGACCGCTAAGGAAGGTGTTGAAAGAGTGAGAGTTGTAGTTGACCCTGACAATGTTATCGTCGAAGTCAATGATGATGACAATTCAGCAGAACACAAGGTCGAAGTTGTCTATGTTTCATACATGGGATGGTTCGATTCAATAAGAGAGCAACCACTTATTTGGCTATTCACGATATTATCGATAATCGTCCTAGTTGGAATTGGTATTGTGGCTAGCCGCACAGCAATTTCGATTGACGACGGATTGATGTTTGACGAAGAGTGGGAAGGCGACGACGACGAGTATGAAGATGATGATTACTATGACGACGACGATTATGACGATGATGATTATTGAAATTCTAATCGTTGCCCTCTTGAACCAGTGACAGTGCCGCAACAACATGGCTGAGGGTATATTCTCTGAACTCGTAGAGGGTTTGCAGAAAACTCTCGCAGAGAAAAAGTGGACTCCAACGCCAGTTCAAGAAGCATCTCAATCGGCTATCGCATCTGGCAAAGACCGTTTGGTAATCGCTCCAACGGGGTCTGGAAAGACAATGGCTGCAATGCTGCCACTGTTGGATAGAGCCATTCGCTCTGGATGGGAAGGAATGTCAATACTTTACATTACGCCATTGCGAGCGCTAAATCGGGATGTGGATAGGCGGCTAGAAGAAGTGGTTAGTTCAGTTGGACTGACCTTGGGCCTCAGGCACGGAGATACTAAACAATCAGAGCGCACAAAACAGGTTAGAAAGCCGCCTAATGTTATGATTACAACACCTGAAACATTCCAGTTGATGTTCACAGGCTCTAAAATTAGGGAATTACTTCGAACTGTAGAAGCCGTAATTATCGACGAAGTACACGAATTAGCCGCAGGAGAAAGAGGATGGCAACTTTCAGTTGGAATATCAAGGCTCGAGCAATTTAAGGGTTCAACCATACAAAAAGTAGGATTATCTGCTACTGTAGGAAATCCTGATCAAGTAGCTAAGTGGTTGTCAAAAGATGGAGAGGCAATAATTGCCGAAGCACCACGTATAACTGAATTAAATGTCGATGCGATAATTCCTCTCCCCGAGGATGAAATCGGGTCGCTTGAATTAGCAATATCTCCTAGAGCACACGCAACTCTCAGAGGCCTTGCTGAAATCGTAACAAATAACAATCCGTGCTTGATATTCGTTAATTCTAGAAATAGTGCAGAAACCGTATCCCAACGGCTTCAATCCATAGCTCCTGATTTGAAGATTGGAGTTCATCACGGCTCTCTTGCAAGAGAAACCCGCCAACAAATGGAAGATGACCTTAGGAGCGGTTCGCTTCAAGGGCTTGTTTGTACATCAAGCCTTGAATTGGGTATAGATGTAGGAAGTGTCAACCATGTTGTCCAAATTAGGTCTCCACGTTCCGTTGATAGAATGCTACAAAGGGTAGGCAGAGCAGACCACAGGCTTGGTGGAATCGGTAAAGGACACCTGCTTGGATGGGAATGCGATGATTTGTTTGAGGCTGCAGTAATTGCAAGAAGAGCGATGAGTGGCGACATAGAGCCGGTAGAATGGAGGGAAAGACCTCTCTCTGTAGCAGCCAATCAAATTGTAATGATGGTACACAGTCATGGTGCATTGACTATTGATGAGATTACTGAATCAATATCAGCAGCACAACAGTTCGAAGGCTGGACTAGACAGGACACGATAAACATAGCAAAAGTCCTAGCCGATGGATGGGTTATTCGGTGCGAGGAAGATCCAAGCGAAGTTCCATGGTACAGGTGGCCATATGATGTATGGCAAACATTGCTTGCTGAATCCAAAAAAGAATTGCCAGAACAACCTAAACTCGGTGCTGGTGAAGAGCCGCCAGAAGAGTTAGCAAAGATGCAATTTACTCCACCTAAGCGTTATGCAAAGGGCTGGATAAGCCGTTCAGGAAGAACCAGAGATTGGGTTACATCCCATCTGTCAATGATTCCAGATAAGCAGTCATATCGAGTTAGGGATGCAGTGACTCGCAAGAGCCTAGGAAATGTCGACGAGGCGTTCGTACTGTCTCTAAACGATGGCGGAGAGGAAGAAGATGGACGTTTACGCAGATTTGTTATGGCCGGAAGGACATGGATAATTGTCGATGCAGACCCGGAACAAAATGAGTTGCTAGTTGCTCCAATTTCTGACCAAGGTCACGCACCACATTGGGTTGGAGAATTACCTCCAACTCCTGCAGATATTGCAAGAGAGGCTGGACGATTGCGAAGATTGTTTGCAATAGATTTGGGTATGATGAAGGACGAAAAAGTCGACACAATTGACCCTGCAGGCCTCCTTGTTGGAAATACTACCCTTGCAGATTACCCACTCAACGGTGAGGCAATGGGATTGTTAGGAGAAATCGTTGCCAAACATTTCGATTCAGCGATGAATATCCCTAGCGAGCGTCTGATCACAATTGAGGATAGAGACGAAGCCCTAGTAATCAATTCGTGTCATGGCAGTAGAATCAACGAGACAATTGGACATTATTTACTTGCTATGGCCAGTACAAGGAGCGGAAAATGGGGTAGGCTAATCGTTGAACCTTGTCGTATTTCATTACAAATTCCAGGAATTAGGCCTGCAGAACTAATCGAATGGCTAACTGAAACACCTCCTGAAGCATTGGAAGGAATTCTTTCCGTGACTCTTCCAAACTCAAGAGAAGTGAGGTGGAGATTTGCTCAGGTTGGAAAGGTGTTTGGAATTTTGCGCAAAGGAGTCGACCCAAGAAGAATCAACTTGCAAGCCCTTCTAAAGAAATACAGAGGCACTCCGGTAATGGATGAAGTGCTCGGAAAATTATTCTATGAAAGAATGGATATTGAGGGTTCAATGGATTTAATGAAAGCAATTCAGTCAGGTCTTATTGAAATTGTAGTTACAGCACCAGGGCCTCTAGGTATTTCGAGTAGGTCAGAGAAAGATTTGCTTTTACCAAATTTCGATAATCAACAAGTTCGAGCTAGACTCGAAGGTCGTTTAATGAATGAAAGAGCAGTATTATGCTGTTTAAAATGCTACGCAATAAGGCGATTTAGAGTCGCCAGATACCCCGAACTTAGCGGTGGCAAGAAGTGTCTGAAATGTGGCGGTCAAATGCTTGCATGCATGCGAGAAGGCCTCGAGAAACAGTTACTCGAAATGGTGAAATCAGACGAACAAAAAGACCGAGATAGAATGATGAAGAATGCACAGGTTGTATCAAATCGAGGTATGGAGGCTATACTCGCATTGATGGGAAGAGGTGTTGGAGAAGCTACCTGCCAACGCCTGATGCGTAAAGTTCCAAGGGGAGATATGGATAGATTACTCGAAGCAATCCATATTGCAGAAATCGAATATGCCAGAACTAGAAGGTTCTGGGGTTAATCGTCGACAGAGCGGACAATTAATCCGGCCTCTTCCATCATTTCAGTTGAAATTTTGAAATCTTCTTGCCATCTATCTGGAACTTCTACTTCCAATGAATAAACGACTTCTTTGACTCCTGCTTGAATGAGTGATCTAGCGCACCTAGAGCATGGTGGCCATGTGACATAAGCGGTGCTACCTTTCAATGAAACTCCAATTCTAGCAGCATGCATAATCGCATTCTCCTCTGCATGACAGATAAGTGGATATTTTGTTTCTCGATTTGCCAATCTTTCTGGATTGTCATCGATGCCTCTCGGGAAGCCGTTAAACCCAGTTGAGCGAATCTCTCTGTCTTCTCCAACAACTACGCAGCCTACCTTTGTTGAAGGGTCTTTTGACCATCCTGAAATGTGTTTAGCCAGTTCTATGAATCTTAAATCCCATTTCTTGTTCAACATGTCACCTCCATTGTCCCGATGCTTTGGCTAATCGTGTCTACCTCATCAATTTATGTCGGCTGAAATATTGAGATGTTCCATGATATTCCCACACAAATAAAGAGAACCAATTACAAGAATCATTTCGCAGTCCTTTGAAATCTCATCATATGCTTTTGCAGGATCGGGGATGTGGTCAACATGTGGAAGTGGACTTTTGACTCCAGGATATCTGCCATTCTGCGGCTCGGTTGTAATGATTTCAAGCGGAGGTTTTGCTAGAATCAAAGAGTATAGCGGTTGAAGAAATGCATCCATGTCTTGCTGTGGAGAAGTTCCAAACAAAAGTGACCAACTCAGCGGCAATCTTCGAATAATTTCCGGAATTGCTCGTGCCATCCCACTGGGGTTGTGAGCTGCCTCAAGCATTAATTTCGGCTCCATTTCTATGATTTGCATCCTTGCAGGCCACGTAATTTTTCTTCTCACAAATGGAATATCGAGCATCTCACAGAATTTTTCTGCAAGGTCTCCAGCCTCTTCCATGAAATCGTGGCTATCTGGTAAGAAAAATTGTGCCGATACAGCCTCCTCCCGCATAGCGTTTCTAACAGTTGCAATTTCTGGGTCTCGAATTAGCATAGGGACTCCAGACCGCCATATTGCGGCTTTTTCTTTAGCGACTAGTTCCAATGTATCTCCCAAAATATCGCTGTGCTCCAAAGAAACCGATGTTACTAGACAGCCAATTACTTCAGCGCTTCTAGTTGCATCTAAGCGCCCACCTAGGCCGGTTTCAAGGATCATGTAGCGGACTTTTTCTTCACTACAAACAATCAATGAAACAAGGTATGTAATCTCAAAAAATGTAAGGTCTATATCTAGAGATTTGACCTTAACAAGCGCTTCATCAAATTTTTCGGAGTCTATTGGTTTTCCATTGATTCTAACCCTTTCTTCGATTTTTGCCAAATGCGGAGATGAGAAGAATCCAACTTTGAATCCTGCTCGATGAAGCCCGGATGACAGATGAGCACAAGCACTTCCCTTTCCATTAGAACCAGCAACATGGATGCAGCGCATCGATTTATCAGGTCTTCCTAATTTTTCCAAGGCATTTGAAACCCGTTCTAATCCAAGGCTCATGCCCTTTGATTTTGAGGAGGATAGCCACGTTCGAATATCGCTCATTCTCTTGGCCCCGTAGGGGCCACGCCTTCCAATGATTAGAAAACCATCCCCGCTCTCGGCAATCTATGGCAGAGTCTGTTGGCGAGGACCGCATCAAACGCGCAGAGCGCGAATTAGCGAAAGAGGACAGCCTTCTCGCTAACATGATTGACCAGGCGTCAGGAATGATTGGAATGGCAGCAATGTTTGTTGTCACAATCGCACTTGCTATTTGGTTACAGCCATGGTTCAATACAGCTGGATTACAAGCATTTGGTGAATCAGGTTCAACTCAAGCAAGATGGGTACTCCTCGAATTAGTAGCGATCTTTGTGTTTACTTTTGCAATCCTATGGCTTGCTAAAAAGCACATGCAGAAATTCATCAAGTATGGATTACTATTCGTCCTTTTCCTTGCACTGTGCTACACCACAGTTCCAGGTGCTCACATTTTGTTGGTTCCAGAAGTGGAAACAGAATTTTTCGAATTCACTGAAACCGATACATTTGCTTTCGAGGAGAAAACAATTACCTCCGATGGCCACATTATCTCACAAAAATCAATGTGGGCTGATTCCATGGAAAATGATTCATTCGAGGTAATGAAGCATAATCCGAGTGGTCTTGAGTCTGCATGGAATGAGCCAGTAGAGTTACACGCCTTCCCTGGCGAACCGACCTTCAATGTCATTGAAGGAATATATTCGTACACCATAACCAACGGCGTATGGATTTGGTCTTTGGACAAAGAAACCGGAGATGTACTCGACCGATATTCTTGTTTCAATGATGAAAACTGGACTGGTGATCTCAATGACATACAACCACATCCTCAGATATTGACTACCTGTACTGTGGCTTTGGAAGTAATTGAATATGAAGAACCAAGCAATATCAATAATTTCCCAGCAAAAGGTGCGTTATATGTCATAAATACGGGTGGGGAATTAATTCGTTTAAACACGTTTTATGGAACCAACCAAACAGCTTTCCAAGCAAAGTGGGCAATTCCTCAAATTGGATTGGATGCTGGCAACTTAATCATGAAGCAGTATGATGAAAACAGTCTATTTATTTCCAATAGTAATGGAGCTTCCATGATTATTTTAGAGGAAACTTCAGACAATTATAATGGTCCAGATATCAGACCTCCTCAATGGGCAGACCCTGCAGAAGAAGACTGGTCATACCGTGTAGAAGACGATGACAAAAAGGGTGAAGATGAGACTATTACCGCAATTAACATCGTTACCTCTCCGTGGGATGATGAGAAAGAATTAGTTGTAATCGGATTCAAGAGCGGTATAATAGACTCCTACATTATCGATTCAGATGAGGACGGAGAATTCGATAAAGAGAAGCGATTCAAGACAGAAGGTGCTTTTGAAGGTCCAATTACAGCGGTTGAGAGTTTTGATTTGAACGGAGACGATATAGATGAACTTTGGATTGGAGACGCAGATGGCGTTCATGGTTTATTCTATGAATCTCTTATTGAGTACGTAACACTAGATGTCGAAATACAACCTCAAACACGTTTGATGATTGATAACCTCACGATATATGGGGCGAATAAAATCACAACAACTGTAGACCATAGAGGAATACTAATTGACAGTTCAATCACAGAGATTGATAGTGGTGTCTTTGATGAAGACGTTATGTACAATTCATACGGAATTCAATGGTCTGGTACAGCGATTTTGGTCGGTCTAGGATTAGCAATTATTCTAATGACTGCATTGATAATTAGACCAGAATGGTATATCGTGAATACAGTCGGAGTACTCGTAGGAGCAGGAGTAATTGTGATGCTTGGAGTTACATTTGTTCCGACACTAATCGTGATATTCATGGTACTTGCAGCGATCTACGATGCATGGGCGGTATACAAGTCCAAGCACATGCTAGACCTTGCAGATACAATGATTGGCCTTAATTTGCCGATATTACTTGTAGCTCCGCAAGAAAGTGGATATTCGATGATTGATGATGGAGACTCTCCTAAACAGAGCATTAAACCATCTGAGGTGGCGAATTTACCTAAAGATACTAAGATTATCAAGAAGAAGTCAAAGGAAGCCATGTTCATGGGACTTGGGGATGTGATATTCCCAGGAATGCTTGTGGTATCTTGTGTTAATTCAATTGATACCGATGGCCTTCTAGTAGGTATTTGTGCCTTAATCGGCGGGCTTGTCGGTTATCTTGTTTTGATGACCTATGTTGCTTCAGGAAGGCCACAAGCAGGCCTTCCATTACTCAACGGTGGAGCGATTTTAGGATACATAATCGGTGGCGCTATATTCGTTGGTAGTGCAGCATTTTCGTTTGGAATTACGTTTTGAGGTGATTGATTGCTAAGTATGGACATTTTCCGCAACAATCCAGAGATGGTTCGTGCAGACCATGACAAAAGAGGAATTCCTCATGACAGAATCGATGCAGTTATTCAATTAGACAAGGATTGGAGAGATGCTCTCAAAGGCATGGAAGATGCAAGAAGAGAGCGAAACAAGGCCGCTAAAGGCATCGCTGAAGCGAAGAAGTCTGGTAACAAAGAAGAATCAGACAGAATCATGGCCGAGGTCAAAGACTTGGGTAACAGAATTCAAGAATTAGACGACAAAGCGAACTCTCTACTTGATGAAAGAGACAGCCTGAGGATGAGAATTCCCAATCTATTGCACGACGCTGTACCTGTAGGTGATGATGAAGGCGGCAACACTCAGCACTCGCTGCATGGAGAAAAACCAGAATTCGAATTCGAGCCAAGAACTCACAACGAACTAATTGAGATGAATAAATGGGTAGAATTAGAACGGGCTGCAAAGATTGCAGGAAGCCGTTTCTACTTCCTGAAAGGCGACTTAGCAAGGCTAGAAATGGCGCTTCAAACATATACGGTTGATTTCCTAATCGAGAGAGGTTTCACATTTGTTCAACCTCCAGTTATGATGAATAGGGCTGCATATGAAGGTGTAACCGACTTATCGGACTTTGAAACTGTGATGTATGGTATCACTCCTGATCCACTTTACATGATTGCAACAAGCGAGCATCCATTGACCTCGATGTATATGGATGAGGTGATTGAACCGAGTTTGCTTCCGATTAAGATGGTTGGAGTAAGTCCTTGTTTCAGAAGGGAAGTAGGCGCACACGGTCTTTCTGACAGAGGAATTTGGCGGGTACACCAGTTCACAAAGATAGAACAGATTGTAATCAGTCATCCAGATGAATCATGGGATCATCATGAAGATCTTCTGAAAAAC
>Ga0160423_10001787_pt1 | contig 17977 bp, 6 predicted proteins | sample CRUFie14St8metaG_FD_108191 | JGI IMG/M metagenome (GOLD analysis project Ga0160423, IMG submission 108191) | Marine microbial communities from the Costa Rica Dome - CRUD Field 142mm St8 metaG | ecosystem: Environmental > Aquatic > Marine > Oceanic > Photic zone | place: Costa Rica: the Eastern... | reverse complement strand
GCCAACTCGATTCGGCTTTGGAGCACGGGCAAGGCGAATCTGCTGGATTCGGCGCTGCGGTATGACATGACCGTGGCGCTTGGCCTGTATGTGCGGCCCGAACGGACGGGCATGGACTACGATGACGAGTACGCCGTTCGATCGCAGATTGAGCAGCTCAAAACCGAGGTCCTCAAGTACAAGGATCACCCCGCCGTCCTGGTCTGGGGCATCGGCAATGAGATGGACCTGCGGTACACCAACTTCAAGGTCTGGGAGACGATCGAGGAGATCGCGGCCTTCATCCACGAGGTGGATCCGCACCACCCCACGATGACGGTCATCGCGGGATTCGATCCCGCCAAATCGTACATGATCCGGACCCATTGTCCCAGCGTGGACATCCTCGGGGTCAATGCCTACGGCTCCATCGAGAATTTGCCGCTCAACATCCGCCGTTTCCATTGGGACAAGCCCTACATCGTCACTGAGTGGGGGGTCAATGGTCCGTTCGAGGCCCCCATGACCGCGTGGAAAGCCAAGGTCGAACCCCCGGGCGGGGTCAAGGCTGAGCAACGCACGCGGCGTTACCTCGAGCTGATCGAGGCGGACCAGGAGCAGTGTCTGGGGAGCTACTGTTTCCTGTGGGGACAGAAGCAGGAAAGCACGGCCACGTGGCATGGGATGTTCACCTACGATGGCCGTCCCACGGATGCCGTTGACGCCATGCACTACTGTTGGACCGGTTCCTGGCCGGAACACCGCGCTCCTTCGGTGATGGACATCCGGCTCAATGGGGTCGGTTGGAGGAAGGACCACGTCGTGACGGCAGGGGAGACCGCCACGTTGGACTTCGATTGTCCTTTGTGTGAGGAACAGGAGGTCGAGCTGACGCTCCGGCTCTTCCCCGAGGGCTTCACCAACAAGATTGGCGGTGACATCCAGGAACGCCCCGAAGAATTGGACATCGCATTCGAATCGACATCAGGCAGGGCCCTGACCTTCAACGTCCCCTCTCGTCCTGGTGCCTATCGCGTGTTCTTGTTTGCCCAGAATCCCCACCATCAAGTCTCCGTGGCCAACATTCCTTTCCTCGTGGAATGAGGCCCTAACCCACTACGCCATGACCCCTCGCCTTTTCTTTTTCTTCCTGATTGCCCTCGGCTTGTCCGCCTGCCAGGACGCCGCCGATGCTGGGTCCGACCCGAAGCCCATGAACGTCTTGTACATCATGGCCGACGACCTCGCCTATCAAGCCATCAGTGCCTACGGCTCGGACATCAGCAAGCTGGCCCCGACGCCCAACATCGACCGCATCGCACAGAACGGAGCCCGGATGGATGCGGTGTACTGCACGAACTCCATCTGTGGACCGAGCCGGTCGTCCATCCTCACGGGGAAATTTTCCCACGAGAACGGCTTCTACAAGAATGTGGACGGGGGGGATTTCGATGGGAGCCAGCTGACGTTTCCCAAGATTTTTCAGGCCAACGGCTACGAGACGGCGGTCATCGGGAAGTGGCACCTCGGGACAGAGCCCACCGGGTTCGATTACTCCAAGGTCCTCATCAATTGGGGTGGACAGGGGACCTATTTCAAGCCGGTCTTTTGTGTGAACGGAACGGACACTGTCACCGAATACCGTCGCCACAGCACGCAGGTCATCGAGGACGATTGCATCGATTGGCTATCCCAGCGGGACGGGGACAAGCCCTTCATGCTTCTCTACCAGTTCAAGGCGCCGCACCGCGACTGGCGCCCCGACTCCATGTATCACGACCTCTTCACCGATTTCGACTTCCCTGTGCCGGAGACGTTTGACGATGACTATGCAGGCCGGCTCGCGGCCAGCGAGAACATGATGGAAATCGAAAACCACCTCAACCGCCGGGACATGAAGCAGGAGCCGCCGGCTGGACTGGAGACCCGCCGGGATTCCATGCGGTGGCTCTCGTATGGAGATGAGGGCCAATTCTGGACCCCGAACGACACCCTGCAGGGTGAGGAATTGAAGCACTGGAAGTACCAGACCTACATCAAGGACTATCTCCGGTGCGTGGCCGGAGTGGACCGCGCCATTGGACGGGTGCTCGATTACCTCGAAGAAACCGGGCTCGACGAGAATACGCTGGTGGTGTACACCTCGGACCAGGGCTTCTATCTGGGCGAACACGGCTGGTTCGACAAGCGGTGGATGTACGAGGAGTCGTTCAAGATGCCTTTCGTGATTCAATGCCCGGGCGTCATCGAGCCGGGCAGCACGTCCGACGCCATGGCGATGAATGTGGATTTTGCCCCGACGCTGCTCGACTTCGCCGGTCTCGACGTGCCGGATGAGATGCAGGGGGAGAGCTTCAAACCGGCCCTCGATGGAGCGGGCATGGCGCCGAGGTCCTCGGTCTATTACCACTACTACGAATACCCCAAGTGGCATAAGGTGCAACCGCACTATGGCATCCGCACGGATCGGTACAAGCTCATGCACTTCTACTACTCCATGGACGAGTGGGAGCTCTACGACATGGAGTCGGATCCGCAGGAGATGAACAACCTCTATGCGGAGGCTGACCCAGAGCTCGTCGCCACGCTGAAAGCCGAGTTGGACTCCATTCGCCGCCTGTACGGGGATGATGGGTCTTTGGATCAGATGAAGCTCATGACGGACACCGTCATCCAACGCGTGTACACCGAGCCAAGCAAGGCCAAATCAAAATGACCAGTACTGTAGGAAAACGGCTACAAAGACCTCGACGTTGTGTTGGTGAGCAGTCGCTTTCTGTGTTTAACTTAAAAAACTGATTGTAAAAGAGTTGATGCTCATTTTCCCGTCGGTGAACCCAATAACCAAATCGCATGAAGTTCTCCTTCTCTCTTCTCTTCACGTTTTTGATGTGCCTGTCCTTCGGGGTGAATGCACAGCCCACCGCCATCAGCGACTGTGGCCTTTTTGCGGATGGCCCGAATGGCACGTGGCCCCATGCGTTGACCGTGACCACGCCGGACAGCGGCAACAGCAGTGCTGAACAGGTCATCGAGATCAACGTGACCATGTTGCCCGCCGGAGGGGCGAATTACCGCGTGGTCAAGACGGTGGCCAATGGCAATTGGAACAATGGCAATGCCATGATGCTGTCCATGGGCATGAACACGATCACGGTGACGGCGGTGTCCTTTGACCGGACGGTCAAGCTTCAGTTTTCGGACGGGTCCATCGAGTTTGATGTGCTGGACATCAATGGCGAGGCGCAGGTTTGTCCAGGTTCCACCGATACCGGCACGCCGGTGGCGCAATGCAGCTTGTTTGCAGATGGCCCCAATGACACTTGGCCGTACGCGTTGACCGTGACGACCCCGGACAGCGGCAACAGCAGTGCCGAACAGGTGATTGAATTCAATGTCACGTCTCTTCCTGCTGGCGGGGCGGATTATCGCATTGTCAAAACGGTGGCCAATGGCAACTGGAACAACGGCAATGCCATGGCGCTCACGCTCGGGATGAATACGATCACGGTGTCTGAGGTGACGTTTGACCGAAGCGTGAAATTGCAGCTGTCGAGTGGTGAAGTGGAATTCGACTCGCTGGTCATCAACGGATCGACACAGGAATGTGACACCTTCTCGGGCGAAGGAACGGCCATCGCAGGGTGCAGCCTGTTCGACGAAGGGCCGAATGAGACATGGCCTCACGCACTGTCGGTGACCACCCCAGACAGTGGAATCAGTTCGGCAGAACAGGTGGTCGTCCTCAACATCACGTCGCTCCCCGCGGGCGCTCAATACCGGATTGTGAAAACCGTGGCCAACGGCAACTGGGACACGGGCAGTGCACAGGCGCTGGTCTTGGGCCTCAACACGATCACCGTGGCTGCGGTGTCCTTCGATCGCTCGGTCAAATTGCAATTCGACAATGGGGACGTGGAGTTCAACGCGTTGACGGTCAATGGCTCTGCGTTGGAGTGCGCTGGGGAGACCGCTGGCGGAACGCCCGTGGCGGACTGCCTGCTTTTCACGGATGGTCCCAATTCCACCTGGCCTTACGCCATGACGGTCACCACGCCGGACAGCGCAAACAGCGGCGCTGAGCAGAACATCACGATCACCATCACGTCCTTGCCGGCAGAGGGTGCGAACTACCGCATCGTCAAGACGGTGGCCAATGGCAATTGGTTCAACGGCAATGCGGTGTCCTTGGCGTATGGAGAGAATTCGATCACCGTTTCCGAGGTGGCATTTGACCGTTCTGTCAAAGTTCAAGTGTCCAGTGGTGAGGTTGAATTTGATGCACTGGTCTTGAATGGAACGGCGCTCGAGTGTCCTGAACCTTGTGCTGATGTCGATGCCGATGGCATTTGTGACGACGAGGACGATTGCGTGGGGTCGTATGACGCACTGGGCATTTGCAACGGAGACTGCCCGGCTGATGAAGACGCGGACGGCGTGTGCGACAACGTCGACGATTGTGTCGGTGAATACGATGAATGCGGAGTCTGCAACGGCAGCGGCATCATTCAAGGCGCCTGCGACTGTGACGGCAACGTGGTCGATGCGCTCGGCGTTTGCGGCGGAGACTGTGCAGCCGACGTCAATGGCAATGGCCTCTGCGACACGGAGGAATCCGGAGCCTTCATTTACTGCGGTGAGGGTACCGTGTGGAACCCTGTGACCCTCACCTGTGAGGGAGGCAGTTCCTGTCCGACGGACCTCGATGGTGACGGTGCCACGGCCGTGGGTGACCTCCTGGTCATGTTGGGTGCCTTTGGCCAGTCGTGCGAGTGACAGACGCTCTTATCAGACGTCTCTTGTTGGGTGCCGTGTTGTGTCTGGGCTCTGCTTGGGCACAGGCGACCGTGTATCATGTGAGCAGTTCCGAAGGTGATGACAACAACGTGGGCAGCTTGGACGCGCCGCTGGCGTCCCTGGAGGCGTTGAATGCGCTCTCCCTCGAGCCGGGTGACACCGTCCTGTTCAAGGCGGGAGACAGTTGGACCGGGATGTTTTGGCCCAAGGGGTCCGGGACGTTGGAGGCGCCGATTGTGATGGACCGGTATGGAGAAGGCCCTCGTCCCCTCATCGATGGGGATGGATACCAGGCGGCGATTCTGCTCTACAACGAGGACCACATTGTCCTGCGCAACCTCGAGTTGATCAATGAGGCCTCGCACCTCGACGCGTTCGGTGTGACCAAAAAGTTGGATGGATTCGGGGGTGAGGCCAACAGCTGGGGTTCAGGCCGTGACGTGCGCTTTGGCGTCAAGGTGGTGGCGGACAACCGCTCGCTCGACCACTTCCGGATGGACAGCCTGTACATCCACGACATCTTCCCCACGCCAGTGAACGACAACTTCGTTCACCAGGGGTACGGCATCAAATTGGAGACCCGCTCCAACACCCCGAACGCCACGAGCACGGGCGCATGCAGTGTGTTTGGCCCGGGGCCGAATGCCGAGTGGCCACGCGTGTTCACGGTGGCGACCCCGGACTCGGTCGACAGCGATGCCCTGCAGACCATCGGCTTCCACGTGACGGCCCTTCCCTTGGCTGGAGCGGACGTTCGCATTGTCCGGACCACGGCCAGTGGTGGGTGGTACAACGGTCCGGCCATTCCCCTTCAATTGGGGGACAATGTGATCGAGGTGCCAGAGGTTGGCTACGAACGGACCGTTCGAATGCAGGTTTCGAGCGGAGACGTGGGATTCGATGCCCTGATTGTGAATGGCGGGCAGTTGCTCTGCGAGGGCACAGAACTGGATGGCGAGGTGCGCTTGATGTCCGATGTGCTGGTGGAGGGGTGTGAGTTGGAGCGGACCGGTCATTATGCCATCTGGGTCAAGTCCTTGGGTCTGGTGGGCATCGATGCCTACAAGAACGAGGGGGTCACGGTGCGGAATTGTCAATTTCATCACACCGGTGGGTCCGGCTTCGTGCCGAACAAGTGTCGGGACGTGCTGGTGGAGGGGTGCACTTTCAACCACACAGGATCCAGTCAGGACGAGCGGATGTGGAAGCGGGGCAGCGGGTTGTGGCCTTTCGATTGTCAGGATGTGGTCATTCAAGAGAACCAATTCTTGAACGCGCATGGACCCGGGGATTCTTATGGAGCCCACATCGATTACGGAAACGAAAATGTGGTGCTCCAGTACAACTTCAGTTACCACAATGAGGGTGGATTCGTCGAAATCCTCGGGGACAACATTCGGTGCGGTTATCGGTACAACATCAGCGTCAATGATGGATACCGGGAGGACCCTGACGGGGAGCAGTGGGACAAGAAGGGCAAGATCTTCTGGGTGGGGAATTACTGTGGAAGCAGCACGGTGCGGTGCCCAAGCACGGAAACCTTCATTTACAACAACACGGTCTTCGTGACGGACACCCTCAATCCAGAAATTTATTTCTGGCCCGAGGTGGGGGACGTGCACTGTTGGAACAACCTCATCGTGGCCACATCAGAAGGCCCCACCATTCCCACGTGGATTCGAAACGAGGACAACATCCTCGACATCAGCCACAATCTGTTCTGTGACTCAGCGAGGTTCGATCTCGATGAGGACTTGCTCAACCAGGCTGTGTTCTTCGACCCGCAATTGTTGTATTCGGAAACGTCTGGTGTGGCCGATGCCGTGCCGTTTCGGGTGGGGAATGCCAGTGAGGCTGTGGGTGCGGGACGCTGGATTGGAGGCAGTGAGGATGAGGACGATTGGCTTCACCACAATGGAGGTCGAGATTTTTTCGGATTTCCAGTATCTCCGACTGCCCCCCCCAACATCGGTGCCTACAACGGCCCGCTCGCGTATTGTGGGGAAGCCAGTGAGTGGGATGCGTGGGGCGGAGTGTGTGTGCCCCTTCCAGAGCCGTGTCCGGGCGATGTCAATGGAGACCAGCTGGTGTCCGCCTCGGACCTCCTCATCCTGCTTGGCGGGTTTGGTGTGCCGTGCAACTGAGGGGCAATGGGGACACGAAAAAGGGCCACCCAAGCGGGCGGCCCTTTTCGGTTGGGGTGCGAAGACCGGAGTCAGCCTTGCGCAGCGAAGACCGTCTGGCCGAGTTCGTTGGTGAACTGGACCCGGATCAAGCGGGCGCCGTAGGGAAGGGTGGTGACGAACTTGACGTAGCCATCGACGGCTTCCTGCATGGTGCGGAACGTCTTCGTCTTGCGGGAGCGGCTGCCATCTGGCAGTTGGACCACGGCATCCATGGTGATGGATTCCTGCGTGACGTCATCGGTCAGCTCGACGGAGACCGTGTTCATGTTGGCATCGGAGGTGACGGTGGCGGCGCTGGCGGTGGCGAAGAAGGCCATGAAGGCGAAAGCGGCGGAGAGGGAGGCGAACTTGTTCATGATGGAGGGGATTTGGTGTGGTTGTTGTCCGTTGACAGAGCAAACATGGGGGGGCACTTCTGCCGTGGAATTGACGTCCGAGGGCAGTGAACATGACAATCGTCATTCCATTGGGCACAGTCGCGCCCCGGACACCGCGGATGGCCCTTGCCGCGCGGTATCTTGGCCGGGATGAACCAGCTGAACGCCCTCCGGACTCCGCTCCTGTTTTTCATTCTGTCCCTCTTCTTCGGCCTCGATGCCCACGGCCAAAGCGTGTTTGAGGACCACCCCGTCCGGCACATCGGGCCCGGCACCATGAGCGGCCGGGTGACGGCTTTGACGGTCGACCCGACCGACCGCGACATCATTTACGCCGGTACGGCCAGCGGCGGACTCTGGCGCAGCACCTCCAGCGGCACGACGTGGGAGCCGCTCTTCGATGAGCAGGACATCCTCAGCATCGGATCCGTGGCGGTGGCCCCGTCCAACCCCGACGTCATCTGGGCGGGCACGGGAGAGGGCAACCCCCGCAACAGCCACACCTCCGGGCGCGGCATCTACCGCTCGCTCGACGGGGGCGCCTCCTGGTCCATGATGGGCCTCGAGGACACGCGCACCATCCACCGCATCCGCATCCACCCGACGGACCCGAAGACGGTGTACGTGGCCGCGATGGGATCGGCTTGGGGCCCGAACCCCGAGCGCGGCGTGTTCCGCACCCGCGATGGCGGGGCCACGTGGGACCACGTGCTGTCCATTGACGACACCACGGGCTGCGCGGAGATGATCATGGACCCGAGCAACCCCGACAAGCTGTTCGCAGCGATGTGGTCCTTCCACCGGGAGCCTTGGTTCTTCACCTCCGGTGGAGAAGGCAGCGGCCTGTACGTCACGCACGACGGCGGCGACAACTGGGATCAACTCGGCGAGGACGAGGGCTTGCCGGGCGGCGAGCTCGGCCGCATGGGCCTGACGATGAGCCCCGCGGACCCGGACATTGTCTACGCGCTCATCGAGTCCAAGAAGACCGGTCTTTACAAGTCCACCGATGGGGGCCTGAATTGGGACCTCGTCTCGACCAAGAACATCGGCAACCGGCCCTTTTATTATGCCGAGATCCACGCTGATCCGCAGGACCCGGACCGCCTGTTCAACCTCTACAGCATGGTGAGCGAGAGCACCGACGGGGGACGGACCTTCGAAGTGATCCTGCCTTACAGCGGGGCGCACCCGGACCACCACGCGTGGTACCAGGACCCGAACGATTCGGACTTCATCCTCAACGGCAACGACGGCGGGATCAACATCAGCCGGGACGGCGGCGAGACGTGGAGCTTCGTCCACAACCTGCCGGTCGGTCAGTTCTACCACATCAACGTCGACAACGACATCCCCTACAACGTCTACGGTGGCTTGCAGGACAACGGGTCGTGGAAGGCGCCGGCCTACGTCTGGCATGGCGACGGCATCCGCAACGAGGATTGGCAGGAGATCAGCTTCGGCGACGGATTCGACGTCGTGCCGATGCCGGGCGACCCCGACATGGCCTACTCGATGTCGCAGGGGGGCAATGTCTACCGCCTGCACATCCCGACGGGTGCCATGGCGTACATCCAGCCGAACCACCCCGATACGGTGGAGCTCCGGTACAACTGGAACGCGGCCATCGCGGTGGATCCCCATGACCCGAACGGCGTCTATTTCGGCAGCCAGTTCGTCCATTACAGTGCGGACCGCGGCCAGTCGTGGACCATCCTCTCGCCGGACTTGACGACCAACGATCCGGAGAAGCAAAAGCAGGCGGAAAGCGGCGGCCTCACCACGGACGCGACCAATGCGGAGAACCACACGACGCTGCTCTGCATCACGCCCCACCCGGAACGGAAGCAGGAGATCTGGGCGTCTTCGGACGACGGCCAGCTGCACCGGACCGTGAATGGTGGGGAGACGTGGGAGTCGTTGGCCGGGCGGCTCAAGGGCCTGCCGGAGGGCAGCTGGATTCCGCAGGTGCGGATTTCGCACCACAACCCCGATGAGGTGTACGTGGTGGCCAACAACTACCGCCGCAACGACTGGACGCCCTACCTCTATCGCACCCGCGACGGGGGCGCCAAATGGGAGCGCATCATCGACGGTGACGACGTCTTGGGCCATGTCCAATGCGTGCTGCAGGACCCGGAGGTGGCCGACCTGATTTGGTGTGGCACGGAGCAGGGACTGTGGTGGAGCCATGACGGCGGCTTTGCGTGGAAGCGTTGGAAGGAGGGGGTGCCGGCCGTCCCCGTCCGCGACATCGTCCTTCAGGAGCGGGAGTCGGATCTCGTGTTGGGTACGTTTGGACGGGGCGTTTACATCGTGGATGGCCTTGAGGTCATCCGCGCCTGGGTCGCCGGTGGCGAGGATGATGCTTTTGGTGGAGCCGCGTGCACGATGTTCGCCCCCGATGCGGGCATCATGGCCGAGTGGCGCCGTCCGGCCGGGGAGCGCTTTCCGGCGGATGGTTATTGGTCCGGGGACAACAAGGGGCGGGGAGCCCGGGTGCGTTGTCATTTCAATGGCGACAGCCTGGAGGCCCTCGGCGAGGACGGTTTGCTCCTGCACGTGCTGGATGCGGCCGGTGACACGGTGCGCACGATGGACGCCGAGCCCGAGGAGGGCGGCATGGACATGATGTACTGGGACATGCGGGGAACGGGGTCTTTCTGGCCTTCCCGTCGCAAACGCGACAAGGATGCCCGTCCCGGTGGCGGATTCCCTGTGGACCCCGGTACCTACCGCATGGTGCTGGAGGTCAAGGGCGACTCTGCGTCCCGCATCTGGGCGGAGACCGACATCGAAGTGATGGCAGACCCTCGACGCGCCCCGTCGACTGACATCCTGGCTGCCCAGCGGGCCCACATGGACCGAATCTATGCCGTGTCAGGCCGGGCTGATGCCGTTTACGAGTCGCTCAAGCGCATGCGCCGCGCGGAGGACGCCGTTTCGGATCGGATGCGTCACGCCAAGCGCAGCATGGACAAGGGCGACACGACCTACAAGGCGGTCAAGGCCCTCACCGATTCGCTTGAAGCCGAGTGGACCGAGCTGGATGAGCGGTATTTCACGCCCGAGGACTTCAACGGATACGATGCGGTTGTCCGAATTTCGGACCGCCTCTGGCACGCCATGAGTTACGCCGATGGGGGACTCGCCGCACCGGGTTCCAATGCGGACGACGCTTTGAAGGCGCTCGACCGCGCGGTCACGGCTGCCGAGGAACACCTTGACCGGATTCGCGAGGCGTTCGCGGCCTGGCGCGCCGAGGTCGAGGCCGTGGATTGGCCACTTTTCGGCGAATTCGAAGAATGAGAAGGATGGCGCTGCCCCACGACCGCCAGGCCGGGGGGCAGCCCATCGTCATTCGCACTCGGAGGCAAACTCTCCAAGCACCATCAGCAAGTCGGCCACATTGGTGGTGCCATCCTCGTTGATGTCCGTTGGGCACGCGTTCGGATTGCCCGGATTTCCGCCGCCGTCGCAGGCCCCCTGGGTCCAGCTGACCAATCCACCGAAGTAGACTGCATAGCAGGCGTTGGCGTAGGTCATGCCATCGCAACCGCAGACCGGATCATACTCTTCCGTGCAGGGGTAGTAGGGATTGATGAGCGTCGGCAGCACGCAGGTGTCCCACAGGCAGGAGCCGTCGTCCACCGTCGCGTCGGGATTGAAGTTGACCGCATCGGGGTTCGTACACCCCTCGATCTGTTCCTCGAATTCATCGCAAATGCCGTTGCCGTTGACGTCGTTCAGGCAGTTGCCGTTACAGTCGTACCCATCCAATGGGAATGCGCACGTGCCGTCGTTCTCGGTGGCATCCGGGTTGAAGTTGCAGGCATCGTCCGCGGTGCAGCCGAGGACGGGTCCTCCCGTGCCGCAGGGGCCATAGGTCCAAGATTGGATACCGTGGATGTGGAAGGCATAGCACGCGTTGGGATAGGTGTTGCCGTCGCAGCCGCAGACCGGTTCGTATTCCTCGGTGCACGGGTAGTTCGGGTCGGCCGGCCCAAAGCAGGATTCATCGTACTCGCAGGAGCCGTCGTCCACCGTAGCGCTTGGATCGTAGTTCAGGGCCGCCGGGTCGGTGCAGCCGAAGATGTCCTCGCTGCAGGATGGCAAGTCAAAGCACCACGGCAGGTGGCAGCATTCCACCAATTCGCCTGAAGCGCCTTCCTCGTAGAAGACGAGGTCGATGCAGAAGGGGCTTTCCCCGAGCAGGTTCGGATCGAGGGTCACGTTCAGGATGTCGGACGTCATGGGCAGGATGCTCATGCCCGTGATCCATTGGACGATGGTCCCCGATTGGCCCTGATAGCTCATCTGGAGCTGTCCGAAGGTGTATCCCGTGTGGTTGGAGACCCCGAACTCGAGGTGGTAACCATCCTCATCGCAGAAGGAACTGTCGAAGAGCACCATGGTCGCACATTCCGAGTCGCACGGAGGCACCTCCACGCAGTGCTCCAGGAAGCAGCAGGCCGCATCAGGATGGGTGGCGGGGTCGGCTTCGTGGGTGGAGATCATGAAACAGACTTCCGGATTGCTGCCCACGCCGGTGAGCGTGACGGAGAAGTCTCCGCAGTCTCCTGGGGCAATCGGTGTCCCGCTCAGGTCAAACGTGCTCGGGTTCACCTGCACACCGCCCGGTAGGATGGCCGACAGCGTGAAATGGCCGATGGCAAAGGGCGTGGAAGCCCCGTTGCAGAGGGTGAAGCCGTAGGTCAAGCTGCCATCGTCCTCGCACACGATGAAGTCTTCGAGGATGCTGACACAGGTGCTGTCGTCTTCAATGGTCGCCAGCGGACAGGAGAAACCGTCGTTGTGGTTGAGGTCTCCGAATTGACCTCCGGAGCCGGTCTGGAAGGCACCCGTTGCCAAACCATCGAGGGTGTTGAAGTGGTAGGTGTTGAAGGTGGCCGCATTGTTGATGCTGTTGCAGGTGGCGTAGATCTGGCCGGTCACATCGGAGTAGGCGGCCCCCCAACCACCTGTACAGGGCACTGCGGGAGAGGGGGTAGAGGGGGAGACATAGGAGGCGTCACCACTCCAGGGGTCGAACCGAACCAGTTGGTTGGTTGGTGGCGTGCCACCCGTGACAGAAGGGACTCGCGCGACTCCATAGAACACGTGGTCTGGGATGCTGTACGCGAAATCGGCCACGGAAGAGGTCGTGGCATCACCCGAAGTCAAGTCGTGGGTGGTCACCACCGTTCCGCTGGTCACGTCGACCGCATGAATTCTCGGAGCGTTTGGCATCCGCACATAGAGCAGATTGGTGCCTTCCTCGAAATCACCTTGATTCGGGACGCTTGCTTGATTCGGGACGCTTGTGAATTCGTTGTCTGAATTGAAATCGCCTGTGCCTTGGTTGAAATCGGGATGGTTGGGGTCTAGGGTGACCACATTCAGTGGTTCGGTACAGCCATCTCCAATTCGGATGAGAATGACCCGATCGTTGGCGTCTTCCGTCAGACCGTAGGCATAGTCGTCCACGGTGTTGTAGCCCGTGGCGTTGACCGGGTCGATGTCTCCGGTGTTGTTGTTTCCATCGTCATAAGAGTAGCCACCCACTGGGGAGAACGTTGCGGAGGCGTCGTTCGGGTCGAAGTAACCCAGCGCACTGTTTGCGCCGAAGACTTGATACAGGTCGTTGGTGCACTTGAATGGAGGGCATTCCGTGGTGTCGGATTCGCATTCGAAGGGGAATTCGCCGGCGCATTCGGCATCCTCATCCGGATTGGACCATTCCCAGCCGACAGTGTGCACACCGGCATAGGTTCCTTCGGATCCCGTGAAACAGATCCGCACGGCGTCTTGGATGATGCCGATCGGGGCCACGCCACCGGCATACTCCAACTGGAGATCGGCCGGGCCTCCGCTGATGGTGGTGAAATCGCTCGAGGGGTAGAACGAGGCTGGCTCTCCATGGGTGTGGACGTCCAGTTCATAGAAGCAGCCCGTACTGTTGTTGTCGAAGGAGAGGATGACGCAGCAGGAGTCATCTTCGGAGGTGACCTCGGTGAGGGGCTCGAAATCGCAGGAGCAGTCGAGGAGGTTGAAATCCAAGACCTCCGAGGTGGAGGTGCAGCCGTTCAGGCCGGTGACCTCGACCCAGAACAGGCCCGTGGCGTTGACGAGGAAGCAAGGGTCCGTTGCACCAGCAACGGGATTGTTGTCCTGGTACCACTGGTAGGCGGCATGGCCTTCCGGGGCACAGACCAATTGGGCATAGCAATCCTCATGGCAACCCGAGGGCACCTCGCACAGGTCCGGCGGCGGCAGAACCTCGAAGGCCGCAGTGTGGACGCATCCGTTCGCATTGACACCAGTGGCCGTGTAGGTGCCGGCGTTCTGGGCGACAATGCTGGTTCCGGTCGCCCCGGTGTTCCACGTGTAGTCGACGTTGGGATCAGCGGGCGAGACCTCAATGAGAACGCCTGTTCCCGCGCAGGGAGGGGTGTTCGGGGAGGTCAGGCTGAATTGGACCCCGTCGACCCATTCCACGTCCAGCGTGGTGGTGTGCTCACAACCTTCTGCGTCCGTGACCACGAGTTTGATGGTGCGCGTTTGGCCGGGTGCGCCCGATACGTTGTTGAGGGAGAGTGTGGTCGACATCTGCACACTGTCCACGAACCAATTGTAGGAGTAGAATCCGGCGAGTGTGCTGAAGTTGGCGAGGTCTGAGCCGCAGATGACCGACGGGCCGAGGATGGCCGGAGACAGATCCGGAAGCACCTGCACGGTGACGGGGCCGCTGGTCCTTGGGCAGTCGTTGGCATCGATGACCGAAACGAAATACTCACCAGCACCGGCTCCGGAGAGGACATCCGTCGTCGCCGAGGGAATGGGACCGTTGGCGTCGGACCAGGCGTAGTTCACGAAACTGGGGTCTGCCTGGATGTCGGCTGTGCCGGGGTAGAAGCAGACGATTTCATCGAGGGTGGCAGCGAACGGATCGCTCGGCTCGGGATGGACCGTGATGGTGGCCGTGGCCTCCTGTTCACAGCCCTGGCTGTCCACCGCGGTCACCGTGACCGTGTTGGTGGCGGGTATGGAGGTGAAGGTGTGCTGGAAGGGGGACCCTTCAAAGGCGGACCCGTCCGGGAAACTCCAAATGAGGTTGACGGCATTGGTGGCCGAGGCGGTGTGCGTGTAGGGAACGCCCACGCACACGGGAGAGTCCAAGTTGATGGTGGGAGCACCCACGGACCCGATGGTGACGGTGGTCGTGTCGCTGGCCTGGCAACCATTCTGGGATGTCACGGTCAAGATCACCGTGTAGGAGGCCCCTCCCCCGGGGTAGGTGTGGATGCCGGGGTTCTGCCCTGTGGCATCCACGACGCCGTCGCCGTCGAAGTCCCATTCCCAATTGGTGATCTCGTGTCCCGGACTGGTGGCGATGTAGCTGGAGTTGTCTGTGAACTCGACCTCATTGCACTGGATGAGCTCAAACGAGAAGTCGGCGGCGAGGGGCACGCAGACCTCCACATCATCGCCGATCGGGCAGCTGGCGGGAGGAGGCGTGAGGTTGGGTGCGCTCGTAGTGACCACCACGTTGTAGCAACCGGCTTGCGAATAGGTGTGGGTGTTGGTCGTGCTGCTGGTTCCATCCCCCCATTGGTATTGGACGGGATATGGATGCGAGGTGGGCAGGTCGTTGAAGACGGTGGCTTGGTTGCAGACGGCACTGGCACTGGCCGTGATGTCGTATAGCGCAGTACAGGTTCCATTCGAGGAGCAAATGTCTTCTGTGATTGAGTAGGTGGCCGATGTGGCGCTGCACCCGGTTGCGTCAATGGTGGTGGTGACGGTGTACTGTGTGGTGCCTTGGACACCGGTGGGGGTGTAGGTGGTGATCGAACTGGCCGGTGAGGGCCCCGATGTGCCGTCTGACCAGACGTGACTCCAGCCGGTTTGGGTCGGGGTCACGAGGGTGACTGCATTCGGGTAGGGGATGCAGAGCAAATCGGGCTGGGGTGAGGTGATGTAGGCGGAGGGGACAGGGCTGTCTTCCACGGTGAAGTAGGCGGTGCCTTGGCAGTTGTTGGCGTCGGTGACCGTCACACTGTGTTCTCCTGCAACCGATACGGTGAAGTTGATGGCGCTCGAGCCGCCAATGGGCCCCGTCCATGCATAGGAGTCGTAGCTCAACGCGGTGCTCAGTGTCGCGGGCACTGTGGCGTCAGGGCAGAGGTATCCCGTCTGGCTGATTACGGGTTCCGGCTGGGGATGGATGGTCAGCTGGAAGTCATTCACTTCTTGCAGTCCGCAGAGGGAGGAGGTCACCTTGATGGTGGCCGTGGAGGTGGTCTGGTCGTTCCACTGGATGTCGACCGCCGTGGTGCCTTGACCGCCGACGACGCTGCCCGCGGTGGTGGGATCAATGGTCCAAGTGAAGGTTTCTCCGTCGGGGGTTCCGGATGTCGTTAGGGTGTAGCTGGCGATCTGGTTTTCGCAGGTGCCAATGCCGGTGAGGCTCATCGGTGCGACCGGATAGTCCGGATGGAACTCGAGGGTGGCCTCGGCGGGGCAATATGGCGTTGTACGGTAAGCAGTGACCGTGAGTTCATGTGCCGAAGCGGAGCTGGACCAGTTGACGGTCGTGCTGGTTCCGATCGTGCTCGACAGGGTGCCTTGGCCGGCCCCCACGCTCCAGGAGTAATTGACGCCCGGTTCGATGGGGTCGATGACATACAGAAGCGCCTCTCCGGTACACCCTTCTTCAGGGCCGGAGATGACGGGGTTGGGCGGGGCGACCACAGTCACGGTGGTGGTGATCTCTGGGTTGCAGTACGCGCCATTGGGGTCGGAAGCGGTCACGGTGTACGTTCCGGCTGCGGGGAAATGAACATCGAAGAACCCGCCTGTGGTCGTTCCCGATGCCGGGGCGGTCACGCTCCAGTCGAGTCCGGTGCCGTTGGCGGCGAAGGTCAGGCTGCTGCCCACGCAGGCTTGAGTGGGATTGGCGGTGAACAGGAGCTTGGGCAGGACCTCCACGGGGAGATGGCCCTCTCCTGAACAGTCTGGGAAGTCATGCTCCTTGAGCCCGAGCAGGAAGGGGCTTTCATAGGACACGTCGACTGTTCCCGCACCTTCGGACCCCCATAGGACGCTGACCTGATTGCCGTTGGTGCTGACGATGTTGCCCCCCGTGACGGTCCAGTCGTAGACCACGTCCATCCATTTCGGGACGGTGTACACGGCGACATCACCGACGCAGACGATTTCGGGTCCGGTGACGAGGGTGGATGAGGAGATGATGGGGATTTGGACGGTGCTGGCCTGATCGCAGACTCCTGGACAGCCGGTCACGGCGAGGCTCACCTCTCCGAAAGGTCCTTGGTCCCACTGCAGGCAAATCTCCGCCGTTCCCTGTCCGTCAAAGGACACGGCATTGCCATTGGCATCGTTCACCGTCCAGGTGAATGTCGCTCCGTTCGGGCAGTCGGCCGGATCGATGTCGGTCCAATAGCAAGCGCTGTCTCCTTCGCAGAGCGTGGTGATGCACTCGATGGTGGGTCCTTCTTCATCCAACACTTCGATGTCGAGGGCATAGGTGTCCTGACAGCAACAGACCGTGTCTCCCTCTGCGTTGAGGAGGGGTGTGGTGACCGTCAGGACGACTTCATGCGGACCGGGATCGAGGAAATTGTGGCTGGGGTTGACCTGATTGGAGGTTTCTCCGTCTCCGAAGTCCCAGAAGTGAGAGGCACCCAAGGTGGACAGGCTCTGGAATTGAACGGGGGTGTTCAGGCAAACCGGCGAGGGGGCCGTGAATTCAGCATGGGGTGCTTCTCCGATTTCCACGCATTGCTGAATGACCTGCACGCCGCCAGGTCCGGTGATGGTCACACTGATGTTGCCTTGCCCGGGGCTGTTCCATTGGACTTCAACCGACGCCGGATCCTGCAAGGGACCGATCAACGTGCCGCCGGTGATGACCCAGTCGTAGGTGTTCTGGTCGGAGTAGGGGGCGAGGATGGTGGTAATTCCGTTTTCGCAAACATGAACGCAGGGGAGGTCCACACTGGGCTGGTCGGGATCTCCCACCGTTCCGTCTCCGTTGACATCTCCGCCTCCAGGTTGCAATTCGATGACGCTGCAATCGCTTTTTGCGGTGCCGCACTCCACGATGATTCTGACTGTTGCTGAGCAGATCAGGTCTCCAGCAAAAATTGTGTAGGCAAAGGTGAAGGTGCCGCAACAATCACCACCGTCCGCACTTCCCCCAGAATAAAAGATGTAGCCGGTGCCTTGCTCTTTGCCAAAACAGGGGGGCAAGCCTTCGATGGAAACGCCATCATAATCCAACCCAATGATGTCATTGGAAAGCAGATCGGCATTGAAGAGAGGCAGGTCTTCTTCTTGCAAGAAGTAGGTGTCGTCTACAGCCAGGAGGAAGTCTGGGTCGCAGTCCGGATTGACTTGGGATTGCAGACCGAATGGTGCCCACATGAGGGCGAGAAGGAGGGTTAGGGCAAGGCGCATTTCCTTAAATTACTGAAAATGAGCCTATTATTTATGACTTTTGTCACTGGATGTGCTGACGATTGTTCTTGTTGCCGTTTGGTGAGGAGGCCGATTCAGGGATTGAACCTCACTTATCTCGGGGTCATCCGTTGCCTCGGAGGCTCCAGCCGATGC
>Ga0160423_10001786_pt1 | contig 17980 bp, 22 predicted proteins | sample CRUFie14St8metaG_FD_108191 | JGI IMG/M metagenome (GOLD analysis project Ga0160423, IMG submission 108191) | Marine microbial communities from the Costa Rica Dome - CRUD Field 142mm St8 metaG | ecosystem: Environmental > Aquatic > Marine > Oceanic > Photic zone | place: Costa Rica: the Eastern... | reverse complement strand
GTGAGCACGGCAGGGAAAAAAAACGTTGCCGCGAGTGTGGTGGTTCTGCGTTGTGTGAGCACGGCAGGGAAAAAAGATATTGCGTGGACTGCATACCTCTTGAAAAGCTGCTCAACATGAAGCGGTTCTGCTCAATATGTGGTGTGACGAGGGTCGACGGCCGTACACGCACGGTCTGTGCTCAGTGCGATGAGACGGCCAAGACGAGAACCGAGCACGTGGTCTGGGCAAAGCTTGAACCCTTGCTTCCGTTCCCTCCGTCGAGCCGTGATGATGTCCTTGTGGGTGCTCGACGCGGAGGCACGTGCAACGGCGTGAAAGGCGGCTGTGGTCAGCGTCGACCTGATGCATCTTGGGTCATGAACGATCGTGTGGTCTACCTTGAAATTGATGAAGATTCCCATGCGGATCGCACGATTAGCTGTGAGCTGTCGAAGATCGACGATACGGCCTATACACAGGACATGAATGGCAAGATCCTTCGTGCGATCTTCGTTCGTTTCAACCCAGATGCCTGTGACAGTGTTAGAGTATCGTTGGATGACCGTGTCAGAGAACTGGCCAATGTCATTCGCCACGAATGTACGGCTCCTTTACCCTTGTCGCTGAAACCGAAAGTGATCTTCATGTATTACCATAGCAAGGCGCAAGCACACATCGAAGCCCATAGATCTCACTTTGAGGTGATAAAGGCCTATTAAGAGCCTGTTCAAAGCAAATCACGTTGAGTATTGTGAGCGGGGCACCATGTGCACGTAAACACATCATCATTGCAATCGTTGTGTTTGTTTATACAATATTTATGTATCAACAACACACATATAACATGGCACAAACAGAATACATTCAATACACAAAAGGGTTCCCGGTGATTTCAATGGTCATTGTCATCACCAACTTGGTCATTGCCGCTAAAACCAGTGCATCGTACAGAGGTTATTTGATTGCCTTGAACACACTGTTGTGGTTGATTCTACTCGCTGTCATGTACACTAAATTGTTTGCCAGGGCACACCTGTACATGTGGTACAGTCAGCTATCTTGGGTTCCCTCGTTGCTGTTACCACTCAAGGTAATATTACACATTGTGCTGTCCATCACCGTTTTCTGGCCGACGACATACGGCGATCTTCCACCCGCACACGATTTGTTTTGGCAGCGAGAAGATATTAAGAAAACATCGTGGTTGAAACGACTTGCTGGTATCACGGATTGACACCAGCAACAGGACCAGTATTAGCACTATTATACCACCCAAACCCACCACCACCAGAATTGACACCAGCACCAGAATTGACACCAGCACCAGAATTGACACCAGCACCAGAATTGACAGAAGTGACAGAATTGGCAGAATTGACAAGACTGCCAAAAGCGTCGCCGAATTCAGACGCTATTTCTCCGAGTTTTGTCGTTAATATTGCTGCTATCTTACTGAACACTGCATGAGCGAGGCTTAAGTGTGCACACAGAGTCGACAAAAGGATACCGAAGACACGTGCTTTCTTGTACTGCGGTGGTACGTATGCAGTCACCACCGCAGCAATCACAGTGAAGAATACTACACCGCCAAGACCCAAATAAAAGTGCAAGTTGTACTTCTTAATGTCGTTTTGCATATCTGACATCTCTTTCGGCGTCATGTACTCCTTGTTTATGATCTTCTTTGCATAATCCATACCACCCCCCATTTTAGTAATTGAACTATACTATACCAAAAAAACACACAAAAAAAATATAGTGAGAAAACAAAATGCCAAAGACCAAACAGCCAATTGCAGCACCACCTTCACCGCCAAAGGCAAGAGTGCGTCCAAGTTGGTCCTTCTGCTCGACCGAAACAGCGATGGCAAGCTGTGTAGTAGTGTTCGTACTAACCGTCGCAATACTTGGTCTTCTCTACTACTTTATCGGTGACCGGAAAGGACGACAATTTAACTCTTTGATGAGCGTACTAGAAGGACATGTGAAAGATGTACCAGCCTGTGCAACCAGCGTGCAAGCGGCGAAAGACAAAGGTGTTAAAGGGCTGACCATTCAGCATCTAGCTGACTTACTCAACGATGAAGATTGTGCACCTAGCTCCAACGCGATTGGTGGTACAAAAGTGTTTATATAAAGGCACATGTTACCCTAGGGGAAATAACAAAAACTTTTTTTTATCTGTTTATAATGCATACGATGACCAAAGCCAAGGCCGGAGGCACTCAAGCACAGCCAACAAAGGCCCGTCGCACTAGAAGCCATAAAACTTACATTCACAAGTTGTTGAAAGATTCACCACACAACGCCTTCGGCTTTTCAAAAAAGGGTATGGAGGTGATGAATTCGTTTGCATGCGACATGTACAAGACTTTAAGCGAACAGGCAGGCGAGATGGCGAGCATAAAAGGAGCAAAAACCATCTCACACCTGGATGTTACTTTCGCTACGCGTATGGTGCTCAAGGGAGCTGGTCATAAGGTCGGCGACGATAAGTCTCTCGACGGGATGGCAGGTGGCGAGAAAAGCTCTTCGCTTGCAACATATGCACACAAAGAGGGCGTACGCGCCATCAAGCAATACACAGGAATTAGCAAGCCCACGAAGATGTCATCAGGCAAAGGTAAAGCCTTACGAGCGGGACTTATATTTTCGGTTGCACGAGCACGAAAGGCCCTCAAACAGCACGGTAGACAAGGATGTGCCCAACACGTGGGAGACCGGGCAGCTGTCTACTTGGCTGCTGTGGTGCAGTTTCTATGTGCTGAAGCCTTACAATGTGCTGTTACCAATGCAAGATTGAAGAAGAAGTCAAGGATTGAACCTCGTCACATCACCATGGGTTTCGAGGCAGATGACGAGCTGAAGAGCTTATATAACCGCATGGGAATGATCGTACAACGTGGCGGTGTTGCACCGAATATTCACAGAGTGCTACTACCAAAGACGGGGCAGAAAAAACATGCTGTTACTGACGCTGCCAAAATGGCTAAATCTGCTGCCAAGGCCGCTGAAAGAGCTAGACAGGCTGCTATGCATGCAGCTGTTTGAGCAGGATTCTAAACGTTGGGGTTACATAAACCAAACGCGTTTTTCAATCTATTCAAACGCGTTTAGATAGTCATAGTAAGCATATTTTGTGAACTAGGCAACATGTTTAGAACACGTTTATATGCAACTGAAACGCGTTTATGTAACTATAAACGCGTTTTCTAAACGCATTTAAGAATAAATTGTTCAGTTCATTTTTCGATCGTTGTGTTGACCATGGCTGACGACCTAGTGCAACGTACAGACAAACTCTCACTCGGTAAGCGTGTGCGCATAAACGCACAGACACGTAGCACCAAGCAGATAAAGAGAAACGTAACACCTATGAAACCAACACAGAATGACACAGAAGTTTCGCCTTTGTCACTCCCCGCCCCTGCATATAAAAAGGCTAAAATCAAACAAGGCAAACCGAAACAGGAGCTGTTTTTGCGCTTTATTGCTTATGAAAAGTAAGTAGTGTAAGTAATTATGATTAGCTAATCAAACAAACGTATACACATCCACCTAGTCGGTAGTCACGCGGAGTGGGCGGTGAAGAATAATATGGTTGAATTTCGAGACAATCGAGCGCTTTTGCACAGGTGTCAAGGAATACCAGCACAGTACCTCGATATGTAAGTCAAGAGGGTCTCTGTTCATCCTTGGCTCCGCGTAGATCCGCATAGCACCGTCAAAATCGGTGATAGACGCGAGGCGAAGCAGACCATGAAAGGGATGCACCACACGCATACCGTACTGTGCCGATTCCCCCGCACCGCGGACATGAACAAGAACCGAATAGTTACCAATTGGACCAACGAACGTGCCAGGCAAGTACACGGCTGCATAGCAGTTCGGACGGAATTGAAGGACGCGGTAGTCGAGCAATTTCATGATCATTAACGCGTGATGCAAGAAACAGTGAGGTTCTTTGATCTTTAAGCGCTTGTTACAGAACACAGCGATGAATAGGTGCAGCAGCATCTTCAACTGCTCCTTCTTCGCATTGGGGTCCTCATCATCGAACGAGATAGATCTGCCCTCCACCTTGTAGGCTTCATCCATGGCCAAAATTACCTCCATTTCTTGCAAATGGCGAAAACACAACTCTGCTGCCATGGCCGCTATGATGACAGTGACTTCGTGCTCAATCGCCAATTCCGGGATAGAATGCGTGGCTTGTCCGATAGGGCGGATAACACGCGCCAGGGCACCGTAGTCAATGTCACCGAGTCGAATCATCCATAAGATACGGGCATACTGCTGTCGAACATCAGGCGTACACTCGGATGGTGGTGGACTTGGCACTTGTGCTTCGTATGAATACAAGCTGCTTTCATACCCGCTGCTCTCGTCCGGTTCTTCTGGTCGTAATGGCGGTGTCCTGTACACAAACTGCTCATTACCACTCATGTAGATACGGCGTTCGGCCAAGTTCGCTGGGTCATCATGTTGTGCATACATGAGGCTGGTTTTAATTATGGACATGTACAAGAATGCGTTTGATACATGTCAAACGCGTTTGTATGTGCACTAAAACGCGTTTGAGTTTCTTTTGAAACATGTTTTATATCTCACAAAATGCGTTTATTGTGATCATCTAAACGCGTTTTGACAGATAAACAAACGCGTTTCAAAACTAGCAAAACGCATTCTAATTTGCACACATTCCAGGCAGGTTACCTCTCACAAAACAAACCATCACATCGCCACATGGATTACAGTAGCGACGATGAGCCAACGTTCACGTCGAATAAAGCTGCAAAGCAACCAGCAAAGGGACCAAGAGAGCAATCGACGGCAAAGACGACGGCAAAGAAAAGAAATATTGGAAAGGCTAAGGAGCGATCGAAGCAAAACAAGAAAATTCGGAGGTATTTGCGAAGGGAGGCGCAACGACTAGATGACCTGAGAAAGCAGCTCACTGACGAGGAAATGATAAAACAAGACGGAGAGGACCATCTAGCGCAAATGAACCCCGATGTACTGCGCATGCTGCCGGGTGGTGACACTTACCGGGGTAACTTTATCAACATGCGCTGGATGGGAATGGAAGCGCGAGTTGGCGTAACCGACGACGGTTCTGGCCGCAGCTGTTACTCCAAGATTAATCGCGTTGATTTTGTGCTGCCAAGGCCTGCTGTATTGCGTGATGGCGCCGACGTCGAACTCGAATCCCGCCTCGTCGGTACTCTTACTGGCAAGGTGATTTGCTCCAACAACAGCACCAACACAGAGTACACGGTTGAGTACCTCCATGACAGCCCGTGGTTCAGCCAAAGCCGAGTCGAACCCGCGTCCGAACCGCAATAGTGTGTGTGCTTGTGTGTGTGCTTGTTGGTGTAACTAAATGTAACTAAATGTAACTAAACTTGGCAAAACTTGGCAACAATACGTGCCGTGGGGCGTTTTTGTACGTAGAATACTGTTTTGTTTGTTTTGCCTGCTACATAAGTATTACTATGGTGGTCTAGCCTTATGTGGGATTGTATATCAGGGTGATATTAAAACAACAGTAATATTGCCGCTGTTATTCTACTACGATCGTGCTGCAAACTCGCTACTGCTTTGCGTCAAACACTACCATGTGCCACATGTATGTGATTGAGTTGCTCCGTACCATTTAGCAGATCCAATCGAGTCCTTTTACTCACCCGCTGTTGCGACGGAGGCAGCAAATGTTGTACCATATCGCTGAACGCCAACGTCACCGATCGGCCTCTCCGCTCGATGTTCATATGGTTACGCTGCTCTGTACTATCAACAGGCACATCAGCTTGATCATGCTTCTCCTGCTCCATCTTTGTCTGTTCATCTTTCTGTGCAGGTTTCTGTGCGAGTTTCTGTTCAGGTTTCTGTTCAGGTTTCTGTTCAGGTTTCTGTGCGAGTTTCTGTGCGAGTTTCTGTTCAGGTTTCTGTGCAGGTTTCTGTGCAGGTTTCTGTGCAGGTTTCTGTGCAGGTTTCTGTTCAGGTTTCTGTGCAGGTTTCTGTTCAGGTTTCTGTGCAGGTTTCTGTGCAGGTTTCTGTTCAGGCTCCGGTACCAGTATCTTTCTCAGCGCCGATTCTTTGTGCTTCGTCTCGCCCCCGTCCCCCCAAAGCACCGTAAACCTGCGCCTCTGGTCGTCCCACTCCGTGACGACACCATCGTAGTCCCCGTAACCGTAAAAGCGCTTTCTTGCGTGCCGACCGACTAGTGACTGCATGTGATTGTTGGTTGTTGTTGTGATATATGAACGAACATCGGTGCCTTGTGTGTCCATCCAAGTCACCAATGTGAATATGAAAACGCGTTATTTACAGGCGCAGAACAGCGTTTTGGATAACCGTCAAAGGCATTTTTGTGTCCATAATAACCACATGTTAGGTTCGTATACTTTGATTTGCTGTGCTCTATGAAACATATAGTGACGGTCATATAAACGAGAGCAGCCAATCTCACAATCTCACCAACTCAATCGACATGAACATCATCAAACTCATCAGACAGGAAATAAAAGAGAAGCAGTTTCGCTTGCAGCTCAACCTCAAAAGTCGTGGCAGTTGGGAGAAGCATTTGGCAGAAGCAGAAATGGATTCCACGCAAGAAAAGTTGATTATTAAAGAGCTGGACGAACTACATGATCGAATTCAGCAACTGATACGTTCTATTCGAAACGATGAGCGGACACTCGATCGTCTACTAGCAGAAAAGAAAGAGGAGCCAGTGCAAAAGAAGCGTAAGCAGTCAGTTGTACCAAAGGAGGTGGTGGAGCTGGACGTTACGAAGCATCCATCGCAGTTTAAGCCCGCCCACCTTGGCAGCATCCCGCCGCCGCCTGTCTTGCGCCGGTGCGTCGGTGGTCGTGTTACCTGCGCCGCCTCAAGTATGACGACGTCTGAGCTAAAGGCAGCACTAAAGGCAGCTGGTGTCGGTTGGGACGGGTGCATTGAGAAGAGCGATTTGGTGCGGAGGCTCGTGCAGACCAAGTATGATATGTCTGTCGATGTATGATCAAATGGTTCTATTTTTCTTTAGTGTATATATCTATATATATACGTATAATGTGCCGAGAAGTCTTTCAAGTAGTGATCACCCAAAAGAGTTGCTGTGATACTTACAGCGCTTGTGTTCGCTAGTGTAGTGTTGTATTCTCACAAATTTGGTTTGGTAGTGATATATTTATCTGTTATATCAGACATACAATGACCTTATACTCTAGCATATAATGCACCCATCATTGTCGAGGCACCCCCCTCCACATGGTAAATCAACTTGGCAGATGTCACAGAATTGGGGTTCGTCGTCGTCTTTATCGGGTGATCTTGGCTGATCTTCGCCTTCTGTTAGATCCTCTATAAGAACAACGTTCATCGGCCGGAGGTATCTGTCTTGTGTTAGATGTGAACAACGACGGTTCTTGCGCGGTGGCACTGCGTCATTCTGTTCTGCCACCTCTTCTGTGTCGCATTGCACCTTGCGTTTGGTTGTAGCATTCGGCTGAGCAGATTCTTCGTCACCAGTTAGATCAATGATCTGCTTTGTGCTCATGTTGTTTTGGTTTGTGCTGTTGTTTTAGTTTGTGATGCTATCTCTGCTGTGGTGCTAATGTGAGTATTGAATCGTTGCTGTTGTAACTACTAAGACTTGTTTGTAGTATAGTTGTGTTGTGTCTGGTGTGACCTTTACAACGATGTTTACTTGTGTGTGACACGTTTTTTGGTGGTCACATGCAACACACAGTGCACCTCAAATTAACAGACTGTCATATTCATTTATACATTTCCACAACATTAAAAACGACAAATGCAGGTGCAAGCAGTTGACCTCTTGACCGAGAGCATAGCTGCTGCAAGGGAAAGACTGGATGACGCTCGGCTTAGTTGTATAACATGGCAGAGGGTTTTGGCAGATGCAAAGGATGGTTCGATAGAAGAGGAGTTGATATTGGAGAGTATCGATAACTTGAGCGAGCGCATTTTGCATCTTGAACGTGCGATTCAAGATGATTTACAGTTGCTGAAGCGTCATAAAGCCGCTAACGCAACTGACGAAGCCGAGAAGCCAGTAAAGAAGAAGAGGCGCACTGACTGATATATCCTCTTGATAATAATAGCAAACGATTGATAACACAACTTAGCTTAGGCACAACACTTAGTTTAGACTCGTGCAGACCAATAAAATAGTTCTGTTTTTTCTTTTAGTGTGTATATGTATGATGAACCGAGAAGTCTTTCAAGTAGTAATCACCAGTTTCGCTGTTGTATTTTTATGTAGTGGGTATGCTATAGGCCGCGCATTTTCTCAGCACAGCAAAAAAACTGAAATAACCGTTGCTGTGATACTTACAGCGCTTGTGTTCGCTAGTGTTATATTCTCACAGATTTGGTAGTGATATATTTATCTGTTATATCAGACCAGAACTCAAACGCTCAACTACAGCAATAATTTTTTTTGGATGCTTCGCGCGTGGCAATGATACATCCTACTTACTTTAATTTTATTTCAGGTGGTTACTATTGGTTTAGAACGCGAAAGACCTACAATCTGTGCGTTGTGGCGTTCGTGTTGTTTGCGGCCAGTGGTTTACTTTACGGGAGTTTGTTGTGTGCCCAATACATACTGTCCAATGATGTGTTTGCTTCAGTGGGTGTCCGTGAAGAGCTGTTCGAGGCGATGTGGAAGGTATCCGGTGTCATTACACTGCTCGCCTTGCTTGGTGCGATCGTCGAGTATGTATTGTACCTAAGACGAGAAAGAGCATGGTATGCTAAGTTTGAGGTTGTCAGCTCTTTGGTAAAACAGGCCGTACAGAGACGTCTGGACCGAGGTGATAGGAAGGTAAACGGCTGGGAGGGAGACTGTACTAAGCAAATGCTTGCAAATGTTGATCTACACGATGCGCACTCGTGTGCGTACTATATCGTAGAAGACATTATAAAGCTTATGCCGGTTGACGAACTAGAAGACACTGAGGTAGGTCGATCACGTATGCGTGCCTTAATCGACAGCGTTGTAGACACCCCAGGGAGCATCGTCGATCAACGCATCGGTCAATTGCGCAAGCAACACGGGTACTCCTCAAAAAAACACATACACATACATCGGACATCGATATGGGTGTCACTAATCATCGTATCTGTGCTTAATATTGTGGGTGTGTTCGTGCATCAAACGGTGGGTATGAACTGATATTTGGTAGTAATATATATTTATATTTATCTGTTATAACAGACACACAATGACAACCATACACCGCCAAAGGTTTGAAGCAACTATTACCAGTTTCGCAGTCGCATTTCTACTGGGTGGATACGGCTTGGGACGAGTTGCGGCTTCTAGCCCGCGCACGGGCCGAACGCGAACAAGAATAAACATCTTTGTGGTTACACTAGCAGTTACGTTTTCCGGTGTAGTATTCCCACTGATTTGGAAGAACAAGAATTTAACAGAAGGCGAAAACACATATTTGATTCCTTTGTTGAGCGCGTGTGTCGCATGTGCAATATTGGCAGCTATGGTGACTGATTATGTATTAAAACCTCCTAGATCATCATAAGTAATTGTAAACATCATTCTTTACTACACGTCAAGTGGTAAGCCCATTCCTCCTCAGTCCAATTGTAGTTTGTAAGTATCTCGTCGTCTGCTTTTATCCGGCTAATACAACGATAGATAGGCAAAACACTGCCTGTTGGTAGTGGCTTGTCTTGGCGTTGGTACCTCAATGATATTTTAACGTTTTGTTTGCGTCTTTTTTCACCCCGGACATCATTTACAAAGACAGCCCCGGAGATGTCTGTTGCTGGACTTCCTTCTATCACGTAATCCTTCAGCGCAGATTGCATGACCATATCCGCTGCCCCCTTGCGCTTTTCGCTGACGTGCGCCAGTGTACCAAAATACGCACTTACACAATCACCAATCGCATACTCTTGCAATGCGAACAAACCTTGCCCGTGCTTACAAGGGCGTACCTGTAGTACGGACACCCACTCGTTGTTGTCATCTTTGAACTGCACGAGTGGCCCTTTTCGTCTCCACCGACGAACATCTCTGCACTGTGCAGCCGTATAACGGGTACGTTTGGCCATGTGTACACACACATGCGTTTTCAAAAAAGATCACCCTACACTTGTTGACTCGGTTGGGGCACGCCTTCCTGCGATAGGACGAAAGTAGTTTTGGAAACTGCGCTCCTTTGCAGGTGTGCATCCAGCCACAGTCGGGTCGTCCCAACACAAACATCCCGACTTGGCGTCCTTTTCATGTGTTGGACATACGTAACTCAACACACAAAGCGGATGCGAGCCTTCTTCAGTTACACCGAACAGGTCTTTGCAAGTATCTCGTTCAATTTGAGTCATTCCCTTGTACCAGATTTTGTACACCCAATCTGCCAAAATATTGTCTGCGTTAGCCTTCCACCATGACTGAAAGTTTGCTTTGTACTCTTCTTGATTTACGCCTGGCGTCAAACCTGACCCAATTGCAATGGCCATTAAGATGTCGCCTCTATTCCGCAAGTAATCGCTTCTTGCTTCATCCTCAGATGTCATTGCAGACTTTTTCGCACTCTTAACATTGTCAGCTTTGTTTACCAATTTATTGCAGCGTGCATCAATCGTAGATGTCTTTGTATAGCGCTTGATACCCCCTAATTCAATTGCAATCAGCAAGGATAAAAGCACAAGAACAAGGATAGTCAAAACAATAGACCGGTATGCGATCATGCTAACAACTATAGACCTGAGTATGGCCATGTATAGTTACACAACTGAAACAAAAAAGTTTGGGTTGCTACTTTTAGTTGCAAAACACGTTTTTACACAAAACACGTTTTTATAGTACACAAAAACGCGTTTTGAAACATGATAAACCTTATGAAAGACTGGATGATGACCAGAGACCTGTTCCTAGTGTTAAAAAATTAAAATATAATATATAATTGCTATACATACAATATGTCCGACACTGAAACCGACACACAGAATTCGAGGGTATCTAGCAGGGGAGATAAACTTATCATGCTCTTTTTTGCATTGTTTTTTATTGGTGCTGCTGTACTCATTGTCAATAAAAAATTCAGGTTTTTATGGTAGTACACAAAAACGCGTTTTTATGTTAGTACACAAAAACGCGTTTTGAAACATGCATAGTGGCACAAACGAAACCAAAAATCAAGACAACGATGATAAACATTGCCGTCGTCAATGCAGGCGGAAACAGGCAGTCCATAACTGTATCTGCTGAAGGCGGCGTTTTGACGTATGATGACTTGGTGAAGGCGATGAGCGAACAGACTGGTAAGGAACCACACCAGTTTCGTATCATTGGTATGGAAGTTGGTGGACAACTGACAGACGTGCAGGAGGATCATGAGCTTTTAACGATTGAAGGACCCCATCCGATTCTACGCATACCACAGGATACGTGGACACGGAAGTTTTGTGCTCGGGTCACTTTTTGTACCTCTGAGCTTTTGCCTGGATTGCAACGGACCTACACTATTCATCAACTACAGTTGAATGGGTCAGGGTTCTTAACTGTGGCTTTTCTTGTGGGATTACATCGATTCAACGCCAACGTCGTCTTTTGCACACCCGACTGTTCTAGTCACGTCTTCGAGTACGGTGTATTCGGTCGCCACATCGTAACCCCTGGTTCTCAGATCTTTTTCGCAGCGAGCAGTGCCGGCATCGCGATTGGTATTCAACCCGCTGAAGGACAGGCATATCTTGCTGCTTGCATAAGGTGTGGCTTGAAATGGGGCGGCATTACGGTTCCTCATGTACTCAGCGTGGATAAAGGACCGATCGACGTCCGTGTACACGCTACACCGGGTATAAGTTTCGAGGTGAAAGATGCACCAGAGGATGTGCCATTTCATGCGTTACCAGAGCACTTTACCGGTACTTGGCCCCTGCATCTGGGTAACAATGAAGTGTTGATCAAGGTACATCGCAGACAGAGAAACTTGCTGTTGAGTATGTTGAGTAAGCAACTAGGCAAGATTGTGTTCACCAACAGAGATGCACACAGAGAAGGGGAACTAGCATTTACGGACGCTGAGTACAAATCCACCCTTCAATGGGCACAGGACGGTGATATGGTCGTAGAAGTTGATGGACATCGCGTATACGCTGACGCAAGCAACCACCACCAAACGCTTCGGTACATTGAGAACTTTACCGGTGGTGACGTTTCAATGTTCCTTGTGTTACAAAGAAGAAATGAAAACAACAACAACAAGCGTTCAAATGAAGATCAAAGCGGTGATGGCAAACGTCCGTGCATCGATTTGACCAGGGAGTAGTGCGTCAGTCATGTGTGATTTATAAAGTATTAACAAGTGTGTGTTGCTTATATGAGCAATACGTCGTACAGGCTCTGTTTTAGATGCAGCTCACATACTTCATCATTTACATGCTTACAGTAATACAACACACTTTGCATTACGTGAGCGGAACGTGTCGTTTCTTTTATAACAACAGTATAATGAGTTGCATAATCAAGAAATCAACCACAACAACAGCCGCTATAAATACCATAGACTGGACCACAGCAGATCTATCAACACACCATCAAATGTATCAATGCAACTGGTTCTCGTTGACACTGTGAGTCCTAGCACTCAAACAGTCTTGTTCAGGTTGATCAAGTTCGCAACCAGGTCCTTCATCGCTTTGTTAAACTGCGGTGCAATGTCATCGAAGTTTACGTTGTTGGCAGCCAGAGGCTTGATGACAACGTTTTCCATTGCCTTCTGGAACAAATCCTTGTCCACGTTGATCTTGTCGTAGTCCTTGTTGTCCAGTCTCTGTTGCTTGTTCCGCTTCCCGCGTCTTTGGCACTTTCTCTTGTTGGTCTTCTTGTGCGCTTTCTCGGCTTCACGCTTTGCTCTGTTCAGGTGTTCTTGTGCACATTTCTCCACAGCAGTCATCCCAGACTCAGCGTATTGGTCAAGCGGTAACCATGCGATGTTCTTCTGCTTTGTTATGTCCCAAAACGCCGTTTCCTTACTGTTGTCCAGATCACCAAGACGATTGGTGTAGTTGGACGCATTTTTGAAAGGACAACCTGCGCTCTTGGCAAACTCTCTGGTGCGTTCATCCGGTGCGGCAGCAGTCAGCACAATTGAGCCTGGATGCATCTTCACAAAGTGCTGCACAATACGACGAACACCTACGAGAAAGTGTTCGTCATCAGGGTCGTTCTTGAACGCTTCAATGATGTTGATCACTTCTTCGTTGTTGCTGTCATCACCCAGAATCTCCAAAAACGGCTGCAAGCTCTGCTCATTGATCCGGAGCACCGATGTCCCACCCAACAGGTGTACGTACGGACTGCGCCTAGCGTTGTTCACATCCGTGCTCGTACGCTGCCTCATTCTTGGGACTGCAACGATGACTGTCGTGTAACCAATAATAAAACAAGGCGCCACACCCACAAAAACCTTCATGGATGAGCCCGGTGTTGCATGAGCAACAAGAAAGTACGCAGACGGTGCTTGTGCTTGACTTGATTGTGGTGAGATCGAGTGTGGTGGGCTTACTGGACTTTCTTTCAAGACGGTGCTTGGCTCTTCTGCGATGATTTGTTCAATTTGTCGTATCACTGCCCCAGTGTCAGGAGGAACGCAGGGTGTAGCTTGTGTTGCTGGTGTCATCATAATTGAACTGAAGCTTTGACTTTCTTCTCGGTCTGTTTCATTTGTGCCCTGCTGCATCGTCATTTTCATGGCCTTTTCAAACTCCTCATGCTTAGTCATTGAGTCACTTATTGCAACCAAAGCAGCTGCGTCGTCGTCCATCGTCAGCTGATTGCACCTGTACTGACCAATTACAGCCTTCAACTGCTCTGCTGGCACGGTACTTAGTGGCATGGTGTGTCTCTGGTATGATGTCGGGGTTGTAATTATGACCATGATGATAATGCGTTTCACAAAACGTAAACGCGTTTGTATGAGTTGTATAACACGTTTTTACATCGTCTAAAACATGTTTCATGACACAGTCAAACACGTTTACACAAGCACTAAAAACACGTTTGAGTTATTTATGAAACGCGTTTCGATAGTCACATAAACGCGTTTGCATAACATGAAACGCATTCTATGAAGTTCACCATAACTCAACTTGACCATCATTATATCATCACACCATGGACCATCTTTTCAGCGCACACACTGGGCAGCCACTGGTAGCCAGCGGGATGCACGTGACACCAGCACAACTGGATGCGGCTAAGAGAGCAGTGGAACTTCACAAGGAGGCAAAAAGCGAGGAGCACAAGAAAGCAGCGACGGAGGCACTAGAACGAGCACAAAGCTTGTTACCGCCCTCCTACGTGCTGAGCATGAAGTGGTGTATGCTTCAACACGGAAGCGACACATTGACACGTTTCTCGTGGGGCTTTGAGGCGTTCCATGCGATCCAGTTTGTCCGCGAACAACTAGGCCCAGGGTTTGTACTTACTTCCGCCGAAGGCCTAGTTGAACCACGCGGTCGGCTCTGTTATGATCTGATCGTTGTCACGTCAACGACCACCTCGAAATCAGACATAACGCCGCACCTTATGGGCGGGGGCGCACTCGGGGCGGGAAAGGTCGCTTCTGTTAAGATGCAAGAGCTCGAGCCGTTGCAATTTGATGGTGTCACCACTCACGTGTGGTGGATGCAAACGACCATGATGAGTGGACGCCGAGTGCTTGTGCTGCATTGGGCCAAGCGTCGTACAGATAGTGCGCTCCTCGAGTCCGACATTGATTTGCAGGTTGTCTACTGGGTTCAAGAAGAGAAACGGCAGCCCTACGGATTCATAGGCACGTGGCACACTCCCTGCTGTCGATACGTGGTATCATCAACCGTCCGGCAGTTCATGCGTACAAGGAAGTGCACCTTTGGATCAGCCGTCGGTATGATTGTCAACGAGCCGCTGAATTTCGATGCTGCTCAATACCCTATGATGGGCGCCTACACACTGTCCGCACGTATGGGACTGAAGGCCGCCGCATCACTCAAGCGAACCGTGCATATCATATGGGAGCAAGTCGAACCAGTCACGATCTACAACGGTAAACACACCGGGACTATCGACTGGCCAGACATGCTTTGGGACCCGAGCAACCTGCGACCGATGGTGCCAAGCACACTCAACGGCGCGAAACGCGAGTTGCTTCATCGCTACACTCACGTCGCTGACCTGCAACCGGTACACGGGCCCAACAATTTCGTTTCCAAGGCAAATTTCGAATGCTTGACTCGAGTTGGACTTCGGCTCATGCCGATGCCACCATGCATGCTGGATCAACTGCTCGAACGAATTCGTCATGGCTGCCGTGCGACTAAAAGCAAGGTCCCAATTACATGCCAGTCCGTGCTACGGTGCTTCACCAGGCATCAGGCAAACGAATTGGGGTTCCTACAGCACACGATACTCACATGCTTGAAAAACACGGTGAAACGCACGAAGTCTGGTGGACCGGGTATTGTCGTCGAGGATCTCACAAAGATCAGGTGGCGCATACCGTACCCACAGTACGGCTCATTGGAAGACCGTGTCGTTGAAGTTGGCAGCCAGCAGCTAGAGGTGAAGCAATGCTGGTTGGCGTTCGCCCGGCACTTGAACACCGCCTTAGCACACCGCAAGGCAACCGATGAGATTTTCCTTCAGCACCACCAAGCACAGCTCAACAAGTGGCAGACTGCTGTGCAAACGGGTGGTATTCGTGTCAAAGAAACCCTGGCTGCGTTCATCACACAACAACAGGACGATAGCATGCATGCCGAAACATTTGAATCAGAGATATGCAGGATCGCCGGCGAACAGTGCAAGCCGGATGTACGAATCCACGTACAGTCCGCGTTTCACGACCTGATCAACCAGCACACACAGTACTTCATCGTAGCAGCGCGACCAGACGTCAATAGCGACGATTTCCGCGGCCGATGGCAGGCAGTGGCCGATGTTACGGACATTATGATCGAAGCCTGGCAAGCAAGAGAGAGGCTAACTGACCCTGCGATGTGGAATGATGAAGTAGCCAAACCTTTTCGAACTCGGCTCATCAACATCGCTCATCATCGGTCTATATTCTTGAGTATGGACAATTTGAAGGACGCCATTCACGTGTTCGGCCTGATACGCGCACTAGATGGCATTGAGCTGGCAACGGGCAATCTGTCAAGCAAACTGAGGTCGCAAAACACGATCTGTCGTGATGCGCATGCCAACGTGCCAAATTGCAACGATGAATTGGGTTATGCCAATCCAAGAACTCTACTGTACCGGAAGATGTACGGAGTGCTGTGCGCATATCAAAGTCTTCGATACTACGCCACCGAATCACCAAAGAATCTAAGTCTCGCCCAGCATCGTGTCAACACGCAGAAGCACATCCAAGATGAGCTGGCAAGTGTTATGCGAACCATCAAGAACATTGTGGCACAGCTGTCGAACAAGAGGAAGAGAGAGGAATGAATGCATATGATGTGTAGTGTTAACTAACTAACGATACATACACAAATACAACGTTACACCACCGATGAGAAGTAACAAGAAAACAACGATAGCAGCAAGATAACGATGTGTCTTTGGCAATTTGCCATCGGACCCCTCGGACTCCTCCACGACGCTTAGTATCCCATGAATTGGATCAGACTCAATGTTCTTGTAAAACTCTTCATAAACACGGGTTAGCCTTTCTCCGGTTTTTGATTTGCCAAACTTGTCCACCATTTCGTTTTCGAGTGCTACGAGTTTATGTCTGTTCCGAACGACCTGACCATAGCTGTCTCCCAAGAGCTCTTTGAACTTATCTGCCTTCTCTTCCAGTGGCGCCTTTACATCATCATCCGACGACATCATTATTCATACTGATGCACCACATTTTTTTCGTGGCAGGCGCAAATTCAGGCAAGTGCTGTGTGTTTGTGTCACTGTAATGCCGCGGGCGCCACGATTACCCAGAATCACACATGTGCGTTACCGATTTCGTTGACTGTGCTTTCACAGTGACATCTTCGCGTGGCAAAAATGGAAGCTTGATTTTATAAATATAGCATCCCATTTTTGCCACGTGAACACTTCACTGTGAAATTCACTGCTCGCCTTTTGGCAAGTACACATGTGTGATTTGGTTAAATGGTATGAGTATGCAAGAACACACCCACAATATTAAGCACAGATACAATGACCAGTGACACCCAAATCGATGTTCGTGGTGTCACGTGTTTTTGCCATTGTGAGGAGTACGAGGAGTACCCGTGTTGCTTCCGTAATTGGTCGATGTCCCCTTGAGTGTCCACGACACTATCGATTAAGGCGCGCATATGTGAGCGACCTACGTCAGTGTCTTGTAGCTCGTCAACCGGCATAAGCTTTTGAATGTTTTCCACGATATAGTACGCGCACGAATTAAAATCATGGAGGTCTACATTTGCAAGCATTTCTTCGGTGCAGCCTTTCCCCCAGCCTTTTACTTTTCCTTCACCTCGGTCCAGACGTCTCTGTACAGCCTGTTTCACCAAAGAGCTAACAACCTCAAACTTCGTATACCATGTTTTCTCTCGTCTTAGGTACAGTACATACTCGACGATCGCTCCAAGCAAGGCGAGCAGTGTAATCACACCGGATACCTTCCACATCACCTGGAACAGCTCTTCACGAACACCCACCACAGCAAACACATCATTGGACACTATATCTTGGGCACACAACAAACTCGCGTACAGTAAAACACTGGCCGCAGACAACATGAACGCCACAACACACAAATTGTAGGTCTTTGGTGTTCTAAACCAATAGTAACCACCTGGAGTAAACTTAAAGTAAGTAGGATGTATCCACATGTGCCACAAACATAGTACATATATTAGTTTTTGGGGGATTTCAGTGTAATTCGAGGCAGATGAGTCGCAGATGGTGGCTGTGACCCCGGTATGTAAAAGGAAGGCGGATAGGCGTTTGGTGTTGCTTTTGTTTTTG